>Ga0302215_10000970_pt1 | contig 20807 bp, 17 predicted proteins | sample II_Fen_N3_1_FD_194580 | JGI IMG/M metagenome (GOLD analysis project Ga0302215, IMG submission 194580) | Peat permafrost microbial communities from Stordalen Mire near Abisko, Sweden - II_Fen_N3_1 | ecosystem: Environmental > Terrestrial > Soil > Wetlands > Permafrost | place: Sweden: Abisko... | reverse complement strand
TAATTTGAATTCATTAACCACGTTTTTATTTTTGAAATCAGTTAACTATTGAGAATTTATCACTATTTTTGTATTCTACATGTCAAATACGTAAGTGTTTGATTTGTCCTAGTATATGATGTAAACTATGAATAGAATTTTTCTTATTGGGTATATGGGGTCGGGTAAAACTACCGTTGGCCAGTTGTTGGCAGCCCGATTGGGATACAGTTTTATTGATATGGATGCTTATATTGAAGAGAAACAATTTAAAACTGTCCATCAGATCTTTATAGAGCTTGGTGAACCTGAATTCAGGTTGCTGGAACAACATTGTCTGCATGAAATTGCCGCTATTGATCATGTTGTAATTTCTACAGGTGGCGGTGCTCCATGTTTTTTTGACAATATTAAATACATGAATATACATGGCATTTCCATCTATTTAAAACTGTCACCCGAACAACTTGCGGAACGTCTTGAAGAGTCACATGCCAATAAACGTCCGTTGTTAGCAGGAAGAAAAGGAGAAGAACTACTACGATTTATCCGTGAAGGGTTGACAATCCGCGAACCGTTTTATTCTCAGGCTTCTTATTCGGTAACCGGTGAAATTGAATCAACAGTATCACGAATATATGAACTTGTGGAGATAAATAAATAATTGAATAATAAACTAAACTAAATTCCCTGATTAATTAAAGAGTAAATATCAAATAGTCACCCGAACATTAAAGTTGAAAATATGAATAACAGCATTTATAGTGTCATTACCGGAGCAGGAAATTATATTCCAACGGTACAAATTAAAAATGAAGATTTCCTTAAAAATGAATTTTATGAAACAAATGGTGATAAAATCACTAAACCAAATCATGAAATCACAGAAAAGTTTCACGAGATTACTACCATTGCCGAAAGACGTTATATTACAGATGATCTGACTACTTCCGATATGGCTTACTTTGCAGCAGTCAAAGCAATTGAATCGGCAGGAATTGATAAAGAAGAACTGGATTATATCATTGTTGCAAATAATTTTGGGGATACCCGTTTCGACAACCGTTCATCGGATCATGTACCGAGTCTGGCTTCAAAAGTAAAACATAAACTTCAAATAAAAAATCCTGATACTGTTGCTTATGATTTGACATTTGGATGTCCCGGATGGTTACAGGGAGTTATACAGGCTGATTATTATATTAAATCGGGTGACGCTAAAAAGATTTTGGTCATTGGCGCTGAAGTCTTATCCCGGATCAGTGATCCTCACGACCGTGATTGCATGCTCTATGCCGATGGGGCAGGGGCAGTGGTACTGGAAGCGAAACAAAGCGATACACCGATTGGTATACTGGCTCATAAAACCAGGTCGGATACTTTTTCACATGCCGGTCTGCTACATATGGGAAAATCAAACAATCCCGATTTTGAGAAAAAAGATGACCTTTTCCTGAAAATGAATGGAAGGAAACTTTATCAATATGCATTGGATACTGTTCCTCAATCCATAAAAGCATGTCTCGACAAAGCAGGTTTAAGTATCACTGATGTCAATAAAGTGTTGATTCATCAGGCTAATGGTAAAATGGATGATGCTATTTTAAAAAGACTGTATGCATTGTACAATATTACTGAACTTCCTCAAAATGTAATGCCCATGACAATATCTACACTTGGAAATACATCGGTTGCCACCTTACCAACTTTGTATGATCTTTTGTTGACTGAAAAATTAGATGAGCACAAGCTTAACAAGGACGATATCCTAATTTTTGCATCGGTAGGAGCCGGTATGAATATCAATGCCGTCATTTACAAAATGGCATAAAATAAGCTCCCGAATCCCTTTTTTATATCTTTCCACTTTTTAAGACAGTGGAATTGACATAAATAAATTTAAATTTCTGACACCGGAAATGGCACCTGATAGGTTGTCTTTCCGGTGTCTTTTATTTTTTGTAAATAGAATGTTTTCTGAAACTTACGTAATAACTTGTTAAGGACTAGTCTGATTGACAGAGGTATATTCCCGAATTGAAATAAAGTTCTCAATCTAAAAGAATTGAAATTAATCTTCGCTCTTATTACTTCCTTTTAACGACTTTATCGGGTATTCCCTTTTTTCAGAACCGGAATTCGTTATGCAACAAAGCAAATGCCATCTATTCAGCGTAGTAAATTCTATAAGATTATCAGCAAAGTGTACTATTAAGAATTTTGCTTTTGAAATCCGGAGTGTATGAAACGGCAGTAATAAGTAATCTGTCGAAAATTATATCTCCAAAGTAATTTACTTTAGATTTATAACAGTACATATTTAAATACCGAATAATTAAAGTACAATTATGTAGAAAGACATCCTGCGGATAATCATATATTTATTTAAAAATTCAGTTCCTCTTCGCAAGATATTTTATTGGCATTTTACTCCCATTTTACAGTAAAACATAAATAAAACTTATCTGAAATTTACTAAAAACTTACATATTCATATTTATATAGATATGTATAAGAATATATTATGAGAGCATTTGGTGATATTTTTGGAATTAATGTTACAAAAAAGGAGTAAAAGGGGAATAAAATGCCAGAAAAGGGATAGTGAAAGGTATATTGAAAATTGAATGTGATTTTCCTAAATGTACCTAAAGCTTCATGAAAATTAATCTGGTTTTTAAATTAGTAATTTCTACTGATTTTATTTAGAATATTATTTTAGAACACTTTGGGGATAATCAATAAATTCTATTTTAATTGCAAATTACTTTTCAACAGCTTCTTCAGGATTTTCGATGTTGTTAAATGAAAATTGTGTATAACTTCATTCGATTTCTCTCTCCTCCTTTCAAAATTTGCAGTATCTTTAGCAACCAAAATACACTTTCCCGGTTGAGAGTGTAATCAACCTGTTAACAAACACTTACCATGGATTCTTTTGTTCATCTTCACGTTCACTCCCATTATTCCGTGCTGGATGGCATGTCAACTATTTCAGGATTGGTGGACAAGGCATCCAAAAACGGTATGCATACTCTGGCACTTACCGATCATGGGAATATGTACGGAATCAAGGAGTTTTTTAATTATACAAAGAAGAAAAACGGCAAGATAAAGGATAAAATTTCCGTTCTTAAAAAACAACTTGCTGCTGCTACTGAAATCGATAAGGAAGGACTGGAGAAGCAAATTGAAGAAAATAATCAAAAAATATTCAAACCGATTTTCGGTTGTGAGGCTTATGTTGCTCACAGGGGTCTTCTTTCGAAAGATGGTTCGGAAGACCGGAGCGGGTACCATTTGATCATACTTGCCAAAAATAAAACAGGATACCGGAACTTATGTAAACTTGTATCTACTTCATGGATTGATGGGATGTATTACCGTCCACGCATCGACCATGAATTACTCGAAAAATACAGCGAAGGGTTGATTGTTTCGTCGGCTTGTCTGGGAGGAGAAATTCATAAACAGATAGAAAAGGGCGACCTTGAAGCAGCGGAAAAAGCCATTATGTGGTACAAAGGTGTATTTGGTGACGATTATTATATTGAATTGCAACGTCATAAAACGGACAAACCCAATGCCGACTATTCGACTTATGAAAAGCAACATATCCAGAATGCCGAACTGATAAAACTTGCCCGTAAGACAAATACTAAAATTATAGCCAGTAATGATGTCCATTTTGTGGAAGAGGAGCATGGTGAGGCGCATGAACGATTAATCTGTCTTAGTACAGGAAAGGATCTGGATGATCCTAACCGCATGCGTTATACTAAACAGGAATGGCTGAAGACTCCTGATCAGATGGGAGTGATTTTTGCCGATATACCTGAAGCTCTTGAAAACACACTTGAAATAGCCGAAAAGGTAGAGTTTTATGACATTGATTCCAATGCCATGATGCCCATATTCCCCATCCCCGAAAGTTTTGCCACAGAAGAACAGTATCGCAGCAAATACAATGAAGCAATGTTGCGTGACGAGTTTGGCGATGGATTCGAACGGTTAGGGGGATATGAAAAAGCAGTACGTGTAAAACTTGAAGCGGATTACCTGGGTGAACTGACCCTTGAGGGAGCAAAACAACGCTATGGCGAAATTATCGATCCTGAAATAATGGAACGCATTGATTTCGAATTACATGTAATGAAAACAATGGGTTTCCCGGGATACTTCCTGATTGTGCAGGATTTTATCAATGCGGCACGTGCAATGAAAGTTTCTGTCGGTCCTGGTCGTGGATCAGCGGCTGGATCTGTTGTTGCATATTGTCTTCGGATTACAGACATAGATCCTCTTAAATATGATTTGCTGTTCGAACGGTTCCTGAATCCTGACCGTATCTCAATGCCCGATATTGATATTGACTTTGATGATGATGGTCGGGGACAGGTGTTACGCTGGGTGACAGAAAAATACGGAAAGGAAAGAGTAGCACATATTATCACGTATGGTACCATGGCCACGAAATCGTCGATAAAGGATGTGGCACGCGTTCAACGGTTGCCACTAGCTGAAGCCGACCGGTTGACCAAACTTATACCCGATAAATTTCCCGAAGGATCGGATGGGAAGTCTCCCAAAGTGACAATCGCCAATTGTCTGAAATTTGTTCCTGAAATGCAGGCCGCCCGAAATTCTTCTGATCAGAATCTTTCGAGTACACTTAAGTATGCCGAAATGCTTGAGGGGACTGTCAGGCAAACAGGTGTTCATGCCTGTGGGGTCATTATTGGTGCTGCCGATCTGACCTATCTGGTGCCATTAAGTACTGCTATTGATAAGGAGACCAACGAGGAAATGCTGGTGACTCAATACGAAGGGTCGGTTATTGAAGAGATTGGATTAATCAAGATGGACTTTTTGGGGTTAAAGACTCTTTCGATAATAAAAGAGGCTTTATCCAACATCAAAAAATCAAAAGGATTTGATCTGGATATTGATACCATTCCTATCGATGATCAAAAAACATACGAATTATTTAGCAAGGGGATGACTGTTGGAACTTTTCAGTTTGAATCGGCGGGAATGCAAAAGCATCTGATCAACCTGAAACCGACTCAATTTGAAGATCTGATCGCCATGAATGCCTTGTACCGTCCGGGTCCAATGCAATATATTCCGCAATTCATTAACCGCAAACATGGACGTGAAACGATTGAGTATCCGTTCCCGGTTATGGAAAAACGGTTGCATGATACGTATGGCATTACAGTATATCAGGAACAGGTCATGCTTTTGAGTCGCGATCTTGCCGGATTTACCCGTGGTCAGTCCGATGAATTGCGTAAGGCGATGGGGAAAAAACTCGTCGAGAAGATGGAACATCTGAAAGTAAAATTCATGGATGGTTGCCAGAAGAACGGATATGGACCGGTTGAAAAGCTGGAACAAATCTGGAGTGACTGGTCTGAATTTGCAAAATATGCATTCAACAAGTCGCATGCAACCTGCTATTCGTGGATAGCCTACCAGACCGCGTATCTGAAAGCAAATTACCCTGCAGAGTTCATGGCTGCCAACTTAACACGCAACAAGGATGACATTACTGAGGTCGGTAAGTTTATGGATGAGTGCAAGAACCTTGGAATGCAGGTGATGGGTCCGGATGTCAATGAGAGTGACCTGACATTCACAGTAAATCTTGAAGGCAATATCCGGTTTGGACTGGGTGGTGTAAAAGGCGTTGGCGAAGGTGCAGTTGAAGCAATAGTGAACGAACGTAAAGCAAACGGTAAGTATAAAAGCATGTTTGATATGATTGAACGTGTAAATCTGAATGCCTGTAATAAACGTGCGGTTGAAAGTCTTGCTCTTTCGGGGGCATTTGATAGTTTTCCGGATATTAAAAGGGAACAGCTGTTTATCGAAAACAGCAAAGGAGAACAGGTCCTTGAAACCGTATTGCGGTATGGCAACAAATACCAGAATGATGTTGCGATGATTCGTAATTCCTTATTTGGAGGTTCAGATGCTATTGAAATTACAAAACCTGAAATTCCCTATGCTATGGAATGGTCGCCTCTTGAACGATTAAACAAAGAGCGGGATTTGATCGGTATGTATCTGTCAGCTCATCCGTTGGATGAATTTGAATTCGAAATTAACAATATTTGCAATACTAATACCGTCGATTTAAAAGATATAACTTCCTTGCAGGGGAAAGCTTTGAAAATAGGCGGCATGGTAACGAATTTCAGACATGGAACATCAAAAGCAGGTAATCCGTATGGCATTTTTACACTTGAGGATTATGTAGGTGCATTTGAATTCCCGTTGTTTGGGAAAAACTATATCGAATATGGCAAGTACATGATAAAAGATCTGTATTTGTTTTTAAACGTGGTGGTACAGGAAAGAGGAGCAGATTTTAAATACAAAAAAGTGGAGGTTTCAGATCCTAATATTCCTAAGGAGCTCGAACTGAAAATCCAGAAAATAGAAGTGTTTTCAGATATTAAGGATAAGTTGATCAATACGCTGACTCTTACAATTCCAATGCAACAGATGACAGATGAGTTAGCGGATGAACTGAGCGAACTGGTAGTTAAAAACAAAGGAAATGTGAATCTGTATATTCAGGTAGTAGATGAAAATTCACCAAATAAAGTTATGTTGTTTGCCCGTCAGCACAGGATTGAGATCAATAAAAAGGTGTACCGGTCACTTAAGCATTCCAAAAGCAAAGGATACCTTGATTTTCAAGTGCAATAAAAATATTAATTTTAGTTATGAAGGAATGTCATCTTTATATATAATTCGAGAAACGAGTTAAAAGACTCACCTGTATACAATCAGCATCAAGATAGATTTTATAAATAATTATATTCATTTTGTGACTAAAACTATTTCAATAGATAACTGTTTTACAATTAATTTCACAAATACAATTTAAAAACTAAATAATATGACAGCAGAGTTCACTGATGAAAACATCAAGGAAATTATTAACAGTGGAAAACCGGTAGTAATTGATTTTTGGGCAGAATGGTGCGGTCCCTGCCGGATGGTGGGTCCCCTGGTAGAAGAGTTAGCAACCGAATATGAAGGTAGAGTTCATATTGGAAAAATGAATGTGGATGATAATGTCGAAACTCCTGAAACTTACGGGATTCGTAATATCCCAACTATCCTGTTTTTTAAAGACGGTCAACTTGTTGACAAACAAATAGGAGCAACTCAAAAAACAGTTATTGCCACTAAAGTGGAGGCTTTATTGTAAAGTACTTTACAAACTCATGTAATAAATAAAAAGTTAGGTGAGGGACTAAAGGTATGAACTTCTTAAATAAGATTTGTTTCAAATCGTTATTGGCCCATCAACCGACTGGTTAAATGCTTTTTATAAAAACAGCAATAGAACAGATGCTTGCAACTGTTCTATTGCTGTTTTTTTTATGTGTCTGAATTTAAAACCTGAGATAAAAATCTTTTGCCAACAATATGAATTCTTCGGAATATTGGTGTCTTGTAGTTGATTCAATAACCAATTCTGAGACTTGATTTTGATTGTCCTTAAATCCAAATTCAAGTAATATTCTTTTAACTTCAGCATTTGGTTTTGGGATCACTTTTACTTCTTTTGTGCAAAATAATCCTTTGCTAGAAGCATATTTTTTACAACCAGCGGCTTCAACGACTGGAAGAATAATACAAATTCTTCCCAAGGGTGAAAGAAGAATCATGGCATTTAAAATTAATTCCTCATGTGTCAGAGTATCTGTATGTCTGGCTGTAGCCCTTTCACCATCCGGTGCTTTTAATGAATTGACGAAATAAGGGGGATTGGAAACAATCAAATCATATCGCAGGGTGGTGGTAGCGGCATAGTTTTGTAATGATATTTCCTCAACATTTATTCGGTTTGCCCAGGGGGATAGACGAATGTTCTCCCTGGCTTGCATAACAGCATTAGGATGAATATCGATGGAATCAATGATGGATGAACAACGTTGGGCCAGCATCAAAGCAATCAGTCCGGTACCGGTTCCGATATCTAAAATGCGGGATGCATTGCCGGTGCTTGCCCATACTCCCAATAAAACGCCATCAATGCCGACTTTCATCGCGCAACGGTCCTGATGAACCGTAAATTGCTTGAAACTAAAGTAGGTATTTGCCATTGGTTACCTTCTGTTTGGTTTTACAGGAGTGGGGGTGGGTGTGTTTTGCTGACGTGTATTGGGTGGATTGTTACGCGCAGGTGCCACTGTTTCAGTTCGTCGGGTAGAAGCAGGTGAATTCCCTGAAGAAGTGCGGGGTGAATACGGATTGTGCTGAAACTGATTGGTTGGAAGAACAGTTGTTGTACTTCGCCTTTTGTTTTGATCAGACTGTGTTCCAGAACGAAAATCAGGATTTACAGGTCGTAAATTGTTCCTGCTACGTACTTCGCCTGAATTGGGAACCCGTTTTGATTGATTGGATCGGTAATTGGAAGAGGATCTGAAAGTGGATGAATTAACAGGTTGATTTCGATTAAAAGTGTTTGTTTCAATATAAGTCCTTTCATATCGTTTACTCTGTAACCTTTCGTTTTGTTCAGAACTTAAGATTTGTTTGATTTCTGCATTTTTGTTTTTCATCCGTTCCAATGCTTCACTTCTTTTATTAGAAATCTGGCGTTCACGGGCATATCGTAAGTTAATTTCGTAAATGTGATTTGCCTGATCCTGATTCAAATTCAGTTCCTGCTGTAGCTTTTCGGTCTGTTTTACAGCTTCTTGTTCCGGTGTCCGTTTGGGTACGGTTAAATTCTCCTGACCATAGATTGGTAAAATCTGTGTCAAAAGAAAAATAAAAAGGGAAACAAATTTAAGGAATTTCATAGTTTACGAATAACTTTTAAAGCAAAAAGTAATGCAACAATGACCGTGCCAAAAGAAAAAATACTATAAAATGTAACGTGTTTTAATGAAAACAATGAAAACTTTGTAAACTCTGTATAATTAAAATAATTTTTTAATTTTTCGTTTTAGATTAATACTGTCGGGATTAAAATCAAAACAATTAAAAACAAAGTAACTCTCAGATTAGTTTTTAAGTTTCCCACTCTTATATTTAGCACGAAAAGATGAATCTGACAGAATAGATTACAATACTCTAATAAATTGCAGAGTACGTCTTTGTTCCTAACTCTTGGTTCTGTATCGTACAAACGGGTGAAAGTCAATAACTTTCACCCGTTTTATATTATTGTATCTTGAAGTTTACTTATTAAAATTTCGCAATTTTATATTTGTCAACACTTTTTTAGTATGTAATGTAAAATCGCTGTTCATCATCCAACCGTAATATCCCATATCTGTTTTTAATACATCAATTACTTTTTGACCTTTATACTTGCCAAAATTAATTACTTCTTCGCCTTTATCGTTGAATATAAGCCGACCTGCAAAATCAACATTGTTGTTTTGTGTTGTAAATTTTGAAAGAAACTCGATATCATTTTTCAATTCAGGATACCGGTCCAATTGCGCCTGCAGGACTTCATAGGTTGCCAGTGTGTCGGCTTCTGCACCATGAGCACCTATAAGGTCTTTATTGCAATAAAACTTGTAAGCGGCCCCCAGCGTGCGTTGTTCCATTTTGTGAAAAACTACCTGAACATCGACGAATTTACGTTTCATTAAATCAATATCAATATCCGCACGCAGCAGTTCTTCGGCCAGCAATGGAATATCAAACCTGTTGGAATTGTATCCGGCTAAATCACAACCTTCGATATCCCTGACTATTTCCCGGGCAACCGCTTTGAAAGTTGGGCAGTCGGCAACATCGGCATCGGTAATTCCGTGAATTTCGGTTGATCCGGGAGGAATAGGCATTTCAGGGTTAATACGAATTGTTTTAGTCTCTTCACGTCCGTTGGGTGAGACTTTATGATACGAAATTTCTACAATTCTATCGGAAACTATATTTGTTCCTGTAGTTTCAAGGTCAAAAAAGACAATTGGATTCTTAAGTTGAAGTTTCATTTTTATTATTATTGACTAAGTTCAAAAGTTAAAGTTCAATGGAAATGGCTTAAACAGGGTTGATATGTAAACGTGCATTCTATTAAAAATCAAAGGTCTAAAGACTTGCGACCTTAGACCTTTTGTGTTTTCGACCTGTTAACGATTAATCGTTAAGTAACATTGGCATAAGCAACATAAGGATTTCTTCGTTAGGTTCGTTTTCAAAAGGTAAAATTAATCCAGCCCTTGATGCATCTGACAATTCAAAAACAATTTCAGTTGCATTAATGTTGCCTAAAATTTCAATCAGGAACGATGATTTAAACCCGATTTTAATCGGATCACCTTCGAACTGACAGCTGATAGTCTCTTCCGCTGAGATGGAAAAATCAATGTCCTGTGCCGAGATATGTATCTGGTTGGCCGAGAATGCCAGCTTTACAAGATTGCTTGCCTGGTTGGCAAAAACAGAAACACGTTTCAGTGCATTTAATAAGGTAACCCTGTCGATTATGATTTTATATGGATTTGATTTTGGTATTACCCCGTTGTAATTTGGGAAACGACCTTCCACCTGACGACAAATCATGGTGTAATTAGCAAGTTTAAAATGAGCGTTTTTACTGTCGAAACTGATTTCAACTTCCCCGTTTTCTTTGGGTAAGATGTTTTTGAGCATGGTAGCCGGTTTCTTTGGCAGTATAAAATTCGCCAATTCTTCACCTTGCAATGATGCAGTGGTATAAGTTGTTTTATACCGCACTAATTTATGGGCATCTGTTGCCACCAAAGTCAGGCTGTCGGAAGTAATGTCAAAATAGACTCCATTCATTACCGGACGCAATTCATCGTCGGCAGTGCAAAATAATGTCTTGGAGATTCCTGCTGATAGGGTAGGGACCGGCATAGACAATGTTCGTGCTTCTTCCTGGAGTTGTGGTACCCTTGGATATTCATCACCGTTTTGACCGATAAAATTATAAGATCCGTTTGCCGAAGTAATTATCATCGCCAGATTTGAATCGTTTATATTAAACGAAAGAGGCTGCTCGGAAAACTCACGTAAAGTATCGAGTAATAATCGCGAAGCAACTGCTACCTTTCCGTTTCCATCGGATGTCTCAACTTCCATTGATGTGATCAACGTAGTCTCAATGTCGGAAGCAGTCATAGTAAGTGTTTTTCCTTCAAGTTGAAGTAAAAAATTATCTAATATGGGCAGAGAGTTCTTGTTGTTTATGACACGACTGATGGCTGAAAGATGGCTCAAAAGTTCGGTGCTTGAAACAATGAATTTCATATTATTCGTTTTTTAGGATTTGCGATGGGGAATTATTTAGCAAATGTACTGAATTTTTTAAATAATAAAAAATTCTATCAATTTATTTCTTTAAAAAGTTATGAACCAGCTATTATTTCTGTTTTATGAGAAAATATTTTATGCGAATAAACAGAACTTAAAGTTTTGTAAATAGTTAAAAATATTGGTTATTTAGGGATGAATTAAATGAATATTAATGGAAGCCTCCTATTTATAGCAACTTACAAATGCCAAAAAATGATTGTTTAATTTAAAAGATTTCTATAACTTTGGAGCAAAAAGAATTTAATAAATTAAAGTAGTGCTTTTACAATAATATTATCTTTCATATAAATGAACACTTTTGGTAAATAAATGATTTAGATAAGAAAGACAACCTATTTAGGGAATTGTTACAAAAATTATAAGAAAGGAAGCTGTTACTATCATACTCTTTTAAAAGTAAAGGGTTATTCACACTTTCTGTCAAAATAAAAATATTGTATTGTTCTATTTTCAACCTCAATATTAATCTTTATTGCTATGGATAAAACAGTTGCATTTTTTGTCCCTGCTTTGCTCTATGTGGCTTTATTCCTGTTAAACGGTTATTTACCGGGTAGATGGGTGAATGGATATATCACCAATCCGGGTACATCCGAAAAAATGAGATACCGGCTCAATGGAATTCTTGTTTTCTTTGCAGCAGTATTAATCTGGTTTTTATTGGGCTATTTTAATTTGATTTCTTACGATTGGCTCTACCGGTACCGTTGGTATGAACTGGCAGGGGCTTTTGCTTTTGGTATATTTTTTAGTCTGGCAGTGGTCATCCCGTATCCATCTGTAAAGGATTCTTTTTGGAAAGATTTTTATTTAGGGAGAATAGAAAACCTTCAATTCTGGGACGGACGGATCGATGCTAAAATGTGGTTGTACCTGGTAGGAGCTATTATGCTCGAACTTAATGCGCTGAGTTTTACGGTCCATCATTATTTGATGTATGGTGATCAATCTTCAACCGGAATATTCCTGACCACCATTTTATTGACTTATTTCCTGATTGATTACCTGACTTTTGAAGAAGTGCATTTGTATACCTATGATTTATTTGCCGAGCGGGTGGGCTTCAAGCTCGGTTGGGGGTGTCTGGTTTTTTATCCGTATTTTTATTCTATTTCACTATGGTCAACTGTTGATTTGCCAAATCCTCATACACCCACCCTGTTATTGTTTAGCTATGTACTTTTGTTTTTTATTGGTTGGGGTTTATCTCGTGGAGCGAACCTGCAGAAGTATTTTTTCAAGAAAAACCCAACCAGATCATTTTTGGGGATACAACCTGAAACAATTTCAGATGGCAACAATCTGTTATTGGTAAACGGATTCTGGGGGCTGAGCAGGCATATTAATTATTTAGGCGAAATACTGATGAGTACCGGCATCATTCTTTGTGCGGGTTATCCGGCATTAATATGGCCCTGGTTATATCCTTTATATTATGTGGTACTGCTATTTCCCCGTCAGATGGATGACGATAAAAGATGCATACTCAAATACGGAGAATTGTGGAATGAATACAAACAACGGGTTCCTTACAAAATTATACCATTTATCTATTAGTCTGTTCCAGGACCACGTAAATCAGGATTTATATGCGATACATTTTTTTTGTATTGTCCCCCATAATGGTGATGGTCAATTTACGGGGAAGAAGTTTCTGCATGATAAATGAAGCCAATTTATTTCCTCTTCCTGAAATAAATGAGGGCTGTTTACCTATTTTCCGGAGACATTCGGAAGCTACCTGTCCGGGTGATTGTACTTTTGGAGCGAAAAGGCTTGCCTTTTCAGGTTTAGAAGTTATAAAATTTGGTGTCTCAGTAGCTCCGGCACAGCAGGCTATTACATCCACGCCAAGGGTTTTCCATTCATACCAGAGACTTTCGGCCAACACCCGGTTGAAAGCTTTTGTTGATGCATACATCGTCAGGTACCCGCTTCCCTGAAATCCGGCTAACGAGGCCATTAGGATTATGGCTCCCTTCTTTTCCCGAATCATCTTTTCACCGAATGTACGGACCATGTTCAATGGAGTAATCATGTTCACCTGAGCCATTTGTGTGTAATTTGCAAATGTGTTGTTTAAGAACGGACCAATATACGAAAGTGCTGCATTGTATACCAGAAGGTTGATTTCTTTTCCGTTCAGCTCTTCCTGTATTTGTTGAGTGGCATTGCTGTCGGATAAATCACACGAAATGCAGGTTACTTCAATAGTGTATTTTTCCTGAAGCTCACCGGCTAATACCTTCAGAGTAATCATACGGCGTGCAATAAGAACAAGATCCATTCCTTCAGCCGCCAATGCTGTTGCATAGGCAGCTCCGATACCTTCGGAAGCACCCGCAATCAGGGCGGTACTACCATATCTTTGTTTTAGATTCATCATGTATGTTTTAATAAATCAGGATACAAATACAACAAACGATTAAAATACAAATGTAAACAATCAGGAAGATAATCCGTCAGGTTGCCGGCTATATTCTTTATAAAGTCCCCGTAAAAATATAATGTATTATATATTTACGGGGACTTGTTTACAGTAAATCCGAAAAATCCGATATATTAATGATTCGAGAGTCTGAATAATATTTAATGCATAACTCTATCCTCTGTCTTTAAAATAGTCTCAATCATTCAACTAAAAATTCAAAACTACACCAAGGGAAACTGCTCTAACATTTGGTCCTTTTTCAGACTGGAAAATACTGAATGGTGAGTATTTAGCATATACATTAAATGTCCCGAATCCGATTTGTCCTAAAAAATCGAGTGAAAGAGGGGCTGTATTTAAACCGTTACTTTCTACAGCTGTTACGGTATTCCCGTTAGCATCAATATATTTTACCTTGAAAGAAGCAGAAGTGTTCACTCCTCCAATCACTCCTGCCGAAACAAAGAAATCATGATTCCTTCCAAAAGTAGGTTGCCATTCGAGTAACAGGGGAACTGTGATATGAAATGTCCGGAGCCGGCTGTAAGAATAACTTATTCCGTTGGGTGCATCATAAACATTTGTCAAATCATTCATTTCAAGTAGATGCTGATTCCGGTCTAAATAATAATTATGCCAGTCAAATCCAAGTCCGGTTGTTAGTCCCAGATTATTCCTGTAAACTGGTAGTATCTTTTCAAATAGATTGATAAAGAATTCGTTAGAGGATTCGGATTTCAGCGATAATCCGTTAATATTATTTATTTTATAGTTTTGATCTGAAATATTTGCAAAGCCCCACCCGATTCCGGCCCAATGAGCTTTCATAGAATAGTTGTTATGGTGTTTCCTGTTTTTAGTATTCAAGAAAGGCAACTGGATCCCCAGTTCTTCCATTACAGTCCACTTTTCATAACTTTTTCCATCACTGAATATTCCTTCATAAAGAGGTTTGTAGGCAAGGGAATCGTTATCGTATACTTTTATTTTCACCTGGCCGACACTGTCCTGTAAATGAATTACTTTATTGTTAAACCTGAAAGTGGAATCTTTAAGAGTCTGTCCGACTACTTTCAGGGGCAGGATTCCGATGAAGAATCCAATCATAAACGGAACGAATTTTTTCATTTCGATAAATTATTAATTGTTTATACTTATTTCTTTTTTAATATTAATTTCAGTACGTCCTCCGAATCGTTTTTTGATTCAATGTAAATCAACGTAATCTTTTGAACAGGTTTATAGGTCTCGTTGAATAATATCAGCCGGTACAGCGATCCTTTGCGGGGAAGCTGAAGGTATATGGAAGTAGGTACCCCGTTCGACACAACCTGTTTTACCTTTTTTGCACCCGCTTCATCCTTAGCGAGGCATTTCCGTATAAAATCGGCAGCAGGAAGATTGTTGTTGATCGTGATACTTTTGAAAAGTGAAAAATCGTACCCGTCCAACATTTCATCGGTTAATTCGACCATCACTGATCCTTTCTTTTCTCCATACACTTCAAACACCCGGCTGATTTGTAAATCGTTTTGTGCATTCAGATTCGGAAGAATTCCTAATCCTGCCAGTAGAGCAAGCATTAAATATTTTTTTATTGATTTCATTTTAGTACGTTTTTTTTACCTGTTGTCAATATTTCCCCGGATGAAGAGGAATCAATTAATTTTATAATCCTGAAAATACGTCAAGTTGTTGTTCAATAAGTTGATGGTCGTTCAGATTTTTGAATCCATCTTCCACTTCATTTGTTTTGGAAGAAACATCCTGTAATGATTCCAGAGCCTGAGATTTTATCTGATGTACATCATAAATCTTTTTTCCGTCGATACAGGCATAATTTGAACGATTCGTATTCATATATATCTGTAAACTGAACACAATTGCTGCCAGTAATGCTGCTACACTTGCCCAACGAAAATATGGCAAAATGCTCTTATGTAGCTTCTTCTTTTTATGATCAAAATAGCCGAAAATTTCTTTATCCACTTCGAAACGTTCGGGCAGATCAGGTTGTGAAAGAAAATGCTGAATCTGTTTTTCTTCTTCAACTGTAGTCAGCCCATCGTAATATTTTTCGATCAGACGGTCGGCTTTGCTAAAGTCTGTTTTATGTTTAATTACGATTTTCATAGTTTTGTCCATTTAATATATTCTTCACGAACTTTTTTCCGTGCCCTCGAAAGATTCACCCTTACGGCCTCTACATTTGTACCGGTAATTCCTGCTATTTCTTCCACTTCGAATTCTTCAATATCTTTCATTTTTATTATGGCCTGTTGAAGTGGAGGGAGTCTGTCAATAATTTTATGTAAAATTTCTTTTGTGTTTTTCCTTTCCAACTCGAGGTGAGGATTGTCACTTGCTTCCAGAGCTGAATACGTTTCATCCAGCGACTCCTGCCTGTTTTTTACTTTTAACCTGTCCAGGCAATAATTTTTGGTAACCGTAGTGGCATATGCAGCCGGACTTTCATAATTCCCCAACGAATCACGTATATGCCAGAGTTTAAGAAGAACTTCCTGTACGGCATCTTCTGCTTCCTGTTCTTCCACAAGTATTCGTTGTGCAATGTGGAAAAACTTTTCACGTAGGGGCAATATCTCTGCCTTAAATCGTTCCTGGCTCATTTATTATATTGACGATTGAAACTGGAAAACATAACATCAGATATGAAATAAATTTTATTTTATTTTATAAAACAACTTTCCGGAATTTATATTTTAAAATTATACACAGATTATCAAATGATTACCTTGAATTAAATGAAATGTTAAAATTCTATTTATTCCATCATTCCTTTGCAAAATTAAGCTAATATTTCTTTTTTTAATCAATGTGAAGAGTAAATAAACAGGATTCGGAATTTTACAACTTATTATTTTTTAAAACAAAAACTATATATGCGAATATTCTGCCTGTACTGTCTGAATAATTTTATTCTGATCAGAATAGATTTGTTAAAGGTGCTCTTCATTATTTCAGGAGGTATCGTGTTCTCTGATTCCAATCCGGATTCAATTCAACAACCGTTCACTTCCGGTTTTTAAATAAACAGTTAAAAATCAATATATAATCAATATATAAGTAATATATAAGCAATCATTATTTAGATATAGTTTATATGCTGTTTATTTATAACTTATGCATTTTTTTCTGAATATTTACATTCGGACCTGATCAGAATGGAAAGAGGAGCAAAGAAAAATGGACTTACATTGAATTGGGTAACTGAAGTTCATAGTGTGAACAAGGTATAGGTGGTTTATACAACAATATCCTGTAAAGATTCAGGATATTCATAAAAAAATCAAAATAGTGCAATCAAAATTTTGTAAATTCAAAACAATGACGTATGTTTGCGACATAAAACACATATATATGAGAAAACCGGAAGTATTTGATAAAGAGTTGCAAGACTTAGCTACATTTGCAAAAGTGATTTCACATCCTGCGCGATTGGCTATACTGAAATACCTGGCAGAGACTAAAAACTGCATTTCGGGGGATATTTCTGATAAACTGCCTTTAAGTAGATCGACCGTTTCGCAACACTTAAAAGAATTGCGGGATATGGGACTTATTCAGGGAGAAATAGATGGACTTAAAATCAATTATTGCCTGTGTAGTTCTGTTATATCAAAATTTACAACCATGTTTGGTGATTTCTTCAATAAAGTGGATCATCCAAAAAAAGATTGTAACTGCTAATTTAAAATACGTAGCATTGAAAACATAATTTTGGATCATTTGTGGATAGGAATTGTAATTTGCCTGATAAATTACGAAATGGTGGCATAAGGTATGTCAGATGTGTTTAAATTAAAACATAAATGAATGTGTATTTCATGGATAATCAAAAAATAGAAAATATCACGAATTGAGAGAGATGCATTTTTAGTATAACCGTAATACCTCAAAAATGAAATACATTCATCAAAATAAGATTCAAGTCAGAATGCCATTAGAAGAAGATTTCGAATTGATTCGTCATCTGCTTTCAGAATGTAAACTGCCCTTTTCGGACATCGATCCAACAAGGCAATATTTTGTTATAGCCGAATATGAAGGAAAAATGATCGGTTGCTGCGGAGTTGAAATCTATGGAGAGAACGGGTTGTTCCGATCGTTGGCTGTTAGTCCGGAGTACAGGAGTCTGGGGATAGGAAGGTTACTGACAGATAAAATTATTAATTCAGCATCGGAGAAAGGCATTCGGAAATTGTATTTATTGACAACTACAGCCCGGGTATTTTTTACAAATCTGGGTTGGAATGAAACGGAAAGAAAGAATGTTCCAATAGCAATAGGGAATACGACAGAGTTTATAAGTATTTGTCCATCTACAGCAACCTGTATGATGTATAATTTTTAAGCTGTTATAAAGAATAGAAACATAGTTATTTAAAACAGGAAATGGAATTAAATTTGAATGCAGCAGTTACTAAATTTCCTATTAAAGGAAATATATGGCTAAAAGGCCTGTTTGGGGTTGAGAAAGAAAATATTCGTGTGGACAAACAGGGGCTGATTTCACAAACGTCACATCCGGCAGTTTTTGGGGATAAACTCAATCATTCGTATATCACGACCGACTTCTCCGAAAGTCAGGTTGAAATGATAACACCCCCCTTGCCCTCCATCGGGCAGGCATTGGGTTTTTTGGAAACGATTCACGACATTGTAAGCTTTGAACTCAGGGATGAATACCTTTGGCCACAAAGTATTCCACCTATATTGCCGAATGAGGATCAGATTCCCCTTGCTCGGTATGGTGACAAAGGCTCTGAGGAAGAAAAATACAGGGAAAAGCTGGCTGATAAGTACGGGCGAAAAAAGCAGGCTATTTCAGGCATTCATTTTAATGTATCATTAAGTGAACCTTTAATGACGTTGCTTTACGAAGCTACTTCCAAAGAAGTAACATTTGAAGATTTTCATGATGAAGTCTATCTAAAAATCACCCGGCAGGTGTTGCGTTACCGCTGGTTGTATGTGCTGATTTTTGGCAGCAGTCCCGTAGTAGATCCTACTTATGACCTGAAATGTCGCGATCTTGATATTTGTTTTAATTCAAAAACACGTGGTTTATCACTTCGCAACAGCTGTTTTGGATACGGAAATATAGTTGACCTCTACCCTGATTATCGAACCACCAAAGGATACCTCCACAGTATTGAAGAAATGGTGGGGAATGGTAAATTAACTGCCACTAAAGAACTTTATGCGGCGGTCAGGCCTAAGTTTCTCAATCATTCAAAGAATATATCCTATGTTGAAATAAGGTTTATTGATATTAATCCACTCAGTAAGATTGGGCTAAACGCAGAAATGCTCCATTTTATACATTGGATGATTCTTTATGGTTTGCTTACGGAAGAAAAAGATATTTTTTCTTCAAAAGTACAATCGATAGCAAATGATAATTTTGAAAACATTTCGCTCCATGGATTACAGGAAACTATCAGGTTTGAAACGGAAACCGGTGAGTTTATAAATGCCTGGGACAAAGCAAAACAAGTGATTCGGGAGATGACCGGCTTATATACAACACTTGGAATTGATAATAGTGAATATCTCAACTCATTGCAATATGTTCAGGAAATGATTGATCATCCTGAACGAAGAGATGCGCAGAAAATCGTGAATGAAATTGATGTTAAAGGATTTATTCCCTTTCATCTTGAAAAAGCAGAATATTATTTACAACTAAGTAATCAGAATAAATTTAATTTCAAAGGTCTGGAAGATATGGAACTCTCGACTCAGCTTTTGCTTCGGGAAGCAGTAAGAAGGGGGATCGCATTTGATATTCTGGATAGGTCGGAAAACTTCATTCGTCTGAAAAGGGATGAGAATGTACAATATGTTCGTCAGGCAACAAAGACCTCGTTGGATAATTATGCGAGTATTCTGGCCATGGAGAATAAAGTCGTTACCAAACAGATTCTTGAAGAGCACGGCATAAGAGTACCAAAGGGGTTGGATTATACCGACAGGGCAGGTGCAAAGGCAGAATTCCGCTACTTTAAAGGTCGTGCAGTAGTGATCAAGCCTAAATCGACTAATTTTGGCTTAGGGATTACGATTTTAAAGACCAATGAAGACTATCTGATTTTTGAGAGGGCCGTTGATATTGCTTTTGAATTCGATTCAAGCATTCTTGTTGAAGAATTTATAGAAGGAAAGGAATTCAGGATATTTGTAATGAATAATGAAGTTGTCGGGATTCTGCACAGGGTTCCTGCCAATGTAACCGGTAACGGTGTACAAACTATCCGCGAACTGGTTATAGAGAAAAATAAGGATCCAATGCGGGGGAAAGGATATCACACTCCGTTGGAGAAAATTCAACTGGGAGAAGCAGAAATGATGTTTCTAAAGGCTCAGGACAAAGATTTTGATACAGTTCCTCTTGAAAATGAAACCGTTTTTCTCCGTGAAAATTCAAACATCAGTACCGGTGGTGACAGTATCGATTTTACGGATGATATACCTGATTCCTATAAGCAAATAGCAGTAAAAGCGGCACGGGCCCTCGATGTGAAAATCACCGGGCTTGATATGATTATTCCCGATTATACTCAGGAGGCCACAAATGAAAATTATGCCATTATCGAATTAAATTTCAATCCGGCTATTCATATACATTGCCATCCCTACATTGGAGAGAATCGCAGATTAAATGAAAAATTACTCGATTTACTTGGCTATCCGCTTATTACAGAGTCGCAGCATCTGTCACAGCATTGCCGTAATTCATTAAAATCCGTTTGCTGCGAACTTATTATTAACTATAATATCTAACAACCCAGCTTTCGGATACCGCTCTGCAAATAGATAATCAGGAATAAAATTTGAGGATATTGAGTTATATACAAACTTAATATCCTCAAATTTGTTTTAGTTTTAAAAAAATAAATAAACATTATACCCTCATTCATCTTTTAATAATCTCCTGATTAACTGAAGTTAACCTAAAAAATCTGTTCTTGTTTACGAACAATTATTTTCAGTATATTAATCTAGGATTCGATCATTTTCTTCATTGAAACTATTCTTTAAT
>Ga0302215_10000969_pt1 | contig 20811 bp, 16 predicted proteins | sample II_Fen_N3_1_FD_194580 | JGI IMG/M metagenome (GOLD analysis project Ga0302215, IMG submission 194580) | Peat permafrost microbial communities from Stordalen Mire near Abisko, Sweden - II_Fen_N3_1 | ecosystem: Environmental > Terrestrial > Soil > Wetlands > Permafrost | place: Sweden: Abisko... | reverse complement strand
AAGGAGCTAACCGCAAAGAAGAAGTGCTGATGACCAACTTTAGAAAGATCAACAAAGAAGTGGAACTAATTGTGAATGAAAATATCAACGCTGAATAAAATGAAAAAAATACAATCAAAATACACATTTACTTTGATGCTGTTATTGTTCAGTTACCTATCATTTGCACAGTTTAATACACTTAGACCAGCAGTGCCAAAAAAATCTGAAAATCAAAAAGCTTCTGAAAAATCTAATATCGAAGAACCGCTCAACCAAAAAAGGAATAAAAAATCTTGGAAAGAGCTTTTAAATATGACCACAAAATCAGATTTAATAAGTCAAATCGATTCTTTGAAAATGATGATTAAAGATTATAAAAGTGTAAAAGCAGTACAGAGAAATGAGTTTGAAAAACTCAAAGATTCTTTGCTGCTGCAAGCACACAATAGAGTAGAAGAAACAAAACAGACATCAAAAAGACAGAAACCTTCCACAACGTATGATTTTGTTGATGAACCGGCGGCATATTTTTCAAAAATCGTAATGCCTCTAAATAACAAAATTACAGTCACCTCTTCTTATGGAACAAGAACACATCCTATTTTCGGAACAAAAAAAATGCATAATGGGATTGACTTAAAAGCCAGATTCGAAAATGTGTATTCCGTTTTGGACGGAATTGTTACTGCAACAGGATGGGATTCTAAAGGCGGTGGAAATTTTATAAAAGTAAAACATTTTGACCGTTTCGAAACCTCTTACCTACATCTCTCAGAAATATATTATCGAGCTGGAGAAATTGTAAAAGCCGGATTTATCATCGGAAAAAGTGGGAATACCGGAAACTCCACTGGACCACATCTGCATTTTTCGGTAAAAGAATTCGGACAAAACATCAATCCTTCTCATTTTTTAAATGACCTTATAAAAGTAAACAATTTAATAGCAAACCATTATGAACACTAATACATTACCAACGGACGAACTGAAAAAATACGGAATTATCAATGAAGATCTGTCATTCTCTAAAAAACTGAATGCAGATGATGTTCAGAATTTTCTGCAAGGATATACCATCGTTGCAGACCACGACAAAAACAGGGCGACTTTTCAACTAACTGATAATAAAACCAAACTGAAGGTCATCTTTTTGGAAAGAGATAAAAGTATTTCTGACATCCTCGAAAACAGTAAAAATAATATTCAATATACTGATGTCAAGAATGTTTCTAAATCTGCAAATGAACTGAGTTTCGAAAAAAAAGCCTTCATTTTTGACAAAGAAACCGAAAAAGTAGTTGAATTTGATTTCATTAAAAATGCAAGAGAATTGACCGCAATTATTGCGGATAAAAAGAATACGGAAGAACTTAACCGTTACATAGCAGAACTTCTAAAACTTAAATCTTTTCTGCAAGATAAAATTGTTCAGTTCCCAGAAATGGCAAAAGAAATTATGAATGATTTGAATATTGTGTCCAAGGAATTCAATACGGTTGCTGGAATCTCTGAAAAGCAAAATCACTCTCAAAAACAGGAAAAATCAAACATACAACTGAATGTGAATGACCCCGATGTTTATCAGTATGCCAATCAAAGAAGAGACGATGAGCAGGAACATGACACAGAAGTGGAGAAATCAAGAAAGTTTAGAAGGTAAATAAAATGGAAGATAATCTTACCTGGTTTGATAAGAATATAGTTCCGAGAACGAAGGCTTATAAGGATTTTGTATTCGAAATGAAAAACTCTTCACCTGAAAATTTTTTCTAAGATGGTGAAAGAATTTTCACAAAGAAAGAAAAGGATTTTATGAAAATTTTTGATTATAAATCTTCTAAAATCAAATTTACCTCATCTCATGCTGAACAAGAAAAATTCACACAAAGCCATATTAGTAAAGAACAAAATGCAATTCTTTTTAATGAGCTTAAGAAACTGATTTCTGAAAAAATACCTGCTTTTATTATCAATAATCCTCATATAGAAAATACAATTGAGGGTTATAATAAAGATGAATTGATAAAGCTGCCCAGTGAAGCATTAGAACATTTACTACACTTAAAGGAAGAAGAGTTTAAAGCACAGCAAGAGAATGATGATTTGAATAGCATGGCTTTCATTGACAGAGAAATAAATGAACTTAAATTAATTATTAACAATCAAAACCCAAACATTATGGAAACACAGAACGAATATGAAGCATCTCAGTATCCGAAATTTCAGTTAAAATATCTTGGTTTCGGAGAAGGAGAACAACTGCACAAAGATTTAGAAAACGGAATCAATGCTCCCGAAAAAGAGTTCGAAATTAAAACCACTTCCGACAAAACGATGCCCGGAAATGAAATGGAATTCACATTAAAATTTAATAAGATAGAAAATGGGAGTGTTTTTATGACTTTTTATAATGCAAAACTCACAAAAGAAAATGGAGACATTTTATCTCATAATTTCCCGGTTAACAGGGTAAATACATTTACTGCCAAAGAAGCTGTCAATCTTTTAGAAGGGCGCACAGTTAAAATAGAATTTCACAATCCGAAAACAGAAAAAATAGAACCAGCATTTGCAAAACTGAATTTTAGCGAACCCAAAACTGAAAAAGGAAATTATAATTTCCAGAATTTTTACAAAAATTATGGTGTTGATACGGCTCAGATCGTAGAAAAATCCAAACTGATATTCGATAAGCCTGAATGGAAGGAAAGTACCATAAAATCTTTGGAAAAAGGAAATATTGTCAAGGTCAAATTTGAATTGGATGATAAAGTGATTGAAGGCAAAGCGGTGCTGAATCCTCAGTATAAAAATCTCAGCCTTTATGATCAGGATATGAACAGAATCAATACCAACAAGCCTTTAGAAGGTTTGGAACAAGACAACAAGCACGAAAAAAATAACGTGAAGGAACAAAGTATTAAACGATAGATAACACGTAAAACCAATCATTTATTCCCAGCGGTAAGTCAAATCAATTAGGCTGCCGCTTTTTTAAACCCTATATCTATGAAAAAATTTTTAATACTAGCCAGCTTGTTTTTTCTTTTTATAAGCACTTCCTGCCACAAAGAAATCAAATCCGAAAAAGGAGGAATTGATGTTGTCTCCAATGTATATTTTGATGTTTCCAAAAATCTGGATAAAATCCAAAGTTTTCATTTGTCAAGCCTTAATTATTCGGGAGATTCTATTATAGAAAGGATTCCAGATGCTGATGCTCCCGAAATAACCCAACAGATTTATTTCATTAAAGATTCATTGTGCTATACCATTGAAAATGAAAATCCCGGCAAAATTATTCTGTCAGACATCATAAAAAAACAAAAGCCGCTTTCGGTTGAAGAGAAAAAAGGAGGAACATTGTTTTCTCAGGAAAAAATCCCAAATTACAGAAATAGAAAAAATCTGAGTGATACGGTTTTGTTTAAGAAAAAATACAAACGATTTGAAATCAACTCACCTTGGATGTACACACGGTTTTATATTTACCCAACAGATACCATCTTGCCATATTCCATTTACAGACACGCAGAAAATGATTATCACGGAAGGCTTGAAAGGATTGATTCTTACAATAAGAAGACTGACATATTTGTAACTCTTCAATTATTACCGAGAAAGAGTTGGGACAGTGAAGCTAAAGAAATTTTTGAATTTAACCACTTCATAAAAAAAAGAAAAAAGTGAAAGATGAAGATTTTTTTAATGAGATAAATGATGACATTTCTGTAGTTGAAGGAAATAAAAAGGAACTTATTGTTTTCACAAACAGTAAGGATATGCTTTCATTCTTGGAGCTTCTTCAATTGAATAAGCAAGACAATAATAGAACATTGATTACGCTTAATTCCGGTTCAAATAGCAAAAAGTTCCTCAATAGATATCAGAATTATGATGGTAAAATGTTTCTTTGTCTTACTGGGGACAGAACGGGAAATGCAATAACCAGGAAAATTCTCACAGAATTTAATGGCAAAAATATCAAAGACGTTCGTCCATTGTATGAAATCTCTGAAAACAGGAATCAAGACCTGACCGAATATCTGCAGAATAAACTCAATCTTCAAGATAAAAATACTAATTTAGTTGAACCAAAAATTTCTGAAAATGAAAGCAATGCAATTGAATCCGGAAGAACATCCGATTCTCAGCAAGTGGGAAAAGGAACACCTGAACAAAACACTCGAGAACTTAGCCCTAAGATCCAATCCGAGCAAAACGGAAGTTACGAAAGCGGACAAGAAGTGGGCAGCAACAATGCTGGAAATGGACTTGCAGGCACAGAGCGGAGCGATTTGGGAAACCGAGACCGAGGAAGAGGATCCTATGACAACTCACAACAGAATAATGTTGGAGAGACTCAAGGACGTTCCGTGGGCGGAATCATACCCGGGAGAACTATATCCGATAGAAGAAGATCAGCTAGAAGACCTTCCGAGGTAGGTGAAAATTCAACAAATAGTTTAGAGTTAGATGCTCTTATCTCAAAATATAAAGGACAAAAACTGTCCAATGAACAAGTTGCGGAAGTAGTTTCTGCAGCTTGTTTTGTTTCCGAGAATCATAAGGTTATTCTCAAAGAAAATCTGAAAGTCACGAATGATTTAAAAGAAATCTGCGATCAATTCCAAAGTGGCGGAACGGCAAAAGAAGGAAGAGGGATTTTAGACGAATATTATACGCAGGATAAAATTGTAGATTCGGTTCGTAATTTAATAAAAGACCATTTCAAAACTCAAAAAGAAATTTCCGTTTTAGAACCAAGTGTTGGAACTGGAAATTTCATTTATGCTACTCACGAATTATCTGTAAATTCTAAAATTACAGGATTTGAAATCAACGAGACCACCGCAAAAATTGCCAAAATTCTACATCCCGAAACCGATATCAATCTTCGTTCGTTTGAAACTGAATTCATTGATGAGAAAGGCAACAAGAAAGACTTTTCTCAGCAATACGATTTGGTCATCGGGAATCCGCCTTATGGTGAACATCGTGGACTTTACAAAGGCTTGGGTGAAGAACCCAAAATTCCCAAATACGAAGATTATTTCGTTAAACGTTCACTTGACTCTTTAAAACCAAACGGCGTTTTGGCGATGGTTCTTCCATCGACCTGGTTGAACCGGCAAAAGAATTTGCAGCATGCAAATATTCTGGACGGTTTCCGTTTACCCAATGGAGCTTTTGCAGGAACGCAAATAGGAACTGACATTATCATTCTAAGAAAAAACACTCAAAATATCTCGACGGATATTTCTAATTATTTTGAAAATAATCCAACAAGAATTTTGGGAGAAACCCGAGAAAAAACCAACCGTTTTGGTCGATTAGAAAAATATATTCACGGTAATTTAGATGAAGCTTTATTTAAGATTGAACAGTTTAAAAATAGGGATGAAACCCAGCGGATCGGAAATCTGTTTGAAGATTTATTTTTAGAGGAAGAACCTAAAGTTGAAAATAAAGCTACTTTACCCAAAAAAGGAAATGCAGGAATCGAAGATTCCGCGAGGATTGAAAACCAAAATAAAAATGAAGTAAATGTAACAGAAACTCAAGAAAAAATTGAATTGGTACTTTCTAAACTCATTAACATTAAGTTTAAATCTCCAACAATTACGACTGAAATTAGCAAGTATGAAAAACTGCGCGAAGATCTAATCACAAAGCCGACATCGTTTTCTGATGAAAAATTAAAAGAATTGATTGAAAAAAGTGATAGGATTATTTCTATTCACAATACAAAAAATCAGAATGAGTATAAAATTCAATCAAAACCCGAACTCAAAAAAGGTGTTTTAAAATATCAATTCTCCAAACAGGATAAAATTGTCAATACTTCATTACAAAACAGTTCTGATATTACCAAAGAACAAATTGAAGCATTCAGAGATACATCTTATGACGGCACATTAAATAATCACGGAAAGCATTATCAATTTGCGAATTTCATTGATGGAAAGTGGGTTCACGATTTTTATTATACCGAAGGAAATATTTACGCGAAACTGGAACAATTGGAGCGGGATTTTTCTGATAAAAATGCAGTTGAAGGAACAGAAAACCAATACAAAAAACAAAAAGCATTATTAGAAAATGTCCTACCAAAAGCGAAATCACTGGATGAAATTTACATCAGTCCGAACCACGAGTTCGTACACAAATTTGGGTTAGGTCAAATAGAAAAAGACCAATACAATCATATTACAAAACGTACCGAATCAGTCATCGTAGATTACAATCTTGCCGAAAGATTCAAAGATTTTGTCGGCACTTTGTCAAGTGAAGCCTTTGCGGGTTCTTCAGCTTGGGAAGTGCGAAGCTTTGTAGATAATGAAACGGTTACAGGAAGCGATAAAGAGAGAAATGCTTTAGTCCGTGAAAGACGAAAAACTGCAGCGAATGATTTGTTTTACAAGTTTGTTCGGGAAGAACTTTCCGATGATATTAGAAATCGCTTTGTAAAAGACTTTAATCGAAACTACAATAACATTCACGTTCCGGATTATTCTAAATTCCCATTATTTTCCAGAATCTATCTGCATTTCAAAGGTCAGGAATTGCGTTTGACCGAAGTTCAGAAAGCAGGAATCGGAAGACAAACAACAAAAGGAGTAGGGCTCTTAGCTCACGAAGTGGGTTTTGGCAAAACATTATCAGGAATCCTTTCAATGCACGAAGCAATGGAGAGAGGAAATGCTAAAAGACCAATAATCGTTGTTCCGAATGACAGTATTCTGAAACAGTGGGTGGAAACCATTTTTGAAACCGTTCCCAATGCTAAAGTTAATGTTTTAGGGAATTTGGGGAAAGATTATGATCTCTCAAAATTTGACAACAAAGACGGAGAAATTACGATCGTTACTTATGAAGGTTTTAATAATATCGGGTTTTCATCAGAAATAACCGAAGAACTTTCTTCAAAATTCAGCTACATCTCTACAAGCGAACTGAAAAGCGTTACCAATACGGAAAGGGACATCCAAATTGAACTTCAGAAAGAAAAGGAGATTGAGGGAAAAATGAAGCGTGGAAAGATCTATGATTGGGAAGATTTTGGATTCGACCATTTGACTTACGATGAAGTTCACAATGCGAATCATATTGTAGGAAAAGTAAAAATTGAAGACCGAAGATTTGCTTCCGATTTTAGAAGCCAAAACCAACAGACCTCCAAATTAGGAATCAATACCTGGATGGCTGCTCAATATATTCAAGACAAAAATGACGGAAGAAATGTAACCTTGCTTTCCGCAACGCCTTTTACCAACAAGCCCTTGGAATATTATTCCATTCTTTCTTTAATAGCAAATAAAAGATTAGAAGAATCGGGATATTTTAATGTGAATACATTCTTCGAGACCTTTATGGAAGCGGATAATGATATGGAAATTGATGCAAAAGGTGATGTGAAGTTTAAAGCCAATGTTCGGAGATTTAAAAACAATTCGCTGTTTCAGCAATTACTTTCGGAATTCATTGATATAAAAGGAGAGGAGGATAACCCTGAATTGATTCGTCCCAACAAAATCAACAAAGAGTATAAAATTGAGCAGAATGATCTGACAAGAGAACAATATGACTTGCTCAATGAAAATTTCAGTGAAACCGAAAAGGGAGCAATTCTAACGCATATTCTCAATGCCCGATTAATTGCGATTTCGCCGTATCTATCACCATATTATGATGATGAAGAGCCCTCTGTAAAAGAATTTATAGAAAATTCTCCGAAGCTGAAACAGACGATGGATTTAATTTATCAAAATAAAAAAGATCTTCCTGAATCCGGACAAATCATCTATTCTGAATTAGCGGTTGCTCAATTTCCGAAATTAAAAGAATATCTCATTTCAGAAATTGGTTACAAACCCGAAGAAATCGGAATTATTACTGGAGCTACCAGTAAAAATCAAAGAATTGCTATTCAAAATGATTTTAACGAAGGAAAAATAAAAGTAGTTATTGGTAGTGAAGCCATTCAGGAAGGAATGAACCTTCAGGAGAATACAACGGATGTATATATGCTAACATTACCCTACAATTTCACTTCTTTGCGACAGGTGGAAGGACGGGCGTGGAGGCAAGGAAATAAAAACGAAAATGTGAGAATAAATTTTATGCTGACGAATGACAGTATTGATGTTTTTATGCTTCAAAAACTGCAATCCAAGCAGGCAAGATATTTAGAAGCGATGAAAAAAGGAGCCGATGTTTTGGATATTTCGGATATCAGTACACAAGAGCTTAAAACCTCCATCATTACCAATCCGGAAACCAGAGCCAACATTGAAATCGAATTGATGAAAAAACGGATTGAAAGTGAGAAAAATAAGCATCTCGCAGATAGTGCTTTTGTATTGAGAAAATACGAAGATGTTTTGAAAGTAAAAGAGTTGGTGACCAAAGCTGAACATTCTTATAATAGGATTGAAGGCTATTCAAAAAATGGAGATGGAAATGCTGACTATTGGGCAACCCAATTACCATCATATCAAAAAACAATTGATTTACATAAAGCCCAAGTAGAAGAAGTAATTGAAAATCTCGCTGCAAAAGGGGTTAATGTTGCCGAAATTGCGAAGCAAACTAAAGCTACTGAAGAGAAGATTTCTGAATTGGATAAAAAGTTGGAAGAACTACCCGAAACGAAAGAGAATCTAATAGCAAAATATAAAATTGAAAAACAGAATAATTCCAACAACTCGAAGACTGACTTCAAATCAGAACGAGCAGCCGAAAACAAAATGATTTTCAAATTAGATAATGAAGCTTCAATTACATCTTCAAAACCTGAGAATTTATTGAATTATTTAAATATAATGAGAGAAGGCGAAAATTATCAAAATTCATATTTAGGTAAAAGGCGATAAAAGTTAACTAAGTTTTTAGTAATTTTTGAGTTGTCCTGTGGTTAGTTAACATAGTTAGGGCTAACCAAAAATGATTACTTGCCGAGCAGATTTTACTTGCAAAGACTTCTATGATGAGGTTCATGCTGTTCACTACAAAAGATTATATATCAGCTTGTAGAACACTTCTCCTAACCTTAGATGCAGCTATTTTAAAAATATTTTAAAAGATTAAAATAAGTACATAGTTACAACACAATTCGTTCACTATTAGATCCAAAAATACATTTTAGCCCAAAATCAGTGTTTATCTAATTTTAATAATCCAGATTGCTCTTGAATAGCCTCCCGCACCAAATCCATATAGTTTTATTCAAAAATATTATAGATTTTTATTGAATAAAACTACCGACAATTCTATTTCTTAAACTAATAAATCATCAGTGATAATAGTAAGTTGAAATTGAGTTTAAAAGATTTCATGTAGTAAAGATTAACAATGGCTAAAAGGGAAATAATAAAATATCCGATTACTGAAAGCTCAAATAAATTTGAGCTGGAGTCGGTTATGAAATTTCAGGAATTGCCATTAAATGTAGCTATAAAAATGCTAAAGGATTCAGGCACTATCGTTTCTGATGACGAGGCTGCTGAAATTTTACTATTTTTTCATACAATGGTTAAAATTACCATCAAGGAGTTTTTATCACCTGAAGATTAATTCGTACTTTAGTGATTACAAAGTATTTAAATCTTACATTATTCTATTCTTGTAAAGATTCTCTTATTCCACTTTTAAATAAAAAATTATGAAAGTTGCTGATTTATATATTCGCGTGTCAACTGACGAACAAGCAGATAAAGGGTATTCACAACGTGATCAGGAAGAGCGTTTACGCAAACATTGTTCTTCTCTGAACATAACGATTGACAAAATTATTTATGAAGATCATTCTGCCAAAACTTTTGAGAGGCCTGAATGGAAAAAATACCTTTTTAGTATTAGAAAAGGAAGAGGTTCTAGACAAAACAAATTCTTATTTTTCACAAAATGGGATCGATTTAGCCGTAATACCAGTGAGGCTTATCAGATGATATCCAACCTTAATAAATTGTGTATTACGCCTCAGGCTATTGAACAACCGTTAGATTTACGTGTACCCGAAAATAAACTTTTGTTAGCAATATATTTATCAACGCCTGAGGTAGAAAATGACAGGAGGGCATTGAATGTAACCTATGGGATGAGAAGAGCAATTAAAGAGGGTAGAATGATGGGTATCGCTCCATATGGTTACATCAACAGATGTACAGAAGACGGTTGTAAATATATAGCTGTTAAAGAGCCTGAAGCAACAAATATGATATGGGCCTTCAAGCAGGTTGCGAAAGGACATCTACCTACAGCAGTTATTCTAAAAGAAATGAACAGGAGAGATGGCAGAAAGCTGACTAAAAATTCATTCATGGAGGGGTTGAGAAATATAGCTTACTGCGGAAAATTATTTCTAAAGGCGTACAACGACGAGGAGGAAAAAATTGTTGAAGGAAAACATGAGGCACTGATCTCTGAAGAACTTTTCATGAAAGTTCAAAGGGTTCTCCATCGTAAAAGCAATAAAGATGATTTCTTACCGGCAGGAAGAATAATAAATGAAGAACGTTATCCTTTAAGAGGATTATTACTTTGTCCAAAATGCAATAAAACTCTTACAGCCAGTAGTGCTAAGGGCAGAAGCAAGCATTACTACTATTACCATTGCACAACCTCATGTGGTTTCAGGCATAATTCTGAAATCGTTAATGATCTTTTTGTCGAAGAACTATCAAAATTTAGATTCAGCATCGGTGCTGAGAAAATATTGAAAACAATTTTAGAACAGAACTTTTCAATAGTTTCAAATGGTCTAAATGATGAAAGAAAGGTTTTGCAGAATAAACTTAATGCTATCGAAGGAAGAATTGACAAAGCGAGAGATATGTATCTTGAAGATAAATTGGATGAAGAAGATTTTAAAAGGATTAAAATAAAGTATAAAGTGGAAATTGAAGATATTAACTTTAAATTAAATTCATTAAAAAATTCTGGTCATACAGATGATATTGAAAAGAAGATGAGTCAAGCATTAAATGCCATTGTCAACATCTCTGAAAGATATAATAACGCAAGTACAATTGACAAACGCGCAATTGTTGGTTTGATATATCCTGAAAAGTTAACATTCGACGGCGAGTATTTTCAAACCACAAAAATCAACAGTTTAGCTGGTAATATTGCCTTGATTAACAAGGAGTTAGGAAATAAAAAAAACCGACAAAGAAGTGAAAAAACTTCAAATGTCGGTCTTGTGACCTCGACAGGATTCAAACCTGTAACCTTCTGAGCCGTAATCAGATGCGCTATTCAGTTGCGCCACGAGGCCTTGTTTAAAGGTTTGCAAATATAAGACTTTTTTGCTTTCTTTGAAAGATGAAACTGAAATTTTTACTAATTATTGCGTTTTTATCGGTAATCTCCTGTAAACAAGAGCAAAAAAAATCACATGATGATGTTGTTTATTTGTCTTCAAAGGTCAATTATAAGGATGAAGGTGGAAACTTTCATTTTGAGTCAGGGAAATTTAAATATGATTTTAAATCGAATAAAATTCCATTCAAAAAAGTTATTTTACTGAATTCCAGTTTGTTGGGTTTTATTTCTGAAATCGGAGCAGAGAATACGATTATTGGAGTTGCAAGTCCGGAATATATTTATTCAGAAAAAATTAATAATTTAATGAAGCAAGGTAAGATTCAGAATGTAGGAAACGACCAAAAATATGATGTTGAGAAAATTATTTCCTTACAACCAGATGCAATTTTTACAAACTATATCGCAAGTTTTGACAATACGTATCAACTCTTAAAAAACAATGGCATTCAGGTAATTTTTTTAGATGAATATATGGAGCAGAAACCTCTGGAGAAGACGGCTTATCTTAAACTTTTTGGTAAACTTTTCGGCAAACAAGAAATTGCGGAAAAAAAATATTCAGAGATTGAAAAAAACTACAATGAGTTGAAGCAATTAGCATTAAAATCAAAATCACAACCAAAAGTGTTAGCTAATGAAATGTATGGCGATATTTGGTATTTACCTGGAGGAAAAACTTTTACAGCCAATTATATTGCGGATGCCAATGCCGATTATATTTTAAAAAACAATGCAGAAGAAAAAGCTGTGACGATGAGTTTTGAAGAAGTGTATGCTAAATCAGGTAAAACCCAATATTGGGTCAATGCGGGAAATCATCTTTCTAAACAGGAATTGCTGAATATTAATCCATATTACGGAAAACTTGAGGTTTTTAAAAAAGGAAAAATCTATGGCGTTACAGCAAAAGAAAAGCAGAAATCGAACGATTTCTTTGAAAGCGGTGTTGTACGGTCAGATCTCATCCTTAAAGATTATATAAAAATCTTTCATCCAGAGCTTTTGCCAGATTATCAGCTGACTTACCTGAAAGAGTTACAATAGATCGGAGGAATTTTTTTATTTTTGCAGAAGTTTTTAGCTTATGTGGAAGAAAATAAAGCAAGTTATTTTTATCGTTCTTGTTCTGAACGTAGTTTTTATCATCTGGGGGAGATTTTTTAATCCGCCCATTACCTTTACGCAAATTGGTGGACTTTTCGAGTATGGGAAACTCAACCGTGATTATATTTCTTATGACGAAATGGGGAGCAATGTGAAAAAGGCGGTGATTGCATCAGAAGATCAAAAGTTTTTTAATCACAACGGGTTCGATTATACAGCCATCGAAAAAGCGATGAAGAACAATGAAAAAGGTAAAAAAATAAGAGGAGGAAGTACAATTTCTCAGCAAACGGCAAAAAATGTTTTTCTTTGGCAGGGAAGAAGCTGGCTCAGAAAAGGGCTGGAAGCGATGTACACATTTATCATCGAAAAAGTATGGAGTAAAGACATCATTCTCGAAAGATATTTGAATTCTATTGAGATGGGACAGGGTGTTTTTGGTGTTGAAGCTGCTTCACAATATTACTTTGGTAAATCATCAAAAGATCTTTCCGCTTCCGATGCAGCTTGGATTGCAGCCGTTTTACCTAACCCAAAAAAATACGATCCGAAAAACCCTTCACCTTATTTGAGAAAGAAACACAACTGGATTATGAGACAAATGAGAAATGTAAGTTTGAAATAGTATCTTTGTACTAATGAAATTTCTCAGTACAAGTACAAAAAATTTTGAAGCTGTTCTTAAAAAATATTTTTCTTTTAAGAATGAAACCTCTTCTCTGGAACCTTTTGCAGAGTTTTTGGACAGCGTAAAAAAGGCAGATTTTACTGATGTTCTCAATTGCTTTAAGGCAAATCCTAACTTGGCAAACAATTTCAGGCATTATATTCACAATGTTTTTGAAGGAAGACCTTTCAATTTATCCCTCACCGAGGCCAATATTTTATCGGAAAATGCCTTTATCCCGGAATTAAAAAAACGAATTCTTAATAAAGTTCTACCACCGGTAGAAAACGAGAAAACGGTTTGGTATCTGGTTGATAATATCAGTTTCAGACCCAAAAAAGATTTGGAATACCTTCATAATCTTCCTGAAAATGAAATCAATGAGTTTTTTCATATTCTCGGAATTTCAGATTTCATCCAAAAAAAAGAGGTCAAAAGAGAGCTTATTTTTTCTATGAATATCCTCTCGTGGCGCGTCACCGGGATGGCTCTTGAAGTTGAGGTGGTGAGAATGGCTCCTGAATACAGAAATTTTGACAATCCGTTTTTGGCTTTACAGAACGAGCTGGAAGCTTTGGCTGAAGAATTTAAAATAAATCCGGATATTCAGTTAACTTCCAAAGACAGCAGATACAAGCAGATAAAAATCTATGTAGAGCAATGTCATGATTTTGTGAATATCGCTTTTAAAAACTCATCTAAATATGGTATTTCAGGGAAAATCAATCAGGCTCTTCTGAAAATTCGTCAGCAAACTCAAAGAATTTATGAGATTGTACAATTATTAGTTATTGATAATAATGAAGATGTTGTTATTAAGTCTAAACAATTGATGCTGAATATTTTAAAGTATAAATCTCACAAGAATAATATTTCAGAGCTTTTCAACGACAGTACAAGGATGATTTCTCACCTTATCACCAATCATACTGCAGAAACGGGAAGTCACTACATCACATCCAACCGCAAAGAATACATGAGAATGTTTTATAAAGCGAGTGGTGGTGGTATTATCGTAGGTGCTTTGTGTGTGTTGAAAATGCTGTATGGTTTTATGCCCGGAAGTGATTTTTTCCATGCATTTTTATACTCTTTAAATTATGCGATGGGATTTGTGATGATCTATCTCATGGGATTTACTTTGGCCACAAAACAGCCTGCAATGACGGCTGCAACGATGACGAAGGTACTTTCTGAGCAGGGAAATTCATACAGAAACAATATCGAATTTGCAGATTTGGTTTCCAAATTATTCAGAAGCCAGTTTATTGCTTTTGTAGGAAACGTTTTATTAGCTTTTCCTGTAGCTTTGGCAATTATATATGGTTTGGATGTATTTTTCTCACAAAATTTGGCGATAGAAAAATCAGATAAATTGTTGAAAGACTTAGATCCGTTTAATTCTAAAGCAATACTTCATGCGAGTATTGCAGGTTTTTATCTTTTTATTTCAGGAATTATTTCGGGTAATATTGGCAACAATTCTATCTTCTTTCAGATTCCGGATAGAATTGCTAAAAATCAATCGATAAAAAGGGTTTTTGGGACTAAATTTGCCAAAAGTCTTTCAAAATATTATGCTAAAAATTGGGCAGGAATTGTTTCGAATTTCTGGTTTGGGGTTTTCCTTGGCGCAACTGCACCGATTGGGTTGTTTTTCGGATTAGATCTGGATATTCGTCACATTACGTTTGCAGCAGGAAATTTTGCGTTAGGATTGTATGGGAAAGATTTTAGTGTAGATTCTTACACTTTCTGGATTGCTTTACTTACCGTTTTTATTATCGGTTTCTTCAACTTTTTGGTGAGTTTCAGTTTATCGATGTTTTTGGCATTCAGATCAAGAAAATTAAATTTTGGTGAGGTAAGTGAAATTTATAAAGGGATTTTCAGGTATTTTTTAAAAAATCCGTTGAAGTTCTTCATTCCACTGCGCTCTAGTTTTGATCATAAAACTTCCAATATGATGCAAAACACAATACCTACAAAATCTGAAGATCAGTAAATTTTTCTTCACCAAATTTGTCCTGAAACTTCTTTAAATAAAAACTTCTTCGCATTTGAAAATCGTTTTTCAGAAGAGGAGAATCTATTTTTATAGTAATTGTTTTATCTTCAATATTCACGCTTTCAATTTCGTTAAATAAACTTTCGTCAAGATATTCTTCAAGAAAATCTTTGATCTCAAAAGCCAGTAATTTATCTTCAAAACCATAAATTCTGGCAAAAGATTTTACCAGTTCTGAGGATTGGAATTCTCGTTTTTTTTTCTTCATAAAAAAAGCTGCAATGTTGCAGCTAGTGTTTTACATACAGTCTGGTAAAAATGGGCATTGCACTTTTGGTTCTGTCCATACGGCGCATTCATCTGTTCCGCAGTATTTTACGCAACATATTTGACCAACACCAGATCCTTGAATTTTCACTAAATTTTGTCTGGATAATTTCTTTGCTGAAAGTATTTTTTTCATTTTACAATATTTTGTAAGACAAATATATAAATCATATCTCAAAAATTATACTTTCTTCATTTATTTTTTTTACAACACTTTCTGTACGTTCTCTGTGTGTATCTGTAATAAAAATCTGTCCGAAGTTTTCCTGATTTACTAGTTTTATCAACTGAGCAACGCGAGTATCATCAAGTTTATCAAAAATATCATCTAGCAATAGAATCGGAGTTTTTCCGGTTAGTTCTTTTACCAAACTCATTTGAGCTAATTTCAATGAAATTAAAAATGATTTTTGCTGCCCTTGAGAACCAATTTTTTTGATGAGAACAGAATCCATTTCGAAAAGTAAATCGTCTTTATGAATTCCTTTTGAGGTGTAAGTCAGCATTCTGTCTCTTTCTACACTTTCTGTTAAAAGATCACGAAACTTTTTGTCAGGCTGGGCAGAGTCGAAACCTTCCAATAAATGTGATTCGTAAATGACGGAAACAGTTTCTTTTCCACCGGAAATAATTTGATAAAAGTTCGTAATTATGGGATTGAGCTTTTCTACAAATTCTTTTCTTTTTTCAAAAATTTTCGTTCCGGATTTTGTGATAGGGTCGTCATAAATTTCTAAAGAATCTTTATCCCAGACTCTGTTTTTTGCAAAATATTTCAACAAAGCATTTCTCTGCTGAATGGTTTTTTGATATTGAATTAAATCAAATAGGTATCCGGAATCTGTCTGAGAAATCATCGAATCCAGAAATTTCCTGCGACTTTCTCCCGAATCTGAAATTAAGTTTGAATCATATGGTGAAATCATCACACTCGGTAAATAACCGATGTGATCTGCCATTCGATCATAGCTTTTATCATTCTTTTTAATGATTTTTTTGGCTTCTTTTGGCTGGGAGATTTTAATAAAATCCTCACTGTCTTCATTCTGAATTTCAGCATCAATCGTGAAGAAATCTTCGTCAGTTTTGATATTATTATTATCGGTGTTTCCCAAAAAACTTTTTCCAACAGAAAGATAATGTAGGGCATCAAGAATATTGGTTTTTCCGGCACCGTTATTTCCTACAAAGCAGTTGATTTGCGGTGAGAATTCAAACTTTTTCTCAGAATGATTTTTGAAATTGTATAAGGTGAGTTTTTTGATGATCATAATCCTAAAATTTTTCCGAGTTTTTCAGGATTTTGTCGAGTATCAAAAATACTTAAGATATCAACACTTTTTTCTGAGTTTATATAGATAATATAATAATCTTTAATTAATCTTACGCGACATTCCGAGCCACTTATTTTTATCCCAATTTCAGGATGTTCCAAAATCATTAATGATATTTTGTCAAAAAGTTTATTTAATTTTCTTGAATATTCTTTTGATTGGTTTCTATCGTTCCAATATTCTAAAATATTTTTTCGTTGGCTTTTTGAAAATTCTGTCCATTTTAATCTTTTAGCCATTGTTCAAAATATTTTTCTACTTCTTCATTATCAACAACACGCCCGTTTTTTACATCTTCCCTTCCTCGCTCAATCATTTTCATCACATAATCAGGCAAAATGACTTCATCTTCTTTAAAATATTCTTCCACTTCCTCGTGCGTCATAGGTCTTTCACTTTTGTATATTGCGTCTTGCTCGCTCACATTACCAGTAGTATGATTTTCTAAGTTTTTGAGAATAGAAGATAAAAGATAAAAATTTTCCGACTCACATATTTTTTGAATCAACTTTATTTTAATCTCATTAATATTTTCCATGACTCCAAATTTTCAGTAAAGATAAAAATTTCAATCCACAAAATAATCGAGAAGCCAAAGAAACAAAAGTGGCAATCCTGAACAAGATTCTACCCAAAACGAATAATAAGAATCTTTATTAGAATTATTAGAAAAGTAAATCAGAATAAATGTGATGATCAAAGCGAAGAAAAAAGCAAGCGAAAAATTAGTTTTTAAGTAAAATATTGAAAGTAAGCAACCCATAAATGCTAAAAAGTAAGCAATATATTTCGTGTTCTGAACTCCAATTAGCTTCGGAAAAGTTTCAATAGTATCACTTTTCATATCACGGATGTCAAAAGGCAAAACCAAAGCCGTAATAAAAAAGAAACTGATCAGGAAAATCGGAAGATTAAATTCAGGTAAAGTCAGCCAGCAATTGACCAAAGCCCAAACTAATCCCACATAAAATACTTTCAAAAGAGGAATTTTACGGATGTATGTTTCAAGGAAAAAGCTATTATACAGTAAGCCTAAAACTACGATAATAAACCATTTTATCAATCGTATTTCGTTATGGTTTAGAATAATTAAAACCGCTGAAACAATTCCGGCAATTATATTGAAGATGAAAATTTTATAGAAATGTTTTGTGTTTTGATATTTTGTATATAAATATCCGCTGAAATACGTTATAAATATCAAAAGCACAGAAGGAAAACGGAATGTGTTTTGCTCAAGCATGAAAAATACTGCGAAAAAAGTTCCCATCAAAGAGACGTATAATTGGCTGTCTATGACAGAATTTTTCAGTACTTTTAAGAAATTCATTTATCAAAAATAACATTTATGCAAAGATTTTCCAAGATTTTGTTCCTCTTCCTTCTGTTGTTGAGTTTTTCTGTTGCTTTTTCACAAAACTATTACGATCAGCAGTGGAAAAAAATAGTAGATAACAGTAAAAAAGGAACGTATAAATCTAATCTTCCTATTGTTTTAGACATACAAAAACAAGCTATGAAAGAAAATAATGCACTGCAGCTGATCCGGTCTTTGAAAGCTGAATTTAGTATCATTAATCAAACTTCAGATGATGATAAAAATGACTCTGCATCAAAGTTTTTTGCAAAGCTTCAAAATTCAGAAAAAAATCTAAAAGGGGACGATTTTTTGGTTTATAAGGTTTTGTTGTCCAGTTTTATGTTTGATTATTACAATGAGCATTCTTGGGAAATCAATAGCAGAACCAATATGAATTCCCAGGATGTTTCTCAAATTGAAACATGGAGTAAGCTTGATTTTAAAAATTATTTAAACAAAAATTATAAAGCTCTTGACGAACAAAGTCAGGCATTGAAAAAGGTTTCTTTCGCAAAATATAAAGATGCTTTTTCTAATACGAAAGATATTTCTTATTTCTCTACTTTTCTGGATTGGTACTCGCTAAAAAAAGTGAGTTTTTTGTCGGATAACGGATTGTTTACAAAAAATGAATTAACTGAAAACAGAAATACAATCAACACAATTTTTGATGAATTCAGGAAATCCCAAGCTGTATTTTATGCATCAGAAGTTGTCTGAAAATTGCCAGTCTACACAATGCAGAGATAAATTGGATCAACTTCAGAATTTAGTTAAATCTAATATTGATGGCGACTACAAAGTTCTCGTGATAGAAGAAATCATGAATGAATTGATTGTGAAAAACAAACAAAAAGAAGCTTTGGCAATTGGTAATCAGGCAAAAAGCCAATATCCAAAATCTCCTTTTTTAGAAAATATAAAAAATAAGGAAAATCAAATTTTAAATCCTTTCTTAAGTATAAAATACGAGCAACAAACGCAGCCGGAGAAACCGATTCATATAGTTGCGGAGTTTAAAAATGTGAAAGAATTTTCTTTGAATATTTATCAGGTGAAAGATAATTTTTTGGCATTCATGCAATATTCAGGAAATCCTTATAATGATGCCTATTCAAAAGTTAAAAAAACTTTGATTAGAAAAGAAGTTTTCCAGTTGAATGATCCTCAAGATTATCAACTTCACAAATCTTCATTGGAGATTAAATCTCTACCATCAGGAATTTATGTCGCAGAATACTTAGTTTCAGGTTCAAAACCCGATGAGGAAAGTGATCACAATTTCTACTTTTTGGTTTCAAATCATAAGACTATCTATCAATCTAAAAATGATAGAAACCAACTGTCAAACGAGTTAAAACTTGTGAGTGCAGAAACTGGAAAACCCATCACTAATGAAGATCTGACCTTTCATGAATTTGTACAAAATAAAACTTTAAATAAAATTGTAGGTAAAACTGATGAAAAGGGTGTTTTTAAATTTCCGACGACAGCAAATACTGAATATTACAAAACTTTTTTGATTCAGCAACCTAAAACCAATGATTTCCAAATGATGGAAATTTATGGTAATCGTGGTAATGCGGAAGATTACAATCCCAACAAACAGACTCGCACAAAAGCACAGATTTTCACAGACAGAGCCATTTATAGACCTGGACAAACCGTTTATTTTAAAGTAATCAATACAAAAATAGAAAAGGAAGTTGAATCTGTTGTTTCTAATTTAAAGCAAAAAATAACTTTAAAAGACACCAATAATCAGGAGGTTTCTTTTCAGGATTTTACAACGAATGAGTTTGGTTCTTATCACGGAAGTTTTGTGTTACCAAAAGGTAAATTGAACGGAAATTTTACCATTTCAACCGATGGTAATTCAAATGGTTACAAAGATTTTCAAGTTGAGGAATACAAACGTCCGAAATTTGAAGTGACTTTTGAACCCATAAAAGATGAATACAAGTACGGACAAACTATCGAATTGAGAGGAAAAGCAATGATGTTTTCCGGAGTTGCTTTGAGTAACACGGATGTGAATTATGAAATCAGAAAACAAAACATTCGTTGGAGATATTTTCCGTGGTATCCAAACGACAACGATAATGAGAATTCAATTCTTGGCGAAGTAAAAACCAATGAGAAAGGAGAGTTCACGATAAAACTAGACCTTAAAAAAAAAGATGATAAATTAGAAGGTATTCAAATTGATAATTATCAGATCAGTGCTTCAGCGACAGACATTAACGGAGAAACACAAACTGCAAATACCAATCTGAAAGTAGCATCAGTTTCTCATTACATCAAAGCCGATGAGATTAAAAATACCTTTACAGATGAAAATGTAAAATTGAATGTTGAAACAAAAAATTACAACGAGCAAAATCTTAAAAAGACCTATCAGGTAAAATTATCAAAGTTGGAAGCGCCTAATAGAATTTTCAGGGATAATTTTAAAACAGAGGTTCAGAATTTACCGAAATTCTCAAAAGAAGAATTCATCAGCAAATTCCCACACGATTTGTATGATAAAAATGATGAGACTAAAAATTGGAAATCAATATTTGTTTTTGAAAGAACACAACAACCGACAACCGACAACCAAAAATCATCAACCAACCTCGATTTAGGAAAACTGGAAGCAGGAGATTATCAGTTGGATTTATACAATATCGAAGGTAAAGACACGATAAAATCTTCTCAA
>Ga0302215_10000968_pt1 | contig 20814 bp, 18 predicted proteins | sample II_Fen_N3_1_FD_194580 | JGI IMG/M metagenome (GOLD analysis project Ga0302215, IMG submission 194580) | Peat permafrost microbial communities from Stordalen Mire near Abisko, Sweden - II_Fen_N3_1 | ecosystem: Environmental > Terrestrial > Soil > Wetlands > Permafrost | place: Sweden: Abisko... | reverse complement strand
AGTAGCCCGTGGAACAGGTATCGCACTGAAAAATGTAGATAAATTCTCGTTCCTGATTCGATAAAACTAATTTGAATTTTCGGTAAACACATGTTTTTTCGTGTGTTTACCGAAAATTTTTGTTCTGAAAAACATTCATTCCTCCGTGCAGTTTCATTTATCATGAAGAATCTGATCAATTTTTTGATTCAATACAGTGTTGTGTTTTTATTTCTGTTTTTGGAAGTAATCTCCTTCACCATGATTGTGAAGAACCAGGAATATCAGAAAAGCGTTTTTCTCTCTTCGAGCAACTCCATGGTCTCCGGTATGTACGAATGGAGCAATTCCGTGGTTGAATTCTTTAAACTCCGCGTTGCCAACGATAATTTATCAGAAGAAAACACTTCGCTCAAAAATCAGATTATCAACTTACAGAATAAGTTGTCCACACTGCAAAAAGAAACCCACGACTCGGTTCACTTCAAGATTCCACCTGAAATGGAATATCAGTTTATAGCGGCTAAGGTTATAAACTGTACGACAAACAAACTTCAGAATTACATTACGCTGAATAAGGGTGCCGACGACGGCATCAAAATCGACATGGGCGTTATCAGCGACGAAGGCGTGGTTGGGATTGTGAAAACCGTATCAGCCTGCTTTGCGGTGGTTATTCCCGTATTAAATCCAAAACTTGAAGTGAGTTGTAAATTTAAACGGAACAATTACACCGGTGGTTTACTGTGGAACGGAATTGATTACCGGTATGCAAATATGACAGACATTGCCCGCCACGTGGAACTCGCATTGGGTGACACATTGATTACAAGCGGTCTGACGCCTGCTTTCCCCGAAGGAATTCCGGTAGGAAATATAGAAGATTTTAAAATAAAAGAAAGTGATGCTTACTATAAAATCAAAGTAAAACTGGCGGTCAACTTCCGTACACTTTCGCACGTAAAGGTGATCAATTATCTGAATTACAAAGAACAAAAAGATCTGGAGAAATCTTCGGAAGAACAATAAATCAGTTTATAGTCAATAGTTTATAGCAGCAAACCAAAACTATAAACTACAAACTACATACTATTAACTAAAATAAATGCCCATAGTACTTCAAAACATATTCCGTTTCATACTGCTGGTGCTTGCACAGGTGTTGGTGCTGAATAATGTCCAGTTTCTTGGGTTTATTAATCCATACATTTACATCTTATTTATACTTTCCCTGCCGGTTCTCACGCCGCGGTGGCTTTCCCTGATTTTGGCTTTTGCACTGGGAATCACCGTCGATGCTTTTTCGAACACAATGGGTATGCATGCGTTTGCAGCTGTTCTCATTGCATTTCTTCGTAACGGGACCGTTAAACTTTTCATTGCACTCGACGAAGGAAACAACCCCACACCTTCCTTTTATACCTTTGGTGTAAGCGCTTACGTCAAATACATTGTAGTGTTGGTATTTATTCATCACGCAACATTATTCTTCCTGGAAGCGTTTACACTGACGAATTTTTGGTTTACACTTTCAAAAATAATTCTTAGTTCAGTAGTTACAATTCTGCTGATATTAGGAATTCAATCGCTAAAAACAAAATAACAGATGATTAATGATACGCTTCAAAACAGGAGATATGTAATCGCGATTATTATATCCGCTGTCATTGGTGTGTACATTTTGCGTCTGTTTACCATTCAGATTCTGGATTCGAGATACAAAGAAGGCGCTGAGAGTAACGCTTTCCTCAAGAAAACACAATTTCCTCCGCGTGGCTTAATTTATGACCGGAAACACACGCTTCTGGTCTACAACAAACCCGCTTACGACATTGCTTTGATTATGCGTGAAATCCGTGGATTGGATACGCTCGCATTTTGTAAAGCACTGGATATTGATAAGCAATATTTTATCGACCGGATAGCGGAAATTAAAGACCGTCACAAGAATCCGGGGTATTCCTCGTATACGCCTCAGCTTTTCATGAGCCAGTTGGGCATTGAAGATATTGCCACCATTCAGCAATCGATGTATAAATATCCCGGTTTTTATATACAAAACCGCACGTTGCGCGAATATGCTTTTCATTCGGCTGCACACGTGTTGGGAAGTATCGGCGAAGTTTCGCGGCGGAAACTGGAAGCTGATGATTATTACAAAACAGGCGATTATGCCGGCAGAGATGGCATTGAATACACTTACGAAGAACAATTGCGCGGTGAAAAGGGCGTTGAGATTCTGCTGCGTGATGCCAAAGGCAGAATAAAAGGAAAATACGAGAATGGTAAAGAAGATATTGCTCCGAAAGCAGGAGAGAATCTGACGCTGACACTGGATATTCAATTGCAATTGCTTGCCGAGAAATTGTTGAACGGGAAGATGGGAAGTGTGGTAGCTATCGAACCCTCAACCGGTGAGATTCTGGCCATGGTTTCAAATCCTTCGTTTAATCCATCGTTACTGGTAGGTCGTCAACGTTCCAAAAACTACATGCAGTTGGTGGAAGACCCCACCAAACCGTTGATGAACCGTGCTACGCAGGCTCAATATTCGCCTGGATCAGCTTTTAAAACGGTAGAAGCACTGATTCTACAGCAAATGGGCGGAATTAATGCACGCACCATGTATGCCTGCAACGGACCGAAATCGTCTCCCATTAAATGTACGCACAACCACGGTTCCCCCGTAAGTTTGCTCAGCGCCATCGAACAAAGTTGCAATCCTTATTTCTGGAATGCTTTTAAAACAACAGTCGAAAAAGATGGTTACGGACCCAGAAATGCCATCTTCAGGAAGAATTACGACGAATGGGTGGATCGGGTGAAGAGCTTCGGGTTTGGAAGTAAATTTACTGAAAGCGATATCTACGAACAATCGCGCGGGAACATTCCGAGTGAAGAATTTTACAACAAAGTATATCGTGCCGACAATGGCTGGAGAGCCATAACCATTCGTTCCGTGTCTATCGGGCAGGGTGAAGTGCTGGCTACTCCGCTCCAGTTGGCCAACGTGATGGCAGCCATTGCCAACGAAGGCTTTTATGTTACTCCGCATGTGAATAAATCCGATTCGATGTTGAAGAAAATACATCGTGTGAAGGTTGACAAACAATATTTCCCCATTGTATTCGAAGGAATGTCCCGCGTATTTGAAAGCGGAACGGCCAGGGCCTCGAAAATTGACAGCCTGGATATGTGTGGAAAAACAGGAACTGCCGATAACAGTCATGGGAAACCTCACTCCATTTTTGTAGGTTTTGCCCCGCGGGTTCATCCTAAAATTGCCATCGCCGTGGTGGTTGAAAATGCCGGATTCGGATCGGAATTTGCTGCACCTATTTTCAGCTTGCTGGTGGAACAATATCTGTACGGGAAAGTAAAACGAACTGAATTATTAGAACGAACTGCCGCTGTGGTAACCAATAGCAATGTCAAAGAACGTTAGTATAAAATATGCGCTCGACTGGACAACCGTATCACTGTATGTTGTCCTGGTTCTTATGGGTTGGATTAGCATCTACGGAGCAAGCTATAACTTCGACCAATCGAGTATTTTAGATTTTAGCCAGCGTGCCGGTAAGCAATTTATCTGGATTCTCACCGGATTCGCTATTGGAGGTGTTTTGCTGTTGGTCGATTCGAAACTGTACAATATTTTTGCCTACTTCATTTATGTAGCCGCCATATTGCTGCTTATCATCACCATTTTTGTGGCACCCGATATCAAAGGTTCACGGTCGTGGCTTGTGCTGGGTCCTATTAGCTTTCAGCCGGCCGAGTTAGCCAAAGTGGCCACCGCACTGGCACTATCCAAGTTCATGAGTTCATACAACTACAAGCTTAAAAACTGGAAAGATCTTATCCCGTTGGGTATGTTTATCATGCTGCCGTTGGGTCTTATTATTCTGCAGCAGGAAACCGGTTCCGCGTTGGTGTTTCTGGCCTTTTTGTTTATGCTCTACCGCGAGGGAATGAACGGAATCGTATTGCTTATTGGTACGTTTGCCATTACGCTGTTTGTAATCATCATCCGCTTTAGTATCGTTCCTATTCAGGTGGACCGAGGAACACTCGGCATGGTGGCGGCCATGATTATCATACTCGCCATTCAGGTCATCTATGCCATTTTTATTGCCCGAAACCAAAAGGAAGCCATTATTCTGCTTATCGGAACGCTCGTTGTGGCAATCACGTCGTATATTCTGAATATCTGGTTCCGGATAAACTACAATTACGTGGCCATTTTCACGGTGGTGGCTTCGTGTATCTACTGGTTGGTTATCGAAATGATAAACCGGTTCAAAAAATACTGGTTCGTCATAGCATTATCTATCGGTTCGGTGCTATTCTGTTTCTCGTGCGATTACTTGTTCGAAAACGTACTCGAACCACACCAGCAGGTGCGCATCAAAGTATTGCTCAACATGGACGATGCCCCGTTGGGTGCAGGCTACAACGTGAATCAATCCAAGATTGCCATTGGCTCGGGAGGTTTCTGGGGAAAAGGATTTCTCAACGGCACGCAAACCAAACTCAAATATGTGCCCGAACAGGACACCGACTTTATTTTCTGCACAGTGGGCGAAGAACATGGCTTCTGGGGTTCTACACTCGTGCTGTTTGTCTACTGGCTGCTGCTTATGCGGCTGCTACGCATTGCCGAGCGACAGCGCGAAGCATTCACCCGCATTTACGCCTATTGTGTTGCCAGCATTTTCTTCTTCCACCTCACCATCAATATCGGTATGGTACTTGGCATAATGCCCGTTATCGGCATTCCGCTGCCCTTTTTCAGCTACGGAGGCTCCTCGCTCTGGGGTTTTACCATTTTACTATTTATCCTGCTCAGGCTCGACGCGGCAAGGTTGGAGAGGTTGAGATAGCTGAAAAAAACACAAATTATGAAGCATATTCTATTTATTCTACTGCTAGTAGTTTCAGCAAACTTACTGAATTGTTATGGACAATCTGTCACAAACCGACCTCCTTTACAGAAACTGAGTTATGACCGTATAATCCACCCGGCCGGGAAATTGATTGTCATGGGTGATTCAACCAAAGAAAATCATGCTCTGGACTGTGCTTTGTCACCTGATAAAAAATGGTTGGCAGTTGAAGAACGTTACAGCGTGGTTTTTATTAATACTGAAAAAAATGTAGTGACTCATGTATTGAGATTAAAAGATATTCCCAAACTCAAAACGGCAATGAGTACTTATTCGGGAATTTGTTGGTATACGAAAGATAAAAATGATTATGTTTTTTTTAGTGTATCCGGCAATAAAACGAATTCATACGTTGTACAATTGAAATGGGATGGAAAAAAAGCTTCTGTTTCTAAATTATTTAGTTTTGAACCAGTACCACCGGCTAAACTTGCCTTGCCAAATGAAATACTGATCACACGAGAGCACAATCACAATTATCTGTATGTCGTACTTAACGGCAATAATCAGCTTGTCAAAAAAGATTTAGTCTCAGGCGAAAATATATGGACACAAAGCACAGGTGTTGCGCCTTATGGGATTGCTTTTGCACACAGCAAACTGTACATTACCAATTGGGCCGGTCGTGTACCGGATAAAACAGAAAAAAATGTTGCCCAAGCTCCCTGGAACCTGGCCCGGATAAATCCCGCAACAGCTGCAACCGGCGAAGGGAGTGTAAGTGTGTTTGATCCTGAAACCGGAAAGCTTTTAAAAGAAATTGTGGTCGGGCTGCATCCCAATAAAATAATTACATCTCCCGATATGAATTTCGTTTATGTGACCAATTCAAACAGTGACATGGTGAGTGCAATCAACACCCGTACCGATGCTGTCTCTGAATCCATTTCGTTACATTTACAGGAAAGTAGCCGGTCTTATTTTGGTACTATCCCCAATGCATTATCCATTACTCCTTCCGGTAAAACTCTCTTTGTTGCCAATGGCATGGACAATGCTGTTTCAGTTATACAACTCGGGAAAAATGCATCGGTTACAGGAATTGCAGCACAAAGCAATATTAGTGGATTTATTCCCACAGCGGCCTTTCCTTCATCAATCAGTATTCTCAACAATACGCTTTACGTCACCAATCTCGAATCGTACGGATCAAACACGCCCTTCGGTTTTGTTCCGAATCATTCACCGGTATATAATTCACACCACGAATTGGCTTCTGTTTCGGTAATTCCTTTTCCAAACAAAAAACAACTGGCTGAATACACCAAAACGGTGATTGCCTGCAACCAGTTGCAGCGGTTGGAATCGGTTAAGCTTCCCGCCAGGTCGGGCATAACACCCCGCCCACTTCCCGAAAGAATCGGTGAACCGTCAGTATTTAAACACGTATTGTACATTATAAAAGAAAACCGGACATACGATCAGGTTTTGGGCGATGTCCGCAAAGGAAACGGAGATGGCTCTCTGTGTGTTTTCGGCGAAAAAGTGACACCCAATACACATCGGTTAGTGGATAAGTTTCAGTTGATGGATAATTTTTTTGTATCCGGAAAATGTTCGGCCGAAGGACACAGTTGGGTCGATGCATCCATTGTAACCGATTACATCGAAAAAAATGTGCGTGCCTGGTTTAGGAGTTATCCTCATGTGTTGAATGATGCGCTGGCGTACCCGCCATCCGGCTTTATTTGGGATAATGCCCGTAATAAAGGCGTAAGCTGCCGGATATATGGTGAAGCCGCAAAACCTGTTTTCGATAATAAATTAACCTGGAACGATATTTATTCCGGATTTATAAACGGAAAATCTTTTCGGTTTAAAAACGAAACTACACTGAACACGGTAAAAGATGTGTTATCGAAAACCTATCCCGGTTACGATGGACATAAAATTCCCGATATCCTGCGTGCCAAAAGTTTTATTGATGAATTAAATCAATACGACGCGAAAGCTGGCGACTCATTACCGCAACTAATGATAATGGCACTGCCGTCAGATCATACTTCCGGGACGAGTCCCGGTTATCCTACGCCTCGCGCTATGGTTGCCGACAATGATTTGGCCCTGGGGCAAATCGTTGATGCTGTTTCGCACAGTAAGTTTTGGGAAAACACCGTAATTTTTGTGGTGGAAGATGATTCACAGGATGGTTGGGATCATGTATCCGCCTACCGCACCTCAGCCATCGTTATCAGTCCCTATTCCAGATTTACAGGTGCTGTTCACACTGCTTACAATCAGCCTTCAATGGTTCGAACCATTGAGCAGATACTTGGATTACCTCCAATGAATATTCAGGATGCCATAGCTTTACCTATGTTCGATTGCTTCAATAATACCCCTGATTTTACACCCTATTCTGTTGTGAAAAATCAAATTCCACTGGATGAAATGAACCCTGAGTTAACTGAATTAACCGGCAAATCGCTGTATTATGCCCGCCAAAGCCTCGATCCGCAGTTCGATGGCATCGACTCCGGCAACGATGAACTGTTCAATCATATTCTTTGGTTCGCAACCATGGGAAACAAACCTTATCCTGCCAGATATTCACTAAACGATGATTAGTTTCCGAATCAAATAAATAAAATTGCCACGCTCAATAAAAGATGGCATACACTTTTTTTAATTCAGTCCCCGACTATATAATCTCTTTAAAGTAAAAAGTCCCGAATCATTGTTGGGATATGCTGCCAACGAAGGATGGGTTTAATAAATAATTCTGTATATTTTATCTCTTATTTATTTTACTGTCAGTTAAAACCGAACGAATTTCGTTGCACCTGATAAGTTTGTCGATGGCGAGATGATATAGATACCTTTTGGATATTTTGATACATTTAGCCGGTACTCCTGATTTGTCAAAACGGAGACAGTTTCAACAAGCGTTCCATAACAATTAAAAATCCGTATAGAATTGTCAAAGTGACTTTTTATAAACACCTCATTCGGGTCGGCTCCTGAACGGACATTAATTCCCGATTCCGAATCTTTGACCGAATGTAATGCCGTGTGTATTGAATAATAATAACAATCCTGAAACTCCGGGTTTTTATACATCAGCGCATTATTATCATAACAGCAAAGAAAACGTGTCCATCCGCCAACAGTATTGACTCCGCAGCATAATATCCCTATTGAACTTCCAACACCTTCAACCCACGTTTCAGGCCAATATTCATTATATTTTTCTGCCATGATATACCTTTTTTTATATTGGCCATCAATCAGTATGGAATCCATTCCTGCAACTACATACCGGATAGAATCCAACCATGATATCGATTTATTTTGAATAATCACGCTATCACCGAGATGTAAGTTATACTTGTAGAGTAAGCCTTCTTCTCCTTTCAAATTACGGAAATACAATCCTACCGTTGAGTCTTCCCTTACATAGCCATTCAATGTTTTTTCGGTAAACTCAATATTTTTTGCCCTGAATACATGACGATATGTAAGTGTATTGATGATCGTGTCCTGGTCGAACTTGACATAATAGGTCGCGGAGTCATTGTACCCATCCACTCTGGATTCCACAACTTGCAATATATTCCAGCGTTTACCCGATTTGAGCATATCCCAATTCCTTGCATTTGATAAATTGCAAATGCATGATAATAAAATGAATAATAAAAGATGTTTTTTCATAATGATTTTCGTTAGTTTATTTAGTCCGTCCTTTCTTATATAATCTGCTTAAAGCAAAAACTTATCCGTTCAAAACTTACATTTCATAAAAAGGTTTAATCTTACCCTCCTTATTTATAAGTTCAATATTATTTGTCTTGATACTTGTTGGTCTAAATAATGCGTAACCATTATCGTCTATTTCAAAATTAGAATACCTAAATGGTTCAAGTTTCTTATTTCCATTACTCCTTTCAAAATCAATTTTATTATCTTTTTTAACCAGACGCCATTCATACTCTGTTATGTCATTCCTAAATGGACTTGAAACACTAATAAAACCAACATTATTTATTAGATAGGTCTTTAAAGATAAATCATCTTCTTTCTCTTCACGTTCCAATTGCGATAACTCTATGATTGAACGGATCTTTTTATCCTTTATATTTAATAAAATCAATTCACTGTTATTGAGATGGTCAATATTAAATACTTTCAGGAAAATCAAACTTTGTACGGATTTATGCAATGATAATCGCCCGCAAAAATAATAACCTCCATTTTTAGGCAGCCTGTATCCATCACTTTCCCTGTAACCATCAATTCCAAATCTATTCATATACCACTCTGCACTACACTTCAAATATTCTTTGTATAAAAACCGATAAAGTATATCAGATACTTTATAAATCTCAATGTTCTTTTTCTGAATAAAATAAAATGAATTCAAATGCAATACATTATCTTGGCAAACAAACGAACTGTCAAGAGGATTTGATAGGTTGCTAATATCGCACGGAATTGTATCAGAAGTGAGGTAATTTTTATAAACACTAAAGCTGTCATCATGAACATATTCTCTCTTCTTACAGCCCACAAGGCAACTGAATGCTATCAAAATAATAAAAGTGTATCTATTCATTTGAGTATATTTATTATTTGGGAATGCTTATCCGGTCTTTCTCTTAAGCCTCAACTTACCCTAACCTTTTCCTCCGCAAATATACAAAATTAATTTAAAATTAAGAACTTCCTGTTTAAAAGAGGGTTTGGAATATCCCGAAATAAGAATTTAAAAAATTGTTGATAACTTTTTTACAAAATGTATTTTTTATTTAAAACAAAATTCTTAATTTTGTGTGAACAACCTGAGCAGCAACTGTCTAAAAATTCAAAAAAATAATGAAACCGCTTTATTGGTGCGGGTTTTAAGAGATTTTAGGGTGAAACGGTGAGGTGGTTTTGGGCGTTGCAGCTTACAGAATGAGAACCCGGAAGGTGTGTTGCCATTCTGTAGCCTACAGAATGAAAAACCAGAAGGTGTATTGTGGTTCTGTAGCCTACAGAGTTAAAAACCAGGAGATGTATTGCCGTTCTGTAGCCTACAGAGTTAAAACCCAAGAGGTGTATTGTCGTTCTGTAGCCTACAGAGCGAAAAACCGGAAACAGGGATTTAATTACTCTCTATTATAAACTTAAATGAAAAATTACTATTATGATGAAAATTATTGCAGCTCCGCTTCCCGAATTACGGGACGAGCAACATTTATCGTTAATGACTGGTGTGAAGAAATTAATTAGTGAAGAACCTGCCGTAAAACTGATACTCGTGGTAGAAGAGCCTCAGTTTTCGGATGCATTGGCTGCGGAAGTAGTTGCCGAAAAGGTAGCCTCCGGTAGTGAAATTACAGATAGTATGGACAAGCTTTTTGTTTTACGGGCAAAACACTTTACTGGCTTGGAACATGCTGTGGAAATGGGATTGTGCCAATTCGATCCGACCATCGAATCAATAGCCGTCAGTGTGAAGAAGGTGATGGATAAATACGGTAACATAAACCGGAAAACAAATGCTGAAAAAACAGTATCGTTCCGCAACCTTACCGACGAGTTGCTTAGTGCCGAAAACCTGCCAAAAGTAACCCAAATTGGAGCTAAGGCCTGGGCAGAAAAAGTGAAAGAAGAAAACGACGAGTACAGCGCTCTGACAGATTCGCGTACCAAGGAAGTAAAAGGTCGTCCGAGTGGCAATATGCATGATGCGCGCGATGTGACCGACCGGATTTACCATATCATCACCGCCCGCGTAAATGCAGCGGCAACGCTCAACGGCGAAGCAAATTATGCCAGCTTTATCAACGGACTGAATGGTGCCATAGAAGCCCTGAAAGCCACCATGAGCCAGCAATTCACCGCCCGCCATAAACAAGTATTGCCACCACCACCTCCACAACCGGTGTAATGGCGATAGGTTCTAATGTAAACGAGGATATTCCGGTGGGAATTTCCTCGTTTATTGATTATAATTGGGGGCTGAAAGAAGTACTTTTCTATGGCTTTTTGTAAATAAACAAGGCATCAACATTGACTTTGGTTCCCGGAACATCGCCACTTAAAAACCACAGCACATTCTTAGCTCCCATCGACGAGTTGTACTGGAACTGTTCGGTTTTCAATTCATACAATGGAACTTCAATTTCGTGCCACTTACCATCGCGTGGAAAATCAGTTAACGCCTGCACCATATTTCCGTTGTCGTTAAAAGCATGCGAACCTACCGCAAACTGCATTCCCGGTTCGTCGAACAATCCAAACAAAAATACCGTACTATCGCTGCTCTGAATACCTATATGAAGGTAATAACGTGCCGAATTCACTTCAATAGGAGCAAACTTTTCCAACAGACTCACATTCTGACAATAAAAATGAGCCCCCGACCAGCCCACACTATTCACCACTAAATTTCTCCAGCTTTGATTTTCTCCGAAAAAATTTGTACCCGTGCATGGAATTACAGAATAGGTGGTATCCCAGATCGCGAATGATTCCCTATTATTATCCGTTCTGTAGTCAGCAACAACCCGATCGCCCAACGTGGCTGCGGTAAGATTATCCATACTTATTATAAAATAATTAGAGCCGGTGAGGCACGCTCTGAAACTCTTCCCCTGGGTAACGGTAACCTTACAAGCTGCCGAGTTTGAACCATCGGAAACCGCAATATTCACTTGCCCTGCCGTAACAGGCGTTACAAGTCCGTTAGTCACTGTTGCCACGCTGTTATCCGACGACAACCACGAGATAACTTCCTTACCTGTTGCCGACGATACGGTGGCATTAAGTAACAACGTTTCATCCAATCCAATATAACCGGAAGTCTTATCGAGCGTAATCCCTGAAACGGGGTCCTGGTTCTTACAGGAACTGACAAAAAGGAGAGCAGCGTTTAGCAGAACAAAATAAAAGTATATTTTTTTCATAACGATATATTTTTATGAATATACAATTCATTGTTTTATATCATTATGTGCATAGTCTACAAGCAAAACAAACAATCAAAACAACCAATAAAGCAAATCAGATAAACACTATTCTTAACTTATCAATTAAATGGTTAATCTTAGTATTTCTTATCAGTTAAAACAATCAAGTCTAATGTTTGTTTAAAACCGCTGTTTAATATAACATTATATATCTTGTCTGCCCATCAACATTCTTTGCACTTTCATCAAAATAAAGATAATAAAAGCAAACGAGGATATTCGGTGGGAATGTCCTCGTTTTGTTGTTTGCTTGCAAGTCTCTAACTCTGCAAAACTTAGAATGAAGATTCTTATTCTTCTTGTAAACGGCATTTAACACCAAGTTCTGAAGCTTCATTAATTATTTCAAGAGCAAAATCTAATGAATCAACTTGAATTTTATTGGTTTCACCTTCAACAACTGAATCTTTGATTCTTTTTGACTCTTTTAAAGAAAGCCCCACTTTTAAATTTAGAAGTTTTATAAATGGTATTTTGCGCATACCAACTTTCCAACCTTCAAATACTATTGTTTCCATTTTTAATATCACAATTTCTTCTTTAAATCAATAATTCCTTTTCTCACCTCGGCGCATAATAAATAATGCACACCCCGATTGGTGCTAAATATATTTCACCACCATATACACCGCCACACCCACTAGGAACACGGCATACGCCTTTTTAAACACGGCTCCCGATAACTTAATGGCCATTTTAGTTCCGAAAAACACGCCCGCCACAATGCCCAAAGCCATCAATCCGGCATAAATCCAGTTGAGGTATCCCGCATGTGCATACACAATCACGCTTGGCAAGCCCACCGGCAGTTGCAGTGCCGCCAGCGAAGTGGCCGAAGCCGCCTTGGCGTCGTATTTGAAGAATTTTATCAGCAACGGCACAATCACGATACCACCGCCTTTGCCAAACAATCCGGCAAATACCCCTGCACCTATGCCCAGCAAGATAAATTGCCAGAAAGGATACTCGATAACAGGGATAGGGACGGAGTTTGCGTCGTCCGTAGATTTCTTGCGACGGAGCAGTTTCGGGATATCCAGATACCCCAGCGCCACGTAAAGCAAAATACCAGCGTAAAACTTCGAAAGAATCTTTTCGTCCAGCGAAACGGCTATCTCACCGCCAAAGAACGAACCGGCAAACAGCCCCAGCGAAATCCACAACGCGTTGCGCACGTTGATAAAACCCGCTTTGTGGTATGCCATCACCCCGAAAATACCCACGGGCAGCAACATCGCCCCCAGCGAGGTGGCATTAGCGTTCAGTATATCCATGCCAAAAATAGCAATCAGCGAAGGAACCATCACGATACCACCGCCAATTCCAAACAAGCCGGACATGACGCCTGCCACGATTCCCAAGATTAAAATACCTATTTCCATACTTAGATATACTTACCGCAAAGTACGCAGAGTTTAGCGTAAAGTTTTATTAAAACAACAATAACACTCTATCTCAAAAACACTCAGCGAATTCTTTGCGTTCTCTGCGGTTGAAATTTACGGTAAAATTAGCAGAAATAATCCATATTACCTCCAACCTATTAAAACAAACGCCCAACACAATGAATGCCGGGCGTTTTTTTGTTACTTGTTTTGTCTTAATTTTGTTGTACAATGGCCAGCGTATCCGAAGCAATCATAAATTCCTCGTCAGTTGGAATCACCACCACTTTCACTTTCGAATCGGGAGTGCTGAGTAATACCTCTTTTCCGCGCGATGCTTTATTAAGTTCTACGTCAATTTTCAATCCCATAAAAGCAAGGCTTTCGCACACTTTCTGACGGGTTCCGGTTTGGTTTTCGCCCACTCCACCGGTAAAAACCAACACATCAATACCACCCAAAGCAGCCGTATAAGACCCGATATATTTCTTGATGCGGTATTCGTACATATCCAACGCGAGCTTCGCACGCTCGTTTCCTTCGGCAATAGCATTCTCAATATCGCGCATATCCGACGAAATCCCCGAAACTCCCAGCACACCACTGTGTTTGTTGAACAACGTGGAAACGTAACCCGCACCGATCATTTCTTTTTCCATAAGAAAAGTAACAACACCCAGGTCAATATCGCCCGAACGGGTTCCCATCATCAATCCTTCCACCGGCGTGAATCCCATGGACGTATCCACCGATTTTCCATTCTCAATGGCGCAAACCGATGCTCCGTTACCAATGTGAGCGGTAATCATCTTAGTATTTTCGAAATCTAATCCCAAAAACTCACAAGCCCGTTTTGAAACATACCGGTGGCTTGTTCCGTGAAAACCGTAGCGACGAATGCCGTATTTGGTATACAACGAATACGGAATCCCGTACATATAAGCGTAGTCAGGCATGGTTTGGTGAAAAGCCGTATCAAAAACAGCTACTTGCGGAACTGATGGCAGCAATTCGTTGATTGCATAAATCCCGGCCAGATTCGGGGGATTGTGTAGCGGTGCAATATCAATACATTCCACAATTTTCTGAATTACTTCGTCGGTAATCAATACGCTGGTGTTGAATTTTTCGCCACCATGAACCACGCGGTGTCCCACCGCATTAATTTCATCCAACGATTTGATAGCACCGTGTTTATCACTGGTCAGCACTCCCAAAATATATTCAATGGCAAGTTGATGCTCCAGAATTTCCCCTTTCAGTATCACTTTCTGTCCGTCGCGACGAATGTGTTTCAGGAAAGAACCTTTCATACCGATTTTTTCAACACCACCGGTTCCCAGTTCTTCGTTGCTCTCCATATCAAGCAACTTATATTTTACGGACGAACTTCCGCAGTTCAATACTAATATATTCATGTTTCTGTTCCTCCTTTATTTGATTATATTTCCAAAATCGTCGTAAGTATAAAAACCTCTGTTGGTACTTACTCCGAAATGTTTTGCACGGAAAAGACGTAATAAAATAGGTGATGGTTTGTATTTCAAAGAGCCATATTCATCCCAAAGATTTTCGAGCAACCTGACTATTTTCTCAATGCCCATTTGGTCGGCTGTGCGGAAAACACCCTGGCGGTGTCCGAAACCAACTGTCAATACCCGGTCGATATCTTCCACACTCGAAATTCCTTCCAGTAAAATACCGCAGGCTTCGTTCAACTGAATTAGAAATAACCGTATACTTACCAATCCTGATGATTCCAGTACCGGAATATATTGATGGTTAATCAATCGTGCAAACTGGCAAACTTTATCAAAAGTCTCGGTGGAAGTATTCAGTCCGGGAACAATTTCAATAATTTGTGAATCGGGTACATTCGACAGAAAATGTAATCCGATACAACGTTCGGTATGTTCAAGTTCCGATGCCAGATCAGTCACAATAACCGTGGTCACATTGGATGCAATAATAGCGGTGGTTGACAGTACGCGTTCAAGCTCTTTAAAAACTTCCTTGCGCTGAACAATCCGTCTTTCGCCGGTTTGATCGTGATAACGGATTGCTTCAATCACAAAATCACAACCACTGAAGTCTTCATAAACCGAAGTTCCTGTAATGCGACTTAGAATGGCTTTTTTCTCGTTTTCAGTCAGTCCCCAGTTAGAAATTTTCTTATCTAACTTTTCTTCAATTCGGCTGTAGGCATTTCTAATGCTCTCTTCATTGGGTTCCAGAAAAACCACTTCCATGCCGTTCAATGCGGCTGTGGTAGCAATTACGCTCCCTTCTTTTCCACAACCCACCACGCCAATGCGTGAAAACAACGTTCGCTTTCGGTTACGTTTGCTTAGGCCATAGCGCTCAATTGCTTCAATAATTTCTTCTGCCATAATATTTCAATGCATAATTTATAATTTATAATTCCTATTTCAAAATGCTTTCTTCAATGATTATGAATTATGCATTCTTAATTGTGAATTAATTTTTCATTGCTTGATTCGCAGTAATGGTAATCATCCGTACAATATCATCTACCGAACATCCACGCGAAAGATCGTTGATAGGTGCTGCCATTCCCTGCAAAATGGGTCCGACTGCCTGTGCTCCCGAGAAACGTTCCACCATTTTGTAACCAATATTTCCGGATTGTAAATCGGGAAAAACCAACACGTTGGCATGTCCGGCAATTTTGCTTCCCGGTGCTTTACTTTGTCCGATTGAAGGTACCAAAGCTGCATCAGCCTGCAATTCTCCGTCAATCATTAAATCTGGAGCCATTTCTTTCGCAATTCGTGTAGCTTCAACCACTTTGTCCACCAGTTCGTGCTTCGCACTGCCTTTCGAAGAGAAACTCAACATCGCCACACGTGGTTCAAAACCTGCAATAACTCGGGCTGTATTGGCTGTGGTTACGGCTATTTCAGCAAGTTCTGAAGCCGTTGGATTCGGATTTACGGCACAGTCTGCAAACACCAACAGTCCATTTTCTCCATATTGAGTCGTTGAAGTAAACATTAAAAGTGCTCCTGAAACCACACTGATTCCGGGAACTGTTTTTACAATTTGGAAAGCGGGACGAAGTACGTTTCCTGTGGTATTTTGTGCTCCGGCCAATTCTCCATCTGCATCACCGTTTTTAATCATCAAACAACCAAGATACAAAGGATCTTTTGCTTGTATAGCTGCTTCTTCCAAAGTCATGCCTTTGCTTTTACGTATTTCGTAAAGCAAATTGGCGTAATCATCCATTTTTGAATTGGTTTCCGGATCTAAAATAGTTGCTTCGGAAATGTATCTGAGGTCGTTTTCTTGTGCCAACCGGTTTATTTCATCTGTATTTCCAATCAGAATCAATTTTGCAGCTTTTTCTTTCAAAATAATATCCGCCGCTTTAAGAGTTCGGATTTCAGTGCCTTCCGGCAACACGATACGTTGCGGATTGGCCTTGGCTTTCGCCATAATTTTTTCTAATAATTCCATTTTTTGAGAAATAATGTTATAGTTATCGGCGAGAGATAAACGTCTGCAGGCTGAAAAACGTTGCAAAGATACTGCAATATTCCAAAATTGCAATGTAGAGATGGCAATTTTTTGTAAATTATTGATAGTATGTCAATTTATGGATTAAAAAAGTCAAATAATTGAGTATATAAAACGATTTTCTCGTTTAAATAATTGTTTTATGATAAAATTACAGCATATCTTTTATTCACGTCAACACAAATTCAATTTAGACATCAGCTATAACTTATATTATCCACAAATTAGGCAAATAAATCCACATGGAGCAGTCGTTTCTGAATTACATTTGTACATTCCAAAATATGTAAATGAAAATCATGAAAAAAACACTCCTCCTTATTCTGGTAGCCATTCTGAACTGCTCAATATTCAGTTTAAACACATCGGCTACAAATTATTATGCTTCACCTTTAGGCACCTCTTCTGCTGCCGGAACATTAACTGCTCCCTTAACTTTTACGGCTGCTATCGCCAAAGCACTTACTGCAGGCGATTCTGTAATTGTACGTGGTGGTCAATATAATTTAAGCAGTCTGCAACAAATTTCAAAATCAGGAACAGCGGTTAAATTTGTTCATGTTGTAAATTACGCCGGAGAAACTCCAATTCTGGATTTTCGTACTCAGGCCTATAATAGCAGCAATCAGGGAGTTAAAATATCAGGCAGTTATGTTCATTTCAAAGGAATAATCATTCAGGGAGCCGGTGACAATGGATTACAAGTAACAGGAAGCAATGATAAAATTGAAAATTGTACTTTCAGGTGGAATTGCGATTCAGGTTTACAGATGAAAACAGGAAGTGATAATTTAATTTTGAATTGCGATTCATACGAAAACTTTGATTATGAATCCGGTGGAATCAGCGCACCTGATTTTGGGGGAAATGCCGATGGTTTCGCTGATAAGCAATATACTAATACCGGAACCAACACCTATAAAGGATGTCGTTCATGGAGGAACGGAGATGATGGTTGGGATAGTTATGAAAAAATTGGGAATACCGTTTACGATAGCTGTTGGTGCTACGCGATGGCTCCTGCTTCGTTTGACATGAGACAGAATATTCGTTTTAAGACAGACAGTGCAAGTTGGTTTTATCAGTTCAAAAGCTCTAATTTTGTAATGAAAAACTATGGCAATGGAAACGGTTTTAAAATGGGAGGAAACTATACCGCTCACAATGCTACTGCTCATAATTGCATTTCAGTTGGAAATCTGGTAAAAGGTTTCGACCAAAACAACAATAACGGAATAATGACAGTTTCAAATTGCACCAGCTACAACAATGGTAATAATTATGGTTATTCTAATAGTTCTTACGGTACATTGATAATTAAGAACTGCGCTTCGCTCAGTAGCAAAGGATCTAATAGTTTTAGTTGTAAATCGGTTACTCAGACCTATAATTCGTGGAATTCCGGATTTTCATGTTCTTCAGCCGATTTTGTAAGTTTGGATTATATGCAAATGCTTAATCCACGCCAATCAGATGGCTCATTACCCGAAATTACGCTACTTCATCTGGTTCCGACCAGCGGATTAATTGATAAAGGAACTAACGTTGGATTTACTTATTCAGGTTTAGCTCCCGATTTGGGTGCCTTTGAATATTCAAACACAACTGCAATTGAAACAGTTCTTTCTGATGGAAATATCAGGATATATCCTAATCCTGTCAATGAAAAAGCGATTATCAGTTTGAATGCCATCTCGAATGATGTGTTGACAATTAATGTGTTCGACATGACAGGACGGATGGTCGTAAACAAAATTGTATCGATAGAATCAGGCAAAAACGATATTACAGTAAACACGGAACTCTTACAAAAGGGAAATTATATTTGCAGAATAAGAGGAAGAGAAATGAATTGCAATTGCAAACTGTCAAAATGATTCCTCTCAATATTAAGATTAAAATCTAATTAACTCAGTTGTAAAGAAAGGCGAAGTAAATCTACTTCGCCTTTCTTATTCTTAACCACTAAATCTTCTTAAAGTCTCTGAAGGAATTCGCCAAGATTTACATCTCGTCCTAATCCCATTTTTTTTCGTAATCGATAACGATTCATTTCAATACTACGCACAGTCATATTGAGTAATGGTGCAATATCCTTTGAAGATAAATCCATTTTCAGATATGCACAAAGTTTTTTATCACTAATATTCAGTTCCGGATATAATTCACCTAATCGTTTCAGGTAATTTTCATAAACAAGATCAAAATTTTCTTCAAATTTCTTCCAGTTATTGTCATTTTCGATATTCTGTCTTATGTTACGTTCCATTTTATTAAGGCGGGACAAGATATTACTGGTATCAGAATTTGCTTTTAATTCGTGAGTTGTTTTAGAAATATTATCCATAATCTCAAGCAAAATCTCATTTTTACGAATTAAATTCATTGTTGAACTCGCTAATTCTTGTGATTTATGTCGCAATTCATATTGGAGCTGCTGATTCTTAAGTTCTTTAATCTCTCTCTTCTTTGCAGAGGTTTCTTCTTCATGCAGCAACTTTTGCTCATTCAATTCTTTTTCCTTCTGTTTTTCCATGTCCAATGCACCCTTTTTAGATTTTCTATCAATAAACACAACCAACCAAAAAATCGAAATACATAGTACTAAAATATAAATTACAAAAGCAACTTTTGTCTGATACCAAGCAGGTAATATTACAAAAGAATAAGTACAAATGGCATCTTTTGATTCAAGAATGTCTCTTGCTCTTACCTTAAAAGTGTAATGTCCCATTGGTAATTGGGTATATTCTTTTAAATTATCAACGCTAAAATCAGACCATTCAGAATCAAAATTTTCCAACATATAGCTGTATTTGACTAAACCGTCATTCCTATAATCCGAGGCAATAAATTCAAATCGAAATGAGTTCTGCTTATTTGTATAGATGTTGGTTCTGTTTCCGTTTAATAATTCTCGTTTCCCGGCAATTATATATGATTTATCGTTTGTGATATAAATACGATCAAGGTAGACATTAAAAGACTTCTTGATAGTATTTTCCCTTCTAGTGTCAATCCAACAAAAACCGTCTTCTGTATTTAGAATCAAATTATTATTGTCCAGAAAGTTGAAATTTTCAAATCCTGCAATTATTTTAGGTTGAAGAATCTGATAGGTAAGCGAGTCCATAACATAAGAATTATTTGACTTGTGTTTTGCCACACCCAGAAATTTTCCGGAAACACACCAAACATCTCCGTTTTTACTTTCGTGAAGGCGAATATAGTTGGGCGATGATTTAAAAAGTTTATTCCATTTTTCATAGGATTCCATTTTATCTTTTTTCTTATTATAAAGATAAAATCCCCGTTCTGATGAGAATATCAATTGTGAACCTATTCGAAACACAGTATTATTCCTGTTACTTGGAAATCCTTTTGTTTGATCATACAATTCTACTTTTGTAATATTTTCCATCTGATTATCAAGAAATAAGTGGAAAAGTCCTTTTTGCCAATGACTGAACCATATACTTCCATCGGTGTCTTCTTCAAACATTGGACTTGATTCGGCAAATTGCCCTTTTATAAGATGTGAGAACATCCATTTTCCATTTATTTTTTTTAAAATAAATAACCCAAGATATGAACAACCAATTATCTGATCCGGATATTTCTTTGATAATTTAAAAGCCCACGTTCCTGATAATCCTGAAATTTTCTCGGTGTGATCGGGATAAACAATGAATCCTCCCTGATCATTTCCACAAAAAAGAGTATTGTCTATTTCGTTCAGACACCAAATCTGACCTTCCATTCCTTTTATTAGTTGCAACTGAATTGGAGAAGAACTATTAGGTAATGGATAGATAGATGTATATAAACCCTGATTAGTGCCAAAATACAATATATTGTTTTTCAACAAAGATGTGTACCCTGCTCCATACAAATTGTTTTTTCCAAATATATTTAACATTGGGCTATTAAGCAGAACATAATCAATACCTTTATCAAGTCCAAGCCACAAATTTTGCTGATTATCAAATGCAACACTAAGTACTGTATTAT
>Ga0302215_10000967_pt1 | contig 20833 bp, 18 predicted proteins | sample II_Fen_N3_1_FD_194580 | JGI IMG/M metagenome (GOLD analysis project Ga0302215, IMG submission 194580) | Peat permafrost microbial communities from Stordalen Mire near Abisko, Sweden - II_Fen_N3_1 | ecosystem: Environmental > Terrestrial > Soil > Wetlands > Permafrost | place: Sweden: Abisko... | reverse complement strand
TCTATATAACCCAATTGCATTCAGGTTACTTTTACCTGCATTTCTGAATACATCCAGAAGCAAGGTTTCTGTACCACCACGATTAAGGGAACCAAGTAAATAAGCAATGCGCATAAATTATAGTATGTAGTAAGTAGTAGGTAGTATATAGTCAGGAAATACCGGACTATAAATTAAAGAAACGACTGTATATACAATATTTCTGCCCCAGGCCCCTAAAGGGGATGTAAAGAGTGGTTAGAGATAATCTCTCCACTTTGAGGGTATTGTTTTAGGAGACGGTGGTAATTGACATCCCCTTTAGGGGCTTGGGGCAGTTAGTTTCATGAGAGTAAGTAGTTTGTAGTTGTAGTAAGTAAGTAATTATTCAATTCCTAATAATCGTATTGCAGCTTCAGGTGAAACATATTTTTTATAGTAAATACGTGCATTTTTCTCCAGTTTCATCCTATATGGTTCGTTTTCATTCATAATCCGGATTGCTTCAATGAGTTCTTGTTGGTTATTGACAATATGAATGGATTCTCCGTGAATAAGCGGTGCAGGCAGATCATTGGATAAAGGTGTTGAGATGATTGCTTTACCCATGCATAAGTACTCACCCAATTTCCAACCATGACAATTCCAGACAGCCGGTGTGTTAAAGCCAAAGAGTGATTTACCGAGTTTCTCAATATATTCCGATTGAGAAAGTGATTTTTCTACCTGTAGATGTTTAAAGTTTTCATTCCCTAATTTACTTGGTACAAAACCGCCTTCAAAACTAATCTCGGGCATGGATAAACATGTGTCCATAAAATCAGCCCTGGTCTTATTGGTCGTTTCATCCAGCCTGTTATCTTCATCACTATACCATAATGTATTAACCGAAAATACATATCCGTTTTGGGAATTTGTCAGGTGATATTTTTCAATCCATAACTTATTTTTTTGTTTATAATATTTAGAAAAATATTGCCTTATTTTTTTAGGTCGCTCAACAAAATAATTACGTATTGAAAAGTAAACTATTTCGAAACAATTGAAACCCCTGACGCCAAAATTGGTTGCTAAACAGATTATCTTTGGAAATTTATCTTTAGGAGTAATTTTCCAATTGGTATTAATTTTTCCATAAATGTCTGCCCACTCATAAGCCGATTCATCCGAAATTGTATTAGAATCACTAAAATCAATAGAAATTCTAATTGTTTCATAAGGTAAAGAATCAATCACCAAAAATGAAATATTTTTATCCTGATTTATAAATAATTTTAGCTGGGAACTTTTGGCAAAACTTACATTAGCTTTTCCAAATACCGACTGTAAGCCTATAATATAATAGCTTGCATACGTGATATTAATAATAGGATTGATAATAACCTTTCTCATTACAAGATCTTACTTTTAATTTTAGAACCAACACTTTTCAGCATAAACCAGTATCTCACAAGAGACTTAGGTAAAATCAGGTAATACAATCGATATTTAAACGGATGATTTTCCCAGTGGACTCCGTTCAAAATAGATTCAACCTGCTTTTGGTTTACATCATCTAAATAATAGGGCAATAACCCATAAAGAGCCAGAATTTCAAATAGATTTTCAAAATCAGGATTTGCCTTAAACTCCTCATAATTTGTAAAAATCATATGTTGATCCGGATTATAAAAACGGGAACCTACCGCTCTGTTTTGAAGAACCACATCCTGATTATAATACGCCAATGGTTTATTTAATAATGCGACAGGATATTTTAATGTTACCCGTACCCATAAATCAAAATCTTCGCCTAACTGTAAATTGGGTTTAAAACCTTTTTCCGATTTATAAACAGACCTTTTAATTATGGTAGCACCAGTCCAAAGTGGTTGATACAACGTTTTAGCATAAACCTGGCAATAATTTATCAATCCACTCCTAAAACCTTTTTCAACCCCAATTTTAGCAGCAATAATCTTATTATTTTTTACTTTATAGTAGCTGCTTCCATAAATACCGGCTTCAGGATAATTTTCAATTAAGTCGTTCATTTCTTCGAGGTACGTAGGTTCCCACCAATCATCCGCATCCAGGAAAGCGATATAGTCATTTTTAGCTATAATTACTGCATTATTTCGTGCTGTTGATACCCCCTGGTTCTTTTGATCTATTATTTTTATTTTTTCTTCAGGAAATTGTAAATCATGAATAACAGATTGTAAATTCTTCAGCGATTCATCTGTAGAACCATCATTTACAACAATAATTTCAAACTCCTGATATGTCTGATTTAAAATCGAGTGAATCGCTTTTTGAATGTAATCTGCCTTATTATAAAGTGGAATTATGATTGAAAAAGTATTTCTTTCTTTTACATTTATCTTAGTTTGATTTAATTTTCTCTTGTTTGAAAATTTTTGAATGATTCGGAAAAAAGGATAGGCTATTTTTTCAAAATTAGAAACCCTTTTCTTACCATCAAAAACTGAAATGTATCGATCATTAAATAAAACGCTGTTAAAATGATGACCTCCTTCTTTATTCCACTTCATATCCTTCTTAATAACATTTTCATGAACCAATGATTCTTCATATTCTGTTACTGAGAGCTTGTTAATTACAAATATATTAAAATTATCGCCATACATATTCGAAGTATCCTGGGCAACTCTAAATTGTTTATCAACAACCTTTATGATAGATCCTCCACTACGGGAATATTTTTTCCCTGTTACGATCGGGCTTTTGGGGTGTAATGTCCATTCAACTAAATCAACCGAATAAAAAAGTCTGAGCTCATCATCCGAATTATTGGTAAATAGAAAATAAACTCCCTCACTCTTATAAATATGCGAATCTATAAAGTGCTCTCCGGTCATTAAATTTCTGCTTAACGTACAACCATAAGGGAAATCAGTAAAATGATACAAACTGAGGCTTTTATAATCAAACGTTTCTGGCATCAAATAAATTGCTTGTTCATGTTCAAAGATAAAAGGAAAAGACAAATGGCAGGTTTCACTTAAAACTACGCCCAAATCTTGCCAGTTTTTTAAATTACCGGTTTTAAATGCTTTTATCACACCATTGTTTAATTCAGACTTTTCTTCATAAAATAAATACAATTCATCATGATAAACCAGCAGGAAAGGATCTGCCATTGTCAATACAGCGTTTAGTTTTGACCTGACTTTTGGGCCTATTTTGAATATCAATTTAGAATTCTGATAATCAAATATTTTATCAGCATTCCTGGTTTCATAAACGGCTATATTAAAAACAGAAAATCTCTTATAAATAATTAGTATAAGCAAGATACAGATAAATAATATCAAAAAAATAATGAGTATAAACATATAAGTCAATATTTTATAAGCAAATTACGTACTGAAAGAAATACTGAAAAGAAATAATATGAAATTTTAAAATTCTATTAAAACATTAAGAAATAGAATAACATAATCTCAAATACCAATCAGTTTTAATATTCTATCTGTAAATCTTACAATTAACATATTCGAAAATCCATTACTTTTATTCAAATAAAAATGGATAATTTTATCCCAAATTGTTCTTGGGTCAGTTAAATTAAATGCAAGTAGAAATTTTCTATCCCAAATATCTAATCTTTTAATATTTATCAATGGGTATTTTTTTATTCGGTCATAAATAAATTCATCAAACCAAAATTTATCTGATAAAATTTCGACATTATCAAACAAATTAAATTCATACTGAGGTTTTAGATAGTTATAATCTGATGTTAACTTCTTAAATTTCTTTTCCAACTTATTTTTATTATAAGTCCTACTTAATGTTATAACACTTCGACGATTCATTTCCCAATCTACAAATTTATAAAAACGATTTTTGGATTCAACTCTAACAGGATTTAAATAAGCCAAATGCAACACTTTGAAATCATTCACATAAAACATTTGTTTCTCTTCGATAGGATATGGTATTCGCATGCTATGTATATTCCGGACATAATTACCGTGAGGTTCATTCCCATCGTCATGAAACATCCAAGGATAAAATGTTTCAGGAGACCAAAATTCTCTTTGATTAGAACAAACATTAGCCCAACGAAACCAATAAACATCTCCAGGTTTTGATTTTAAAATATTATTCCAATCAAGAGTTTGAATGAAATTAGCTGAAAACATTTCATCGGCATCAAGTCCAAATAAGATTTTATCACCTACAATTTGGCGAGCTCTATCAATCAATATTTTTTGACGTTCCAACTCATTAAATTCAGGGTTATTATTATCTAACAAGATTACTTTTGGAAAAGTCAACGCAATTTCCCTACTTTCATCTGTAGATTGTTGATCAGCAATAATTATATAATCTGCCCAAAGACTAGTTACTTTTAAAAAAGCATGTAAAACCCAAGCTTCATTACGAACGGGTGTCATGCATATAAGTAATGGTTTATTTGTCATGATATTTTTTCTTAAAAACTGATCTAAATAATTTATAGAAGCCAATATTAATGGATATATCAGATAATTTTTGTCTGATTTTCTCTTTAATAGTTTTATTCTTTGACCAAGAACCTCTAAAGTGATGAATACTATATGTATTGTTAGTTATTATTACTTCATTAGTATCATATTTCTTGGGACTAAAAAAATCAACAGGTAAAATACACACATTATGCTCGTCGGAGTTAAATTCGATTATACTGTTAATAGAAACAAATTTATAATTATTTGATATTTTTTTTTTTAAAATACTTGGTAATACAGCTGTGTCAAATTTACCGAAGCCAATAACAAACTCACGCTTTTCGTAGTGTTCCAAACATTTTTTGATCCAATAACAGCCTTTTTCTGATCCAATTGTTGCTGCTTCAATTTCATAACCGGAATCCTCTTTCCCAATAAAGTATGGAAGATATAGTAAATCATCAAAAGATTTCAACACTTCAACATCTGTATCTAAATAAATTCCACCATAATTATATAAAGCAAAAAGTCTTATATAATCAGCAGCAAATGCATATTTTTTATTTTCAAATGCTTGCTTGACCCATACTGACGACTCTTTATCGAAACAATTAAAATCCCATAACTTAAATTCGTAATTAGGAAGTTTATTTTTCCATGAATCAATACAGACTTGAATATCTTCAGGAAATTGATCATTACTTAACCAACAATAGTGAATAATTTTAGGTATCATATTACTTCTAATTATTTATAGTATTTTGTCTAATCCCAATAGTTGAAGTGATTTAAAAGGAGTGCAATAGGTAGACCAATAATCTTTTGCACCTTGTTCTAAATGTTTTCTATAATTTGGGTTATTAAAAATGAACAGAAGAGCCTTTTTTATTTCATCCTTATTATTATTTTTAATAAAGTAAATATTTTTGCCATGCTCTAAAGGATATGGCAAATCATTTAACAATGGTGTAGAAATAATTGCTTTTCCCATTGCTAAATATTCAGCAAGTTTCCAACCATGACAGTTACTATAAGCTGGTGTATTAAAAGCAATATTTGATTTTTTGGTTTTATTGATATATTCTATATGAGATATTTCTTCTTTGTAGATTACATCAATAAATTTTTCGTCTTTAATAATATAATTATTTCTAGGAATTAGACCTCCTTCAAAAAACATGTTGTCTATACTTTGACAAGCAATTATAAAATTATATCGATTCAAATTTACATTTTCATCATTGTTATCTTCGCTATTTGAATTCCATAATGTTGATAAATGAAAAATATATTTTTCATTTGTGTTATTCATTGATTCATAAATTTTAAGTGGACATCTACTATCAAATTGATTCTTAACTCGTCCAAATGTTTTTTTAAAATCAATAAATGAATCGAAGTTGAAAATACTTAACATCATACTAATTGAATAACCTACCCAATGAGTCATTTGAATACCAAAACTTGGTGCCATCGAAATAAGCTTAGGATAATCTTTTTGTGGAGTTATTGAAAAATTTGCATTTACTTTACCATATACATCAGTCCATAAATAAGATTCCAGATCAATAAAATTAAAATCATTAAAATCTATAGTATATTTAATTTCATTTAAATCCTTAAGAATAATAAAATTGAAATTATAACCACTATTTTTCAACAATACAAAAGGTCTGTGATCAAATCTAATGTTTTCCCATCCAAACAATTCATACAATCCTTGTAAATAGAAACTACAATACTGCATGTTATATTTGGAATCTACAACTATTTTCATCTATACGTTAATTTATAAAATATACTTCAAGAATATTATCTCTGAATTGATATTCAATAATTTGTAAAAATATGAAGAAATTAACTTTCAAATTATGTGATAATTTTAATTTTCAAAACTTCAATATTATTTTCAACTTCTCATCTTTCGTATAATTAATAATCATTATTTTCTAAAACAAACTTCATCTTCTCCAAAATCTAAACAATTATAAAATTCATTCATTTTGTTTCTAACCTCTTCTAATTGTAAATCTGAAAAATGTGACTTCTCATATCTAACAATCTCAATGTCATACATATTAAAATCAATCATTGCCAGTATTTGATCGTCAAATCCCTCTGTATCAATTTGCAAATAATCAAACTTATATAATCCATTCTTGCACATTAATTTATTCATATCAAGTTCCATTTGAGAAATCAAATCATTAAAATTTTTACAATTAACCTTAACTGTATGAATTGCATTTTTAGGTAAATTATGTTTGTTTCTCAAAAAATCATAAGAAAAAGATGAACTACCTGATAACCAATCTGGAACTTTTTCACCTTTGATTAATTCCGGACTTACCATATATATGTTTTCACTTTTTTTGGATGGATGCAAAGCAAAATTGTAACACTTAATGGTATTGTTATTATTTCCATATTGAACCATATTTTCAACTAGTTTATTATAATAATATTGAATAGGCTCAATAAAAAAAGTGTTGTAATAAAAGCACTTCTTCAACAAAAATTGTAATAAAGAAGGCATTAAATTATCAAATGAGGTACCATCATTTGCCCCAATTACAATAATTCCACTTTTATTTTTAGCTATTACTTTTCTCAATACTTTATATAATTCATAATTATTTCGTTTAATAAATCTCTGTGGTATTTTTGTTCTTAAATTTATGGGTATTAAGTACCAAAACAACAAAGACAATTTATATCTCTTAAAAAAAACTTTTATATTATTTTTCATGTAACTGTTTAAGCAATTTTATAATAAGTATTTAAATCTTTATTTTTTTTCTAAACCACTTCTCAAATTTAAACAAGATTCTTTCTAATAAAAAAAAACAAATATGACTCATCCAATAGCGATTTATTCGTTTTATTTGGTCGAAAGAAAATTCGTATTGTTCATAATCTTTTATTACAGATAAAGGCAAAACATTTTCTAATACATTCTTCCGCTCACTTTTTATTAAATCATAGTTTGAGTTACTTATTCCATTCATATCAAATAAAGTAACATCTATATTTTTATAAACTGGCACAATACCATTCAATCCGATAACCTGGAGATACCATTTCCAATCAGATACAATCTTCAACGATTCGTCATAAAGCCCATAGGTTTCAAATAAACTCCGTTTTATATAAGCTGGAGAATGATTGAGGGTTCCGGTATAAAAATCCATCATAGTCGGCATACGTCCTTCAAAACCTTTATCCCTGAAAATTCTTTTTGGAAGTTGCTTCAGCATATTTCCATAAAAGATATTACAGTTATCAGGAATAACTTCCAACATTCTTTTCGTTACATCCTGAGCAACAAGAGTGTCTCCCGAATTCAGAAACTGAACAAAGTCACCTGATGCCAATTTGATACCTTTATTCATTGCCTGATAAATGCCATTATCCTTTTCGCTGATCCATCTGAAAGGGTGCGTTGGTAGGCTTTCAGATCGGGCAATTATCTCTTTACTACCATCGATTGAATCTCCATCAACGACAATATATTCAAAGTCTCCTGAAGTTTGTCCGAATACACTTTCCATTGTACGATGCAAACCTTCAAGGTTATTGTAATTTATAGTAATAATAGAAAGTTTCATGAATAAATCGTTTAAATAAAATGACTATTTCAATATTACATTCGTTAGATACAATTCGTTTCGCTTTTCGTCATCTTTTGCCATAGTAGTATAGTAAAGATACAAGGTATCGTTAGCAATATATCCGGTGGGTTTATAAAAGCCCTGACGTCTGCCAAAAAACTTTTCAGAGGAATGCGTATTAATAAGAGGTTTACGAACGGTTTTGAAGTTTCTGAAATCTTCCGACACGCTCATCATGATATTATCTCCCCATTCCGCAACAGAAAACATGTACAATCTATTTTTGTATTCAAACAAATCGAAATGCCACACGTCATGTTTCAACGGCTTAGGTATAAAAATAAGTTGTTTACCTATTTTCAATTGTTTAAACTTATCAACAGTATATACAGCATCGATTTTGACAGGATCTTTCAATATAAAATCAGGCTTTTCAAGTGAAGTGCCTTCCCAAATTGCTAATCCTATATTTTTTCTAATTGGCTTATGCTGATAATGAACGGCGTAAAAAAGATACTTATCATCATGCTTTATCAAAATCGGGCATTGTTCCCTGTCAATATTGGTTTCTTTTTCTGTTAAATATACTTGTAATGTACTGAAATTAATACCATCAAGAGTTGAAAATCCGACCGTTGCTTTTGAAACCTGCAAATCCGTGCAAAGTGGAGTTAAATATTCCCGCCAAAATATCCATAGTTTATTATTTTCGTAAAACAAGGTAGGGTCTGAATTAAATCCTGTTAAAGGAGTATCCCTAATTACACCTAAACACTCCCACTTCAAAGGGAAAGTTTTATCTTTAGAACAATATAGTATCGGGTTCTCTAGTTTACTATTTCTTGCATAATACGGTGATTGTACCATCCACCAGTTATAACCCGCAAATCCTGAGGGAATAAAACGGACACAGGGATGAAGGCAATCGTTTCGATACTTCTCATAATCCGGAGTTGTAACTTCAACAGGTATTCCTAACGGCATGAATTGTCTTGGGTAAAACAAAATGAAATATACAACAACTAAAAAAAATAATATAGCAATGATACTTATAAAAATATATCCAACCATTTTAATTGTTAGTTTAAATAATTTAATTTTTTTGATCAGATTATCAAACTCTTAATTATTTTTTAAAAAGAATTTTTTAATTTTTCGTTTAATCAATTTAAAAAACATAGTTAAAGTAAAAAAAGAAAGAAGTTTATATTTCAATTTGTATTTTTGCTTAATAAAGTTTGTTCGAAAAACGGTAACAGAAAATAATTGTACCCTTTCTGCCATAAATCTATGTTTATATGGGTTGTTGCCCCACAACAAATGAAATTTATTACCTGTTCTTTCAATACATTCCTGAATTGTAAGAAACAAACATGTATGACCAACATTGAACCTATCAAAATTTGGATCACTTGAAAGTTCTTCTACAAAATAGTTATCTTTGATTGAATAAGAGATTAAACCTGCAACTATTTTGTCATTTATTTCTAAGACACTAATAAAACCAAAATTCCGAACAAATTTTATTATTTTATTTGTATAATTATCATCAATTCCAGAAATTATATTTTTTGATGCCATTCTTAAATGATTCATCTCAATAATTCTTTTAATTTTTTCCTCTGTAGCTTTAGTTTTTTCATAAATATGGAAATCATAACTGCCAAAAGTTCTTTCAATCTTAGAAATATAATTTTTCGAATGTCTTCGCATATTCGGACTCAAACATGAAAGATATTCTTTATTAGAAGCAGGCAATTGTAATATATAATCTTCATCAAATGATTTACAAACAGAAGGAAGTATCTGTTTGCGGATAATTGGATTAATTAAATGATTTACCTGAATTTTATCTATTTGTAATTTTGAATTAAAAATAAAATTTGAAAAATAAATCAGATATTTGGGTTCAATTTCAAACACTCTATTCAAAATATTTACTGTTTTATGCTTCTTATCTATAGTAAATATAATCACATGGATCAATATACCAGCTTCACTAATTGAAAAACAGTTTAATGATTCTTCGTCATAAAATGATTGGCTATATTCAATTGTACAATATGGAGTTTTATAAAATTCAATCAGCTTCGATCTGAACTTTTCCGGTATTTTCCCAAAAAAATATTCATTACTTATTTCCATTGTAAATTTTATTTTACGATCAGTAATAAATCTTTTTCTTTAAAACAAATACATTTCTTCTTCCAATAAAACGACTCACTCTATTTATTACCTTTTGCCATTGTGGTCTCCTCTTTCGGCAATTTGCACTATAGAAAGCATTTATAATCCTTTTATCTTCATACAAGATGTCTATGTATCGGATGTTTTCATTTAAACATAAAGAATTATTTCTTAGTGCATCGCTTATTCCGCAATTCTCACCACTCCCGTCCAATCCAACATTATCCACATACGAATGAGTAGGTATTATGGAAACTGCATGATTCGTAAAATGCGCCATCGTAAATTGAATGGACCAGATATTTAGTTTTCCGTTTTGTTGCATTTCAAGCATTTCAAAAACATCATCTCCTCCCCTATTAAATGCATCCTGCATCTGTTTGCTTTTCAACATTGTTTGATAATTTGCAACATTCCAATCTACCTGATTCCACCTGTCTTGCCAGGTTGCCCATCCCCACGACTCATTTCTTAAGCACACATATACATCATATTTATAATCATCCGGTATTTTCATCATGGTGGAAGGCATATTATATCCTCCAATAGAAAAAACTGATTTCCTGTTATTATAATAATTCAGCGATTGATTCATGAAAGTCAGGAATGCAGGCGAAGTAATTAAATCATCTTCCATAACAATCACTCTTCCATGTTTTTCAATAACTTCTGACACACCTGTTATAATTGAAAGTGCTAAACCTTTGTTCTTCTTTGATTCAATTATAACTACTTCCTTGCACCATTGTTTTGCCCTTATAATTTGTCTGACTTCATTTATTTTTTTAATAGTTTCTACCGATGCATTTTCCTTTACTCCATCACTATAAATATAGAGGGTACTTTGATCAGCAAGATTATTTTTCTGTAAATAATCTAATGTCCGTTCGGTATGGATCGGACGATTGTATACAAATAAAACAATAGGGGGAAGTGTATTATCCATAATCACAGCTTTAAATTTATGGATAATAATCTATCAACTAATACCGGATTATAAAATTTGAAGTCAGAATTAAAGACTTTATAATTGTAATTCTTCGCAACATCCTGAACAAAAGAAGTTGGTGGCTCAAAACCTCGTTTTTCTGCATTTAAGATATAATCAGGCACAATACCTTTCAGCACCTCTTTCATAAAAAACTTTGGTTGTCCTTTTCTGTATTTCATACTCAACGGTAAAGATGACACAAACTCTACCAACTTATAATCAAGAAGGGGTGATCTAATTTCAGTTGAATTGCCCATCCCTAATCGATCGGAAAGATACAAATAAGCCATAGTCATGGTTTTTGTGAAGAGGAAATCATATATAAAATCTAAATCATTTTCATGTGTTGTGTTCTCAAAAGAAAAATGAAGACCGGCATCTTTAAATGAAAATGTTTCACCATTATATTCAAAACCAGCATTATCTGCGAACTTATGGTAATCATCAAAGGTCCAGTATCCAACTGAACTGTCTGCTATTTTATAGGGATAACCCGCCCATAGTATATGTTTCCAGTTTTTAAGAACGAATTGTATATACTCCTTTTTTTTTGCCATTCCTTTCCATGGAAACAGACTTTGATGTTTTCGATGGATAGTTAACGATTCCGCCAGATCATTCCAATACCGGTATCCATAGAATAACTCATCACCTCCCATTCCACCAAGTAACACTTTAAATCCCAGGCTTTTCACTTTTTTGTACAATGCCCATTGGGGTAATGCTGCAATATCTGTGATAGGTTCATCAAGATGCTGAGTCATTTCATCAAAGCAGTCTTTAAAATCAGTTTCATCCAATTCCACCTCATGGTAAATAAAGCCTTTTTCTTTGGCAAAACGTCTGGCAACATCCCTTTCATCACAATCATGTTGCCCTTTATATCCGGCAGTAATGGTATGTACTTCACGACCTGTTTCTTTTGCCAATGCTGCTATGGCACTCGAATCAATACCTCCACTCAACATAATAGCAATAGGAACATCGCTTCGCAATGATATATCAATGGATTCACGCATTAGACGAAGAGTTTCTGCTTTCGCCTCTTCAAATGTACCTGTAAAAGTATCCGACATATCCCTTTTCCAATACGTATACTGCAGCAAACCTTTCTCATCAACCAATAGATATTGGCCTGGTTCAATACGTTTTATTTGTTCAATATAGGTGTCTTTTTTACTTAAAGGAGAAGTATACCGGATAGGTTCTGCTAGTTGTTCCAGGCTTATCTGCGGCTTATCGATATAGTATTTCAGAATGGCTTTTAATTCAGTGCTAAACACTACTCCACCAGGGATTTGAGCATAATATAAGGTTTTCTCCCCAATGCGGTCGCGGGCAGCAAAAAGCTTTTTCTGTTTGATATCCCATAAACAGAATGCAAACATTCCCCGCAAATGTTCCAGGCATTTTACTCCGTATTCCTCGTATAAATGCAAAATGGTTTCCGAGTCACTGTCCGAATTGAAAATATGTCCTTTAGCAATTAAATCCTGCTTTATTTCAATATAATTATATATCTCCCCGTTGCAGATTAATACCAGGGACTTATCTTCATTAAAAAGCGGTTGTTTCCCTTTTTTCAGACCTATAATCGACAAACGAACCTGTGCCATTCCACAATGCTCATCGTACCAGACACCCCTGTCATCGGGTCCCCGGTATTGCATTTCCTCGTTCATAGCGACGAGTTTTTCCTTATCGACTTCTGTTATCGAAGTATATCTATAAACGGCTGAAATTCCACACATAAACTAATTCATAATTAATAATTCACAATTCATAATTAAATCAAACTATCTTCAACCCGTGACTTTCATTATTCACAATTTTGAATCCTATTAAACCTTATTCAATAATTGCAACTTACTTTTTTTATAACAAGCATATAACTACCAGCTATTTACTATTTACTATTTACTATTTACTATTTACTATTTACTATTTACTACCTTCTACCTACTGCTTTCTACTTTCTACCTATTATCAACTACCTACTACCTTCTACCTACTAATAACTACTAACCAGTTCTTCAATAATAGCATAAATTGACTCTGTATTTTGTTCGGATGAAAAATTTCGTACAGCATATTCCTTTGCAAAAACTCCCATGGATACTCGTTGTAATGGATTTTCAATAAAATACTCTATCCTTTGAGCCAGTTCCCGGGCATTGTACAATTCATACAATAATCCATTTTGTCCATCCTGAACTAATTCTTCGTTTGCTCCCGATTTACTGGCTATTACCGGTATCTCATGCAACATATATTCTATGGACACACGTCCAAAAGCTTCGTCCCTGGCACATACCAAACCAATATCCATGCTGTTTAATATTTCATGCACCTGGCTTTGATGACCATGAAAAACCACATTGTCCTTCAACCCATTTTCAACGATATACTTCTTTATTTTATGGAAATAATCTTCTTTATTTCCCCCTATAAAATGTAGCTTTATAGTCTGTATCCCACTGGTTTTTAAAATTGTCAGGGCATGCAATGCATCCATCTGGTTCTTTTGTTCACTAAGTATCCCGACAATTGCAATGTCCAAAATCGATTTTTGGCTCTTTAAACTTTTAGATTCAATATCCGGTGACAAACCATTGTATATTCTTGTAACCCGGTTTTGTGGCAGGACTCCTTTGTAATTATTCAACAAGAAATCAGAAATAACGATATACCGGTCAGCTCCATGTTCCAACATTTTCTTTGCGAAAAAGGAACCAGCCGAAAACTTCAACCCATACGCTTGTAATGTTTCCCGTATATGCCAAATATGCGGACATTTCAGCTTCCTACTCAACAAAACGCCGATGTTTATAGTAATCGAATTGCTGTATACCAAATCTAGTTTTTCATTAGCTATCAAATGTACCATTTTTGACACACCCAATCTGTTACGAACCTGTTTCCTATAGTTTAAAACCTGTTGAAAGACACCCTTATCCGCATTCACCCACCAATAAAAATGAGAAACATAATATTGTATTTCATTTTTTTCCAGGAACTCACAAATTTCGCCACGACTTGATAACAAAACAATGGGTATTATACCATGAGTTGTCCTAAGTTCAACCATCAGCCGGCACAGGGACAGATTGGCTCCATACATACCGGGATAGTGAGTGATAAATAATACGGTTTGTTTCCTTTTATTCATTTCCTGGCAATCCTGACCAAATAATAAAGCCACAATAATGGCTTATATAATATTTTTTTTGATTTTACCCAATAAAATACATCCATTTCTTTTCGTTCAAAGTTCCATGTATCATAATCAGGTGTGAACTTTTGAAAATACGAATTATGAAATATTCTATTAATTTCTTCTTTATATTCGTCTGATTTATTTTGGGTGGATGAAATACCATCCAAATTGTAGTCACTAACTATTACATTTAATTTTTCAGTTGTAACTTCGCCAAGAATTATACAACGATTCCAGAATTCAATATCTGCATTATATATAAAACTTTCGTCATAAAATCCAAATCTATCAAAAAGATTTCGTCTTATGAAAGTAGCCTGGTGTGCCAATCCAACATTATATAAGGTACTAAATGTAATAACCTTGGGTGGATTCGTTACATGTACAACTTTCCCTCCTTCTGAGATATTACAACTTCCACACAAAATATCACCAAAATAATTATTTGAAAAAATATCATTTAGTACATTATCTGAAACAAGAAAATCACCTGAATTTAAAAACAATAAGTATTCCCCTTTTGACATTCTTATTCCTTTATTCATTGCCTGATAAACACCCGAATCAGATTCAGAAATCCACACTATTTGCTTTTTAACCGAAGTGTTGAAGTGTTGAATTATTTCTAAACTTGAATCTGTTGAAGCACCATCTACAATTATATATTCATAATCATTATATGTCTGGTTTACAACACTTTTTATTGTTTTTTGCAATCCTTCGGCATTATTGCGATTGATAGTGATAATGGAGAGTTTATTTTGCATACTTATGAATAAAAGTATCAATATCAAAAAAATATTTTTCTACATCTTTTAATTTAGTATCTTCAAAATTCCACCATTGAATTTTTAAGAGTGCTTTAATTTGTTCCGGCTCGAATCGATATTTAATGATTTTAATCGGACAACCTACTGCAACAGCATATGCAGGTATATCTTTTGAAATTACGGCTCCAGCCCCTATAATTGCTCCATCACCGATTACAACACCATCCAGAATAATTACATTGGCTCCAATAAACACATCATTTCCAATAAAAATTTGTTTTCTTTCCTCAATTTTATCTACTTTCGAATAAGAAAATCCATTTTGTATCTTTGTTGAATAAAACATTGGAGAAGTAGTTAAGCCATTTATAGGATGAATACCCCAACCACAAAATAAATTTGGACCAATGGAACAAAACTTACCAATGGAAGTGTTTGAGATATTTGAATTTTTATCAATGTAGGTAAAATCATTAATTTTAACACGTTGAAGATTAAATGGAGAATTACAGATACTAGTATCTGACATATTACATTCACAAGAATAATCAACAAATTTATCCCAACTAATTTTCTTTTTTAGAATAATTAGTTCTGGAATTAATCTAACCATTAATGAGTAAAATACATTTTTTTTCATGCTCCTTTTAGTTTAATAATCCTTTTAGAAAAAAGAGTAATTTCAGTATTGTTTTTCTGTATGTATATTCCTTTAGAGTTCTTTCCTGACCTGCTTTTGCAATTTGCAATCTTATTTTTTCGTTTTTAATCAAAAATCGAGATTTCTCGCATGCCTCTTCAATACTTGTATAAGTTACAATTTCCTTCCCTGGGTCGAACAGTTCACCGATATTTTCTTTCCAGTCAGTAAGCAGACATGATCCAACCCCAGTAATTTCATACATACGTACATTGGCAGCAAATCCAATTTTATCTCCATGCATGTTAATTGATACTTTTGAATCTCTTAAAAACTGGAACATGTCCAAACCATATACAGGACCTGAATTAATCTTGTTTATTCGCCACAACCCTAAGTAATTCTTTATATCTTTTTCTTTAATTAATCTCTTAATCTGACTTTTTGAAAATAGAGAATAATTGTTGTCAATCCCAAAATCAGATCTAATAGCAACATTAGAATCTTTTGATAATTCCTTTAGCAAATTGTATCGATTATCATGTACATTTTGATAAATTGAACCTGTAAATCCAATATTATATTTAGGATTCGATAAAGTATTTATTCTTTGCAAAATTGATTCATCAAAACAAAAATTCAGTGTATATGTCAACTTACCATATGATTTATAAAAATCACTTATATAATCAGAACAAGTTATAATCAGGTCATAACCACTGTAAAGTTCAACATCCTGCCTATCCATTCCATCATAACCTACAAAAATAATTTCATGATTTACTAAACTCCTGATGTGTTCAAGCTTGTCAGATTCAAATAAATCCGGTGGATATAATACACAAATATTAGGTTGTTGTTCTTTTATTTGTTCATAAACAATTTGCAATTGCCAATCATTTTCATTATTATACTTATTAGTCCAGGCTTTTTGTAAGTGTTCACAATTGTGTACGGTCTCAAATATGTTAATATCTTCATAACTATTGTTTTCCGACCATGAAAAAATCCAAGGGAATCCATCATGTATGAGTGCTGCTTTTTGTTCTTGAAAAGAGGCCTTTTCTAAATATTCATTTCTTTTGTAAAATACATCCAAGTAACTCTGATATGTGTGAAACGCCTTATATATTTTAATTTTCCCCATATTCTATTTTAGAACATCTTAAGTTTACTCAATATCCTGTAAATATGAATCAAACCAGATCTAAACAATTTAACTTTACTGAATTTCAAGACATATCTATCAAACATGTTTCCATATAACTGATCGACCGGATAGTCATAATGTGATTTTAATGGCGATGTCATTATTGTTTCAAATTCCTTGGTAGTGAGACCCATTTTTTTCACGACATAAGTATATTCCTTTTTTTCCTCTTCTCTATTTTTATATACAGGTATTTGAATTATTTCCAATGCTCTTTCTCTTGTAATATGGCCAGAATTGATTTGATCCGAAAGATGTGCTCGACGTTTGTCAAATCCGAATTTTCTAAGTAAATAGTATGATTGATAAAATTTTGTAAATATTGATTCGCCATGTTTGACTGGATATTCCCTCCAACCAAATTCTGTTGAAATTATTTTTTTTATAATATTGTAATTAGTTTCTTCGTAAAGTAAAACATTTATTGATTTGATTTCTTTGACTTTAAATATGAGTTGATTTAATGGTGAATAATAGGGGAATGTTTTAAGTTTTTTCTGACTATATTTGCTATGAATTGCAACTAAATTTCCTCTGTCCATTTTTGTATAATTCCAATCTTTTCCCATAGTAAATTCAGTTTCAAGATTTGTTCCATATAAGATATATTTTACATTATACTTAATTGCCAAATTAGGAATAAGTGAAAAAATGCCCATATCTGTTGGAATCTCCACATCAACCACTGATGCTTTGAAATATGAAAGTTGTAATTCTCTAAATTCCTCCCAATCAACTACGTAATTAAAGTAATCAAAACCTGTTTTTTGAATTATATTATCAATGTTCTTTATTGCTAATTCAGAATCCCATCCATTATCGAAATGAACAATTAATGTTCTAAGATTGAGTTTTTTTGCAAGATATATAACATAGGAACTATCCATACCACCGCTTAAGCCGGCTATACAATCATATTTTTGTCCCTTTCCTGCATTCTTTATTTCAAGAATAAGACCAGCTAATTTTTCTTTCTTTTCTTCTGTATTTAACACATTGGGAGTTACAACTTTATCGTATTCATAACAATGATTGCAAACACCATTCTTGTCAAATTTAATATATTTATCAGAAGTATCCATTATGCATCTGGTGCATATCCTGTATCCTTGTTCACTCATTTAATTAATATTTTGTATCTACTTTTGATATGAAATTAATACTGTCCGATTAGTGCCGTTAAAAACAAAAAAACTTCCAACTGCTACAGCATTAATACCTGTATTATTTGTGGCATCACGAATATGATCCAGCTTTCCAACTCCTCCACTTACAATTATTGGAATGTGTAAAGTTGAAGCTATTTCTTTGGCCGTTTTAAGATCTAAACCAGAGCCTGTTCCTTCTCTATCGATGGAGTTTATAATGAGTTCACCAGCTCCCATATTCTCCATAAGTAAAGCATAGTCCTTCAATTTATATTTTGTTTTTTTGCGACCCGAATGACTGTAAACAATTAAGCTACCCCAAATATTTCTTTTATAATCAATACTTACAATTATTGTAGATTTACCAAACTCATCGCTTGCTTCTTTAACAAAACCTGGATTTAGTGTTGCTATAGTATTTAGTACTATTCTTTCTGCACCAGCTTTTAAAATCTCTCTAATTGATTTTATGGAATTAATTCCCCCACCAATAGAAAAAGGCATGTAACACTCTTCTGCAATTCTTTCTATTAGTTCAATGTTGGGCTTTCTTCCTTCTTTAGTTGCCAGAATATCTAGCAATATCAATTCATCGACTTCCTTCTCTGAGAAAACTCTAACAGCATTCAATGCATCCCCGATATATTTATATTTCTTGAATTTAACCCCTTTGTATAATCCTTCATTTTTATATAAAAGTACAGGAATAACTCTATTTTCCATATTGGTCTTGAAGTATTTCGATTGCCTGGATTAACATAGTCATCCCTTTTTTATGACTTTTCTCAGGATGAAATTGAAATCCAATAATATTTTCGTGTTTTAGTGATGAACAATACTTAATTCCGCCATATTCATTGTAAGTCAAAACATCTTCTTCATTTTTACATCTAACAAAATATGAATGCAAAAAATAAAAATTTTGATCTTTAAAATTATTTACGAATAAAGAAGCACAATTTTCATAATTTAATTTTGTCCAGCCAATGCAAGGTATTTTTTGAGTATTATTTTTAAATTTAAACTTTTCTGTCATGGCATCTATCCATCCTAACCCTTCTACTTCTCCTTCTTCACTATATTTTGTAAATAATTGCATACCCAAGCAGATACCTATAATTGGAGTCTTTTGATTAATAACCTTCTCATTTAATACATCTATTAACAAACTATCTTTTAGTCGCTTCATCGATGCTCCAAAATGTCCAACGCCTGGTATCATTAAAAACTCAGCTTCAAGTATCTTGGCTGGTTTATTAGTGAATTCAGCCATATATCCAAAATCATTCAACTTTTTAATCAATACTTTCAAATTGCTTGAAGAATAATCTACTATGGTTATTTTCAGTCTATTTTTCATTGCAATTGTGTAATTGTATGTTCAATAAAAATAGTGGAACTGTTATCTATTTCACCAGTATCAAAGTAATCTCCTTCCTCTACATGAAAGTAATATGCAAAATCAACCCAATCATGGATATTTAAATTATCAGCAATATAGAATCGAACATAGTAACTACCCGGATTTAATGGCAATTTCAATATTTTATAATTAAATTTTGAGACTTTTTCTTTAATCTCAAAAGGATTTCCAAGAAACAAATTGCTAAGTTGTACTATTTTTTCTCCACTCATATTGCAAATGTTTGCAGCAACTTCTACATTATGTAATAAGAAATTAAAAGTATTACAAGTTAATTCAACTTCCATATTGAATTCACTTCCACAAACAACAGAATCGGAAATAATACCATTTTTGTTTTTTAGGTAACAATTCGTTACCTTTAGTATACCTGTCCCTTTTCTATCAGTTCGTATTCTCAAATCTGAAATTACGTTACGTTGATTGTCCATTTCATAATGTTCAATCACCTTTGATATTTTGTCAGCATATTCAATCCTTCCATCTTTCAACATAATTCCAGACAGACATAGATTTCTAATACTAAACATATTATGACTCACAAACAACACAGTTCTCCCCTCTCCTCTGCTTACATCCTGCATTTTCCCGATAGCCTTTTTCTGAAACTCTGCATCCCCTACAGCCAGTACTTCATCCACAACCAGTATTTCAGGGTCAAGGTGAGCGGCAATGGCAAAACCAAGTCGTACGGTCATTCCACTGGAGTAACGCTTAGCAGGGGTGTCTATATAGCGTTCTACGCCTGAGAAATCAACTATCTCATCAAACTTACGGTTTATTTCAGCTTTGGTCATACCCATAATGGCACCATTCATGTAGATATTCTCACGCCCGGTCATTTCAGGGTGGAAACCTGTACCTACTTCAAGGAGTGAGGCAATGCGTCCCCGGGCTTTGATAATTCCGGTGGTTGGTGCTGTTACTTTGGATAGAATTTTAAGCAGGGTTGATTTACCGGCACCGTTTTTTCCAATAATACCCAAAACATCACCTTGTTGCACTTCAAAATTTATATCTTTCAATGCCCACACATAATCGCTTACTCCTTTATGGGCGCGGTCATTCACCTCGCCAATCTTCAGGTAAGGATCTTCCTTGCCCCGGATAGACGTCTGCCACCACCTGTTCAGGTCATGACTGATGGTGTGGGTGGATACCAGTCCCAGGCGGTATTGTTTGGATATATTTTCGAATTTAATAGCACTACTCATAATT
>Ga0302215_10000966_pt1 | contig 20836 bp, 9 predicted proteins | sample II_Fen_N3_1_FD_194580 | JGI IMG/M metagenome (GOLD analysis project Ga0302215, IMG submission 194580) | Peat permafrost microbial communities from Stordalen Mire near Abisko, Sweden - II_Fen_N3_1 | ecosystem: Environmental > Terrestrial > Soil > Wetlands > Permafrost | place: Sweden: Abisko... | reverse complement strand
AGTGAGGAAGTCGTTACACCATTCATGCAGGTCGGAACTTACCCGACAAGGAATTTCGCTACCTTAGGACCGTTATGGTTACAGCCGCCGTTTGCTGGGATTTATATTCAAAACTTTTATATAAAAATATTTTTATTAAAACTTAAACTAATAAAAGAGGCTTTATTAGCTTATATTAATAAAAATATTTTTATATAATTATTTTTCCTTTTTATCTTACAGCACCGGGCAGGTGTCAGACCCTATACTTAGTAATTACACTTTGCAGAGTCCTGTGTTTTTGTTAAACAGTCGCTACCCCCTGTTTTGTGACACTTAAATAACTATTTTATTTAAGTACTCTTTCTCCCGAAGTTACAGAGTCAATTTGCCGAGTTCCTTCAATATTGTTATCTCATACACCTTAGTATACTCTACTTATTCACCTGTGTCGGTTTTAGTACGGTCATTTAAATAATTTATAAGTTTTTTCTAGAAATTTTTAATATTTTATTTATAATCTAATAAATATTTAAAATATTTTTTAATTTGTTACTTATAATTGGCTTTCTAAATTTTAATAGGATTCCCATCAAAATATAGTGGACTACTTTTTTTTCTTAGGGACCGGCTAACTCAAATTAGTTCATCTAAAATTTGAAAACTTTGAATTTTCGGTGATAATGATTTTTTATTTACATTATTTTACGTTACTCATGTCAGTATTCTTACTTCTGATCTTTTCAAATAATTTTACAATTATTCTTTATAAAGTTACAGAATATTCTGCTACCATATATTTTATTTTTCTCTTTTATATATTTACAACTTCAGTATATATTTTAAACTCCCTACATTTATCGATTTTAATATAAATTTAATTTACTTTAATTAGATTTTTTTTCAGTGAGCTGTTACGCTTTCTTTAAAGGACTGCTGCTTCTAAGCCAACCTCCTGATATAAATTATATTTTAATTCTTTACTACTTAAATATTTTTAAAGACTTTTGTTAATAATCTAGGCTGTTTCCCTTTTGAATAACAATCTTAACACTTTTATTCTGATTACAATTTATTTTTATTATTAATATTCACAGTTTGTTTAAATTTGGTAAGGTCGACTAAACCCCCCGCACTTATTCAGAGCTTTACCTTTAATAATTTTTAAACTATACTTTACCTACATAAATTTCGCAGAAAACCAGCTATCTCTAAGTTTGATTGGCCTTTCACCCCTAATCACAAATCATCTTAGTATATTGCTACATACACAAGTTCGACCCTCTTAATTTCAGTCTGTTCATAATTAGATCACTTAGTTTCGGGTTTAATTTTTTTAATTTTATGCCCTTTTTAACACGTTTTCACTATGTCTACATATATTAACTTAAACTTACTAAAAAAATTAACTCACTGACCCATTATACAAAAGGTACATTATCTTTATTTACTAAATCTAACTGCTCTAAACACATTCAATTTCAAATTCTATTTCACTTGCCTTCGCTCTTTTCACCTTTCCCTCACGGTACTTTTTTACACTATCGGTGAATAAAAATTTTAGAATTAGAAGATGGTTCTCCTATTTTCAAACAAAATTTCACAAGTTTTGTTCTACTCTTTTATAAATTTTATAAATTTAATTTACAGGATTTTTACCTTATTTTATAAAGGAATTCCACCTTCATTCAAAAAATTTATCCAAAATTTATTTATTTCTTTTTCATTTTCATTCACCATTACTCACAAAATCTTTATTAATTTTTTCCTTTAGCTACTAAGATGTTTCAATTCACCAAATTTATAATTTAATTAGTTTCCTCCAAGAAAATTATTTCTTATATAATTTCTTATACTTTTTATTTTATATTTAAGAATAATATTTCATTTTTTTGCGTCTTTTATTTTTATTCCCTAGGTATCCGTTAAATACTTTATTTATAATAACAAATTATTGCTATATTAAATATTTAGATATATCAAATATTTTTGATATCTGTATATGTTAATACTTTTTCACTCATATATTCTAAATTATAACCTCAATTATTAAGTGTTAATACTTGTAATGATATTGGCATAAAACCATGTTCTATACCACATAATTCACTACACATTCCTGTATATAAACCTATTTTTGAAGCTATAACAGTTTTTAAATTTATTCTACCAGGTATAGCATCTACTTTTATACCTAATCCTTGTATTGCTCAGCTATGCGCAACATCATTCGATGTTATAAAAAATGATGTTTTTAATCCAACAGGTATTGATATTGCATTTGTAGTTGCTAATAATCTTGCATAGCTTCTATTATGTAAATCTAATTCATCTATTAAAGCTAAATTACTTACTTGTTTTATAATACCCATTGCTGTATTTAATTCATATGTTCAATATCATTGATTTCCTATTACATTTACAGTATATAAACTAGCTTTATTACTAATTTCATCATCAGCAATTAATGATAATGATGGAAATATTAATTCTAAAATTATAAAAATAGGTATAAAAGTTCATATTATTTCTAATTTTAAATTATGAACTTGATTTAAAACACTTTTTAAATGAATACCATATTTTTGTATAAATCATAATGTATGTTGTTTTGGTATATTTTTTATATTTATTTTATTTTTTTTTAAATTTTTTAATATATTAATTTCTTTTATTTTTTTATTTATAAATAATTTAAAATAATTTTTATAATTTTCTATTTTATATTCAACAAATATAATTATAAAATAACCTATAATTATTAAAAATACTAATATTAAAAATATATATACAAAATCATGTACAAATATAATATTTTGATATGTGTAATCTTTTATTCCGCCCATTTTATTTTAATAAAAATTTATTAATTTATTAACTTATATTATAAATTACGAAAGAGAAGGGGCTTGAACCCTTAACAATGATTTTGAAGACCACTATTTTACCAATTAAACTACTCTATATCTATTTTGTTATCTATCTATCTCACCAAAAACAATATCTTGAGTTCCTATTATAGTAACTAAATCTGCAATTAAATGATTATTAGTCATATAATTTAAACTTTGTAAATGTGCAAAACCAGGCGCTCTTATATGGCAGCGATAAGGTTTATTAGTATTATTTGAAACTAAATAAACACCAAATTCACCTTTTGGAGCTTCAACTGCACAATATACTTGATTTTCAGGTATTACAAGACCTTCTGTATACAATTTAAAATGATGAATTAATGCTTCCATAGATTGTTTCATATAACCTCTTGAAGGTGCACATATTTTATAATCTCTTGTTTTAACTATATTTAAATTAGGTTCACTAAATTTTTTTGATAATCTAGTTATCATTTTCATCATAATTTCATGACTTTCACGCATTTCCATTACACGTATTAAATATCTATCATAACAATCACCATTAAAAGTGTTTGGAACTCTAAATCTTACAGTATTATAATTATCATAACTCATAGTTTTTCTTAAATCTCATTGAATACCACAAGATCTTAACATAACACCACTAAATCCATATTCTAAAGCTTGTTTATAATTTACGATACCTACATTTACTAAACGCTGTTTTCAAATTCTATTATTTGTTAATAATTCTTCGATTTCACTTATTCTAGCCTCAAATTGGTTTAAAAAAATAAATATATCATTTAGCATACCTTTTGGTAAATCTTGACTTACGCCACCAGGCCTAAAATAAGCAGCATGCATACGAGCACCTGATACTCTTTCATAAAATTCCATTAATTTTTCACGCTCTTCAAACCCTCATAAAAAAGGTGTCATAGCACCAACATCTAAAGCATGTGTTGTTAACGCTAATAAATGATTTAAAATTCGTGTTATTTCAGAAAATAAAATCCTTATTAACTTACCTCTTAAAGGTACTATACATTTTAATAGACTTTCTATAGCCAATGAATAACTATGTTCCTGTGCCATCATTGATACATAATCTAATCTATCAAAATAAGGTAAACCTTGTATATAATTTCTATATTCTATTAACTTCTCTGTACCTCTATGCAATAATCCAATATGTGGATCCGCCCTTATTATTGTTTCACCTTGTAGCTCTAATACTAATCTTAGCACACCATGCGCCGCTGGATGCTGAGGACCAAAATTCATATAAAAATGCTTAATTTTATTTAACATTTTATTTTATTTGATTTCAAGGGCTTAAAAAATCAAAACTTCTAAAATCTTGACTTAATTCAATTGGTTCGTATATTAAATGCTTAAAATCATTATTATATCTTAATTCAATATAACCTGTTTGAGGAAAATCTTTTCGTAAAGGAAAACCTTCGAACCCATAATCTGTTAATATTCTGCGTAAATCATTATGATTTTTAAAAAAAATACCAAACATATCTCAAATTTCTCGTTCATATCAATTAGCACTTTTAAATATTTTTATTAAAGAATTTACAGGTATAAATTCATTAATATGTATTTTTATATGTAAACGTATTCAATACTTTACTGATAACAAATTATAACTTATTTCAAAACGACTTTTATATTTTTCCATATAATCAATACCACAAATATCCATTAATAACTTTAATTGAGTATTTATATTATACTTAAAAAAAAATAAAACTTTTTCTAAATCCTTTTCAGTATTTAAATATAAATTATATTCACCTTTTTTTAATTGTACTTTATTAATATATTTACCTATCATTAATATAATATAATATATAAAATATCAATTTATATCGTTATAATTTTTTAATAAATATGTTTTTCTTATTTTTAAGTAAGAAAGTGTCGGTATATAATATCAATTAAATCTTCAATAAGAAGTTAATCATTCCTTAAATGTTCTCGGAGCACGTAATGTAAACATTTAGTATCAATCTAATGCACCCTTTTTTCATTCATATACAAATCCTATCGTTAATACAAATAAAAATATTACCATTGAAATTACACCTTCTAAATTTAATTCACTTATAGATAATGCCCAAGGAAACAAATATGCTATTTCTAAATCAAAAATTATAAATAAAATTGCAACTAAATAAAATTTTACATCAAATCGACTTCTTGTATCCTCAAAAGGTTGAAAACCACATTCATATGCAGATATTTTTTCCCAATTATAATTTTTACTTTTTACTATATAAGATAAACCTAAAATTACAATAGCTAATATTAAGCATATTATAAACATTATAAAAATTTTATAATATTCTATCATTTAGCTATTTATTATTACTTATATGTTTTAAATATTAAAAAAAATAATATATTATTTAATTTTCGCATATTACTGATTTTTTTTCTATTATTTGCACCATTTTGTTTAATATTTTTTAATTTATAATTTATAATATTATTTAAATTTTTATATACTTTTTTTTGTTTAATATTTTTTAATATATTTAAACTTTTTATTATTATTTTAATTTTTAAGTAAATTAATTGCTCATAATAATAAATTAATTTTAATGTTTGATTAATTATCATTTCTTTTATAGATTCTTTTACATTTTCGCTTATTATAATAAATAATCCTATGTATATTAATGATAATCCCAATTCCTCTGTATAGGATATTTTATTTATTAATATACATCATAAAAACAATAATAATATGTTATTTATATATAAATTAAAAGAATATTTCATATTAATATTTTTTAATTTTATTTTCAATAATACCAGCTTGTTTATCTTTTAGGGATTTTACAAAAGCATTATATTCATATTTATACATATTAGAAAAAACATCTTCTTTATATTTACGTTTTAATCATTCTTGATCTCTTTTTTCTTCTTTCATATACATACATCATAAATCTGTTCTATATTTAGCAGGTTTTTTTAAAACTACGCTATTATATAAATTTTTGCTATTTTGTATATAATAAGTTTGTTTTTTTAGATCAACACTTAAATTTAAAGTTAACATAATTGCACCTATCATTGCAACTAATAATATTAAACTAGCTATAATAAAATTATATAAATAATAACTATAAATTATACCAATTACTATTATATTATCTTTACTATATAAGAAATTATATCAATTTTTATGGATATAAAAAAAATCTTGAAAAGATAATAAACTTCATTTAAATTCTATTCAATTGGTAATATAACTAATTTCTAGTATTATTAAAAATATGCTTATAACTAACGGTATATATCTAATAATATTATCACGTGTTTCTAATATATGAATATTAAACATCATAATTACAAATAAAAAAAGTACAGCTATAGCACCTAAGTATACAATAAATATTAAAAATGCTAAAAATTCAACATGTAATAATAATAATAAGAAACTTATGTGTAAAAATACTACTATTAAAAAAAAAACTGAATGAATTGGATTTTTTGATAATAATACACCTATACTGCTAATAATTATTATAAAAAAAAATAATATATATACTATATTAAAAACTTTATCTCATGCTATATTATTTATAAATATATTTATATTTTTATTATATAAAGTTTCTATATAATATTTATCTTTTAAAAAAAATTTATAAAAATCTTTAAACATTATAAGCTTTTTTGAATATATAATATTTCTTTATGCATATTAAAATATATAAAATCATGAAATAAATTTAAAATGCCATTTGGATATAATCCAAAAAATAATATTAATAAAGTTAAAATTATTAATATTATGGATTCAAATTTTATTAAATCTTTATATATTATAATATATTTTTTACTCATATAACCAAAACATATTCTATTAAATAATCAAATACAGTATATTGTTGTTAAAAATAAAGTTCATGACATAATAAATAATAAAAATATACTTTTAAAACTTAAACTTAATAATAATAAAAATTCACCTATAAAACTACTTGTACCAGGCATACCTAAATTAGCAATTATACTAAAAAAGAAAAAAAAACTAAAAAATGGCATTATTTGTACAATATTTGTATAATATAATAAATTACGCTCACCATACCTATCATATAAAACACCTATACAAAAAAATAACATACTAGAAATTAAACCATGACTTAACATAGTAAAAATACTACCTTCTATACCATAAATATTATTTGAAAAAATACCTATTACTGCAAAATTCATATGTGCAATAGATGAATAAGCTATTATTTTTTTTAAATCTATCTGTTGTAATATTATAATTGATATAAATATTACTGATATAAAACTTAAAGTAATAACTAATGGTGTATAATATATATTTGCAATTGGAAATAATACTATTAAAATTCTTAGCATACCATATAAACCTAATTTTAATAAAACTCCTGCTAATATTATAGATCCTCCTGTAGGAGCTTCTACATGCGCTTCTGGTAATCAACTGTGTACAGGATACATTGGGACCTTAACAGCAAATGCTATAAAAAATAAAAATCATAATATTAATTGATGCTCTTTTGATAATATTATATATTGTAAAATTTGAATATTTAACTCACCTACATATAAATATAATCATAATATACCTAAAATCATAAATAATGAGCCAATTAAAGTAAAAAAAAAAAATAAAAAAGATGCATGTATCTTTCTTTTTCTTGAACCTCATATTAAAATTACCAAAAACATTGGAATTAATATGGCTTCAAAATAGATATAAAATAATAATAAATTTGTAACTAAAAAAAAATTTATTAATAATATTTCTATTAAAAAAAAATACATTAAATATTCTTTCAAACGATATTTAATATTTATTAAACCTAAACATAAAGTTATTGGTATTAAAAAAGTTGTTAATACTATAAAACTTATAGATAAGTTATCTATGTATAATTCATAATAAAATAAATAGGTAAATATAAAATTTCATTCTAATTTTACTAAAATATTAGAATTTATATTATTTATATTATATATAAATAACATTATTATACTTATTAAAAATAATATCATACTTAAAATAAAAAATTTATCACGATATTTATAAATTGATTTATTATCTAGACTTATTATAAAATAGAATATTATTACAAATATTATTACAAATAAAAATAATATTATTTTCATTTTATATTCAAATAAAGCTGGAAATGGGATTCGAACCCATGACCTATGAGTTATGAATTCATTATTCTTACCAACTGAACTATTCCAGCCAAAATATTAATTATATTATCCCCATATTTTCATTAATAAATTTATTAATATTATTATAAATTCTACTATGCCTGTTTTTTCAAAAAAATCTTTTATTAAAATTCAAAAATCTTTTTGCTCTGATCAAAAATTTAATAGTAAATTGCATTTATATTCTATAATTTCAGATTTTTCAAATTTTCTATTGATATTATTTATATATCTTCCGTATCTTCTTAAAGTATCTACTAAATAATCAGGTTCTATTGATAAAAATTCTAATTTTTGAGCTTCAGTAGCACGAAGAGTTAAAAAACGTTCTTGTTTTAAACCATATTTTTTATAAAAATATTCAGGATGTATATTTTTCATAATGATTACTCTATCTAATTTATATTTTATTAAATGATAGCAATAATTATGATAATGCTTTTCTTTTTCAGTTATTGATAATAATGTTTGCATATTTAAAAATTTACCTGATTCATATGATGAATTATGATCTATATATATTCCTTTTTCTCTAGCTAAAATTTGTTCTTTATAATTTGTAATTTTTTCTATATATTTTTCAAATATAGTTTTTTTACCTCTATATCTTTGCATATCTTCTAACATTCATTTACTTGTATATGTTTGTGATTCTATTAAAAAATGCGAAAACATGTGATCTTCATGTATTACATTATAATTATATCAATATTCAACTCAATCTAAAAAATCAAATCATCTTTTATAAGGATTTATTCTATTTGGATATCTTTTATTTCATTGTACTCTTATTAAATCTGATTTTAAATTCTTTAAACTGACTTTAATATCATTTTTCACTAAACTTAAAACATCAACATTACGATATCCAAGATTATCATTAAAAGTAGTAAAATCATCTTTAACTATTCTATTTAAATAATAATGCTCTGAAAGACTACGATTATTTTTTCTTAAAAATTTAGCTTGTTTTCTTATTCTTCTTTTATTAATAATTAAATTACCAGAAAGTGCAACTATATCTGTAAAAGAATATCTTCTATATTGACCTAAATCTTTTAATAAGTGATAATCTATTAATGTTGCTAAATATGTTCAATAACCTTCAGCCATAGCACCAGTAATTTCTATTAACTCTTTTTCATATCATCAACTTGGCGAAACAACATTTCTTGCAACTTGTCAATCATGATAACCCATATCTAATTGTAAGGGCTCCATTTGCTTATATTTACGATAAGTATTTTCATATCATCTTGTATAAGGATTACCACCCTCTTCTAATCTTACTCAACTATCTTCAAATCATTCACGTTGCTTAAAATCTATTGGAGCATATCTATTCTCTTTTTTTAATTTTATATATAAATCTTCATCATGTCTATAATATTCTCAAATTCATCAACTATTACGATATTTTCAACTATAACCTCTTCAGTACAGACATCAAACAAAAGATGCCATAATTCAAGCAAAAAATTTCATATGTTTATAAGCAAAAGGTCTGCTTTCTTTATCTAAATGAGAATATTCTCTTCATCAACCATCAGCTCTGTCAGTAGATAAAAAACTATGATTTTCACCAAATACTTGAGATATTTTATCTTTATCATAAAAATTTTCAATTCATTCTTGTTTACGACTTGCTAATAATAATTTTTTTCTTTCTCAATCTGATTCCTCAACAATTTTAGCTTTATGATATCTATATAGATATATTTCTGAACCTTTACTTGTATCTTTTATATCTTCTTTATTTCTTCTTAAAAATCAAAATACTACTACTAATAACATTGGTGCAAAAAGCATATAATTATTAGTCACATAAGCACCTTGATCATAAAATAAAACTTTTAAAAATCATACAAAACTAGCTATAGAACAAATTTTATATATAAAAAATATAGAATTACCAAAAAATTGATATTTAAAAAAAAATACATAACTTATTGGTTTATATCTATCTATAAATACATCATGTACCCTTTCCATTAATCTTTTTACACCTGGATCATGCATTAAAAATTCTATTTGTTTTAATTGAAAATATCTATCATATGGAAATTCTTCTTGACCTCATCAGATTTCATGGTATCTTATTAAATCTCAAGAATAATGTGCTAAACCTACAAAATATAATTTATGAAATACGGAGTAATTTTGTATAAAATTTTTAAATACAAATTCATAATCTCTTTTTATTTTTAAAGTTTCTTGATTTAGTGCACTTTCTGTAAAAATTCAAATTATTAAATCTCTTATATTTTTATCAAAATGCTTTTCTAAATAACGTTTACAATTTTCTCATTGTAAACTTTGTTTTAATATTGGTGCTACAGTACCACCCATTAAAAAAGAACGATGTCAAAAAAATTCCATATAATTTGATTTATCTTTATAATAATTTCTCATATATTCTTCATCTACATCTAATCTAACAGGTAATTTTATTCTCATTGGAATCCTTTTTAAAGTTCAAATATGAAATCTTTCATTAAAAATTACTGTATTTTTATTTAGAAGTTTATTTTCATTATCTATATCATTAAAAATTAATCATTGATCTCAAGTTCATTTAACATTTTGGATAAATTTTAAATCCGTAGAATCTTCTTCATATTTTATTTTATTTTTAGATGATTTTATTTCAATATTATTTCTTTGTATATTTTTTCTTTTTTCTCTACGTTCAGCTAATATTCCTAATAATGATAATAATGCTGAATGCTCATGATATTTATCAGTTCGTTTATATTTTACAGCGTCTTCATTAAATTTTATTTTATCTTCATACATAAATATATCACCTACTTCAAAATAAACTGACATTATATTATTTTCTATAAAACTATATAAAGGATTTAATCTAGTAGAGTCTCAAGCTAGTTTAGAATATTTATGTCTATAAACATTTTGAATTGATTCTTTTTCTCTGACAACATCATATACTATTATTTTTTGTGGAACTATATGATCTGTATAATTTAAACGAGATAATATACTTTCATCAATTATTAAATGCTTGTAATTTATTACAGATTTAACATTATCTTTTTTTAAAATATTTTGTAATACTTTTCAAACCTCATTCATTAAATAAGCATAAATTTCTTCCATTGTTTGATCAAAACTATCTAATACTATTTTATTTAATAAATAACTATAATCATCTAATAAGCCATTATATAATCTATATTCTTCTCAATCATATGCAGCAAAAGTTACTTGACTCATATCATTAGCGCTAAAATAAGTATCTTCTGGCATTTTAGAATCATATTCTGCTTGTCAATCTCAAAATTTATCTGTCATAGTATCTTCAAAAAATTGTTTCTTTCTTACATAAAAATATTCTTTTAAATTTTCATCTTCTAATTCTTGTTCTCTTTCTTTTGGTGTTTTTAATTTATTACGTAATAAAGCTTTATGCAATATTTTAGCTTTTTTTAATTTTCTTTCTTCTAATAATTCTTTAACCATATCTTCATTTTGATATACTATTCTTTTTTTTACAATTTTATACTGATCATAATAATATTTTTGTTTATCACGTTCTAATGTATGTTCTGCAATTTTTAAAAAATCAACACCACCAATTAAACGATTAAATTCTTTAATTTCATATTTATATTCATCTAGATATTCATTATATGTTAATAATTGACTTAAACTTATATCACCCCAAACATCTTCTTTGCTTTCAGTTTCATTTATTCACATATCTTTATCTTCTATTAAATCTTCTTCAGTCATACCAAATTCTAAAATAAATAATAATCATCTGATTAATGGATCATAAGGTTCATTCGCTAAACTTATTAAAAGATCTTGAAAAGTATAACTATTTATATCAGCTGCTATAAATCTTCTATCAAAAAAAGGTATTGTAGCAACATGGTCTGGACTTGCTAAGCGTCATTTATAATTTTTTGAAAATTCTAAACCTTTATTAGGTTCTCATTTTGTTGGGTAATCTGGATCTGAATAAACATATTTTAATAAATATTTATAATATTGATTATAAATTATTACTAGAGCTCAAAATTGTGGAGGAACTTCTTCAATATATCCTGAAATATGTATAGTTCCTTTTATATTTTTTATATAATATTTTAAATTTTTATATTCTATTTTTCTAGGTTTTAAATCTTCTATTTTTGTGTATATAATTTTATTTAATGTAATATATGTTACTCAATTAATTATACCTTTTAAAAAATAGATACGTATCATTTTATCTCTTTCTTTTGCTAATTTATAAAAAAATAAATCTCTTGATATTCTTTGTTGATCTTTTTTTGTCATAACATGTTTATACATTTTATACATATAATAAGCATATTTACATTTTTCTCATAATGTTCAATTTTTAGTTTCTATATTTTCTTCAAAATTTTGATAATTTTCTTCAATATTTTTAAATAATTCAATTAATCATGTTAAGATTATTTTTTTTGATTTTTTTCAATACCAAAATCATTTTCTTCAAAAAAAATCTTGATAATAATTTTTATTAGCTCATTTAACTTCGGCTATTTTATACATAAAAAAAACTTCTATTAAATTTGTTTGTAAATCTAATAAATATTCTAAATATTTAGATATCTTATTTTCCATTAGTACAATATGTAATTTAAATTTTCAATCATTTTTTTTTTTTGGTCTATTTAAAATTAAATACATCGGATTTTCCCTAAATCCTTGAATACCTTTTTTATAATTTTCTAAATATTTAATTTGTTGATATCTTATTATACGTATAAACGGTAAAGTTAATAATTTTAATATATTTTTTAATATTAATTTTATTAAATCTCAAGTTTTTAATTTTCTCAATAATAATAATAATTTTAAATTTTCTTTTAATTTTATTTGGTATTTTTTAGAAAATTCTAAATATTCATTATACATTTGTTTAAAAGTTCTTCAATCCATACCAAATATTGGATAAAAAATATATTTATATATTAATTTTAATATTTTTTTATTAAAATTTTGTATATTAGTTTTTATATCTATAATTATTAAAATCAATTCAAATTTTATTTTTATATTTTCTTTTTTATGTAATAATTTTTGTTTTATACTTTTTTTTTTACTTTTATATACTTTAAATTTTAATTCTAAATATTTTTTTATATAATTTAAACCTTTTTTAATATCTTTATTATCTTTATAACCCAATATAAAAGCACCTTTAATAAAAAAAATATTACGTTGAAATTTACCGCAAATATTATATAATGTATAATATAATTGTTCTAATAATGTATGGCCAGTCTCTATGTTTCTAAATATTAAATTTAAAATATTTCATAAAAAATTTAAATAAAATAAAATTTTACTTAAAAAATTTTTAATATTATCTTTTATAATTATTTTTAAAATTTTTTTTATTTTAGTAATTATCTTGACTATTTTATTTTTTATTACTTTTTTAGTTTTTAGGAAGATTGTATATTTTATAAAAAATAAAATAAAAAATATATATAAAATAATAGAATATATTATAATTGGAGTAAATAATAAACTAAATTTTAAAATTGATTTAAAATTTACACCTAAATTTTTTAAAGCTTTATGTTCATTTCAAATAATCATAAATTCTCAATACATTTTATAAATATATTTTTTAAAATCAATTCAAATTATTTTATATATATTTTGAATATTAAATTCATTTTTTCTTATTTTTTTAATATTTTCAAATCAACTAATAAATAACATTAATATTTGAGTTAAGATATAATTCATACGAGCACCCATAGTAGTTCATTTACGATAATAAGGATAATTTTTATCAAGAGCACCATATAATGTATTTACTTTTTTTTCAGAAATTGTATTTTCTGATTTATCACCTTTAGCTATTTCTTCTAATTCTTCTAATACAGTTTTTAATTCTTCTTTATATTCTGGTATTGATTCATAAAATCTTGATTCTTTAGCATCTAATCCAACATCTACTATTTTATTTTTAAAATTATAAATTCTTAATTTTTTTTCATATTCTAATGTTGATTTTCTATTTGCCATTAATATTTTAAGTTTTTTATGATTTGCTAAAGTTAAAATTTGTAATGTCTTTTTTTTATCATCTCTATCTCTTTTACCTCTTGTAGTTAAAGTTTCCCTTACAGATTCATGCTCTTCTTTTTCTAATTCTAATTTTTTTTTATAAACCATATCCATGTATTTATATTTTACCTTTTGTTCCATTCATATTTTAGGATCTACTTTAGTTACATTTAATATTAATTTTTTATTAATATCAATAAATTTATTATCAAAATTATTTTCGATTCTATCTTGCTTAATTTGCTCAATATCTAATAAATATTGATTTATTTCTACTAATTTATTTTCTTCTTCGATTAAATTTAAAATTTCACCTAATCTTTCAAATCTTAATTCCTTTTTTTTACTAATTTTTGGATTTAATGCAAATTTTTTTATATCTTCATATTGTTTTACAATTTTTATCATATCTTTAAAATATAAACCAGACCCATAATCTGCTTCTTTTTTAAATCATTCTAAAGATCACTCTTTTTCTAAATGTTCTTTTAATTCTTTATAATTTACTTTAACATGTACACCATATTTTATATATTGATTTCATTTTTTTTTTCAATAACCTCAATTTCATAATTTTAAGGTACCTATAATAAATTTTATTATAAAAAAAAAATTAAATAATAATTTTGGAAATACATATACATAAATTACTTTATTTCATTCATCTAAAGTAGAATCTTCTCAAAACACCATTCTATTATGATTATATCTTTTATCTTTTCTAAAGGTTTTTAATATTTTTATTAATTTTAAGAAAATATTATTTATTGATTTAATTCAATCTAAAGGATTTTCTAAACGAAATTTTGTATTATTTTCTCATTTTTCTAAATTTTTTTCAAAAATTAATTTTTTATAAAAAATTAAATAATTTGCTTTTAAATCTTTATTTTTTTTTTCTTCAAATTTATTATAAATTTTAGTTTTTGAAAAATTTTTTATACCCTTTTTTATTAAATTATCGTTTTCATAATATGTTTTATCATATCTATTTTCTCATGAATATATATATCTTGTTTCAGGATCAAAAAAATTTTTTTTTAATGAAACTTTTTTAATACTTTTTTGTAATTGTAATTTTTTTATATTTTCTATATTTATATCATTTAATTCTTCTATACCTTTTAATAAATCATTATATATTTCTTTATTTTTTAGGCCTTTTGTATCTAATTCAATTTTTAATATATTTGCTAAATTTTTAATATCTTCACTATCAATAGCATCTATATATTCCATAGCATTATTTAATTGCTCCCATTTAATTTGATTTTTTGTTTTATTTTTTATATTTACACCATAAATTAAATTTTTTGGTAAATAACTTTTTATTAAAACTACTATTGCTGCACTTATAACACAATATATAAACATATATATTATCATTATTATATAAGGATAATAATCTTTTATTTTTAATAAATTAGAATATTTTATAATATATTTTATATTAATATTAGTTGCTAAACGTCTTGCCATGTCAATTTTTAGTTCATAAAAAATTTCTTTTAAATTTTTAATAAATCATAATATATTATAATTATAATAATTTATTAAAGAAAATACCATTTTATGTAAAATTTTAAATTCTTCTTTACGTATTTTATATAATATATAATTTGTTATAGGTCCTTCTTCATATTGATATACAAATTTTAAATTTTCAATATAATTTTTTTTTCATAAAATGTCGAAATTTTTTATTGAATTTTTAATTTTGCTATAATAATTTACGTGAATAATATCTAAATTTAAAGGCTCTGATATTGATTCAATTTGAGAATAAAACATTTTTCATGTTTTTTTTCTAAAATAATTAGTAATATATCAATTATTAACTTTTTTAAAATTAAATTTTTCATTATATTCTAAAAAATTTGAAAATCTTTGTAATCAAGTAGAATTGGCTAATATTTTAGCTTTATTTCAATAAGATTTTGACTCTTTTAGCATTTTTATATAAGTTTTTATAAAAGCTAAAGTTTTTTTTTCATCTTTTTCAGTAAATCTTTTTTTTAATCAAAATTTTTCAAATGGACCTTCATTATCCATAACTTTTCAATTATAATTATTTTTAGAATATTGCATTAAATTTCAATTAATTTTAACTCTATTATGTATATTTTCATATTCATTATAAAGTTTAGAAGGGTTTACTTTACTATTTGGTCAACGACGAAAATAGAATCTTTTTTTAGCAGGTATTTCACAATAATCTATATAAGCTGGATTATTTATCTTTAAACTAAAAAAAGTATATTTTAAATTTCTAGTATTAATATCAAATGCTTGATATTTTGCTGAATTTTGTATATGCATTCCTTTAAAAAAAAATTTTAAATAAGTTGGATGCATATGTGCATATTTATGTATTTTTCCAGAATCCTGAACTTGTCATTTCGAAATTAATTTTTTATATTTTTTTATTTTATCTAAATATTCTATTTCAAAATCTTTTTGAGCATCTACTAATGTCCTATCCGGATATATACTCGAATAAATATTATTACTATTTAATACAATTTTATAAATAATATTTTTAAAAAATATTTGTTGTTTTATATTAGTATCAAGTTTCATAAAATTTTTTTTTGGTCTTTTTACTTTTCGAAAAATTTTATCAAGATCAAAATCAAGATCAGTATTTAAAATATAATTTTTATAATTTTTCATAACAGATCATTTTTCAGGTTTGGTTTTTAATTTAGCTGTTAATTTTGGTCCTAGACTTTCATCAAATTTATATTTTGGATATCTAAAATATTTTCATGAAATTGCTGCTTTATCTTTGTCTTCTTGTAATAATATCGATGATTCAAAATTTACAGTATAACTCGGATTATGAACCATAACACCTTTAAGTCTTGCCAATTTTTCTGCTTGCTCAACTTTTCATAAATATTTTTTATCTTTTTCTGTTAATTTTAAAGTTTGGTAAATTTTATATGTTTCAATTTTTTTTAATAAATCTAAACGAGCCTGTTCAGCGGCTTGTTCATCTTTTAATATTTTTAACACATTAAATAAATTAGTTTCAAATTTTGTAATAAATGCTCGAGAAAATGTATTATCGTATTTAAAAAGATTAAGTGCGATGCCTTCTGAATTTTTTCCGTATGGAAAAAAATTAAAAGAATATTTTTTACTTTTATTTTCTATAATATTATATCTAGACCATAAATCTAAAGTTGCTGAATCTTCAAAAAGTAAGTTTTCAGTTGCTTTTGGATATAAAATTTTTCACATTATATGATTTCGCGGAACTCTTCCTGTAGCTTCTATAATATTTTTTAACTCAATTTTAAATTTAGCATAATCTTTTATATCTATATGATTATATTCATTTTTAAATTCTTTAAGATATTTTGCTTTTTTTACAAGAAGCGGATTTGCTTTTTCTCAACGTAATTGAGCTAATTTTTCTAATCTAGCAGCTTTATATTGTGCTTTTAATTTTAACATTTTTTTGTGTTTTAATTTACGTTTTCATGCTTTCTGGTCTTCATAAAAATTTTCAACAGCAATTTCTCTCAATTTTTTTTTTTTAGCTATAATTTCTTCTTTTGATAAACCCGCAAATTCATCTGGCATATTTTTTTTTATAACTTGCATCAAACCGCTTTTATTATATTTTTTATAATCTTCTAAAGTTGGTAATCTTATTCAACGATTAGGATCTAAACGACGTCCTAATTTAGTTAATGCTCTTTTTATAGTAACATCTAAATTTTTAATATCATTAACTAAATTTTTAAATCAATAACTTTCATACATGAAAATTTTTTTATTTCTTGTATATCAAATAATATCTGTTTGATATTTTTTAGTATAAGGTTGATATAATCATTCGTTATTATAATTTTTATATTTATTAGAGATATCAGATGTAATTGAATTTATTACATCATTTTTTAATATATTTAATTTAATTGGTAAATTATCATATAATATATAATTAAAATTTTGTTTTCAACCTAGATTATAAATATTATTACTATTTATATTTAAATCATAATTTAATCCAAATTGAGGTTTTAATTTTTTAGAAAAATGTCATTTTAAATCTATATATTGTAAAGATCCTAAATTTATACGATCAATTTCAATATTCATAATATTTTTATAAATATAAAATGGCATCTTATTAAAACTTATATAATAATTTGTTAAAAAATTAATTAATTCTATATTTTGCTTATTATAATATTTCTCTAAAAATATTATAAAAGTTTTTTGATTATAGTTCATATAAGTGCTATTTAATAATAGATTTAATGAAGTATTATAATATAAATTTTCAAAATTTATTCTCATAGCATCTTTATTGATTAACATTTTATAATTACTATATAAATTATATAAAGGTGTTATGTAATTTATATATTCATATATAATTTTTTGGCATCCTATTAAAAAAATTTCTAAATTAAATATTAATTCTTTTGTAAATATTTTTATATAATAATTATTATTATTAAAACTTATATAGTTATTAATTATATAATTATTAATTATATTTTTATAATAATTATTATTTCCTTTTTCTATTATAAAGCTTTTCATTTCTATAGGAAAATTTTTATCTTGACATTCATAAAGGCTTAAATTTCATATTTGTTCTTGATAATTTTTTAAATTGGTAATTAATTCAGAATAAAAAACTACAATATTTAATTGCATGTTATATAAATTATATACAATTTGTTGAATACTAATATTATTTAAAATATCTATAGCTTGATCTTTTATAAAAAAAAATACAAAAAAAAAACATATAATTTTATATAAGTTTTTTTTATATAAAAAATTTATATTTGCGCTTATTATGATAAATAATCCTATATATATTAATGATAATCTTAATTCTTCTATATATGATATTTTATTTATTAATATACATCATAAAAATAATAATAATATGTTATTTATATACCAATTAAAAGAATATTTCATATTAATATTTTTTTTTTTTTTCTCAATATTTAAACTATAAGGCATGCTAAAATGTAAATAAAATTATTAATATATAAAATATTAAACGCGTAAAATAATATTAAAATGCATAAAAAGCGTTATTTAGCAACGCATGGAAACATTAAACTATATATAAATATTTTATACATAATTTTTTATTTTATAATAACATTATAACTTTTCACTCATATAGCCATTTTCATATATAAATATTTTATACATTAAACTATATATAAATATTTTATTGAATTTATTTTCTCTTTGTATAATATAATTATAATTATATTATATAATATTTCTATACTTTATAAATACACTTTTATTACTTTATGCATATATTTTGTTTTAAATAAAATTAAAGCGTCGTAAAACTAAACTATATATAAATATAGATATGTACTACTATCTAAATATATACTAATACTACTATTATTTAGCTATATATAATTAAATTTACTATATATTTATATATCCCTAAAAAATTACCATTATTATAAATAAAACATTCTTATATTTTTTCTTTTTTCTGTACCTCTATGCGATAATCCAATATGTGGATCCGCCCTTATTAAGGTTTCACCTTGTAATTTTAATCCCATTTTTTATTGTTTCACCTTGTGATTTTAATCGCACTTTTTATTTCGCGATTTAATATATATATTTTGTTATTTAATAATTTAAAATATTTAATAACAAAATATATTTTTATACCTATTTTATAGAACAAAAATACATTTTAACATTTTTTTTTTAATTTTCTAATAAACGCTTCTAATCGACTTTATTAAAAATTAATTATATTGTTAAATTAAAAAAAAAAAAATGCTTAATTATAGCTAAAAAATGCTTAATTATAGCTAAAAAATGCTTAATTATAGCCAAAAAATGCTTAATTATATTGATTTTTAATAAACGCTTTTGGTCTTGTTTAAAAAAATATTAAAAAACATTAAATAAATGAAAAAACATTAAAAATTTAGATTGTATCCAACTACAGGTTCCCCTACAGTTACCTTGTTACGACTTCGCCCTAATCATTAACATAAAAATTATAAAGTACTTTATTCTATTAAATTATTTATTTTAAATTTATTTATAAAATAAATATTTATATATGAACAAAATATCTTTACTTCAGTTCATCTTAACTTTCTTGGCGTGACGGGCAGTGTGTACCAGGTTTAAAATACAGTTCACCGTAACTTTCTGATTTACGATTACTAGCAATTCCGACTTCATATTCTCAAGTTTCAGAGAACAATCCGAACTAAAATTAACTTTAAAGATTAGCATATATTCACATATTTGCATCTCATTGGTATATAATTATTGTAACACGTGTGTAGCCCAGTTTATAAGGACCATATTGACTTGACTTTGTTCTCAATTTCATAAATCTACTTTCATAACAATTTATTTTAATTACTTATATACATATATATATAATCCTAATAAAATATAAGAATTGTGTCCGTTTAGGGAATTAACCAAACACATCAAAGCACGAACTGACGACAGCCATGCAGTACCTGTTATAAATTATTAATTTCTTAACTTTTATTAAAATTTCTTTTTAAATATTTATAATGCAATTACTGGTAAGATTTGACGTTTTATATCGCATTAAACTACATGTTCCACTGCTCGAGAAAAACCTCTGTCAATTCCTTTGAGTTTCAACCTTGCGGTCGTAGTTCCCAGGCGGAGTA
>Ga0302215_10000964_pt1 | contig 20844 bp, 18 predicted proteins | sample II_Fen_N3_1_FD_194580 | JGI IMG/M metagenome (GOLD analysis project Ga0302215, IMG submission 194580) | Peat permafrost microbial communities from Stordalen Mire near Abisko, Sweden - II_Fen_N3_1 | ecosystem: Environmental > Terrestrial > Soil > Wetlands > Permafrost | place: Sweden: Abisko... | reverse complement strand
TAACACACGCCTATGTTCATTGGCTGGCTGACGTGCAATTAGCGGTCTTTGCTCCCGCATTCACTTTGTCGCAGGGCGACAGCGAATGCTCCCGCAAACCGCCAAATGCCCATAGCCTCGGTCGTTACCTGCAAGCCTAAAAAAAAGACGATAGTGCAAAAACGACACGAAATAGAAAAAATCCTTATTAGTCGATTTTCTATCCGACAAATTTCACAATACAAATAAATTTGCTATTTTTACAAATCATTTTAAGAAATATACAACCTAAATCATTTTATGGAAATCAAATATTTCAATGTATCAACCAGTCTGTTGTTTTTGATACTGGCTTTAATTCTGTTTATAAAACGCTCGCCAAATAAAAAATCGAACATTTTTTCAGCTGTGCTTTTTGTGCTATTTGCACTTTACAGCGAGCTTGTTTACCTACATCTTGATTTTGTTCAAACAAACAACGTATCCTATCTCTCCTATTACCTCCCCATTGATGCATTATTAATGATGTTTATGACTCCTTGTTTCTATTTCTATGTTTTATCGTTGCTAGACCGACCGGTGAAGCTTATTAGTTGGAGTACGCTTTTACATTTAATACCCCTTCTTCCTTGTTTGATATTTAATTTGATATTTGCTCTTAGACCTGTTGCAGACCGAGTAAACTGGTTGATACATGATTTTTATTCTGGAAGTATAGAAATGATCATCATCAATGCAGTATTGTATTTGCAAATTATTTTTTACCTGATTATTAGCTATCAAGCAGTACGGATTCAAAATAAAGTATCTGTTTATATTGAGAAGAATGGTTTTAGAACCAATATTACTTGGGTCAGATTATTCTTATTAGTCAATATCATAGTTGCACTCACATCATTACCAGTCTGTTTTTTTATACACAATGAACAAACCAACATATTTATAGGACAGACAGCGATGAATATTGATCTTATTTTTCTGTTTGTCATGACAGCTCTTAAAACTGGCTATATGGATACTGAAAAAATGGAAGAAAAGAAAATTTCGTATCAAATTAACGAAACTCAAGCTGCGAGTTACTGGAAAACGCTTACAGCATATATGGACACATATAAACCTTACCGGGATGAAAACTGTTCATTACACTCGCTGGCAGAACAAACTAATATACCTGAACATCAGCTCTCTAATTTGCTCAATGCACATGGTAAAATATCTTTTGCCGATTTTATCAATAAATACAGACTCAATGAAGCTCTTATTTACTTGCAGGATAAAAGTAAACAACGTAAAAACATGGAAACAATAGCCATGGAATGTGGTTTTGGTTCACGCAGTGCGTTTTACAGGGCTTTCGTCAAAGTTTTTTCTATTTCTCCCACTGTTTATCAAAAGCAACACGATAAAGATTCTGAAGCGTAGAAGACAAATAATGTTGCCTGTTTTGTTGCGTTTTATAAAACGCAACAAAATTTAGACTGGCGTAGTTGTTACTTTACAGAAACTTTAACACAACTTATCTCATCTCTCCGTGCGTTTTACCGCACAACTGTAAATACCACAAAATTAGACGAATACCGTCTAAATAAAATCAGTAGCATACGCCAAATCTCCACTTTTTACTTGAACCTTATTAAAAAAAATTGTAGCGTTTCATGAAACGCTACAATTTTTTTAATCGGTATATATAGATTTGTGCAGATAATTTAGATTCTGAAACACTATTGGTAATTTATCCTGATAAAAAATAAATGCAGGAAACTCTTAGGAGAAGAAATCTAAGTTTCGGGTTTAAGCACGGAGAAAAATCTTTAAAATACGGAAGATAAATCTTTAGGCACGAAAGAAATTTTTTTAAGCACGGAGAAATAAATTTTAAACCTGAAAGAAAAATCTTTAGGCACGGAGAAAAAATCTTCAAACATGGAAGATAATCTTTAAACACAGAAAATAGATTTTTAAGCACGAAAGAAAAATCTTCAAGCATGGAGGAAAAATTTTTAAGCACGAAAAAAAAATCTTCAAACACGGAAGAGAAATCTTTAAGTCTAATACATGCAAATTTTGCTTTTATATAAACTTGAATTACAACTTATTATTCACACTTAAATTTAATGCTTATGTCTGATTACATGCCAAGAACAGATGCAGGTTTTAATACCTGGCAAAATGAAGTGGCTACTGAAGCCGAAACCAATGCAATAGCTTGGGGAATCCCCGCTGATGTAATTACTGACCTGAAAGGGTATAAATCTATTTGGGACACTGCCTATGCGAAGGCCGAAAACAAACAAAACCGTACCAGTGCCGATGTTACTGCTAAAAACGATGCGTCAACTTCATATCAAAAATTCCTTCGACTTTTTGTGACGCAGTGGTTGTCGGTAAATCCTAAAGTGTCGGATGCCGATCGTACCCGTATGGGGATTACTATCCATACTAATTCACGTACTTCGATACCTGCTCCCGAAACCTCACCAATTGGAACCGTTGATTTCTCCGTACGTTTGCAGCATACCATTTCCTATTACGACCAGGACTCAGCACACAGCAATGCAAAACCTGAAGGTGTATTGGGTTGCGAAATCTATGCAAAAGTAGACGGCGATGCACCAATCACTGTTGATGAGATGAAATTTCTGGGAACATGCTCGGCTTCGCCTTATGTAGTAAAATACGATGCTACAAAAACCGGCAAAATAGCCTACTACTGGCTGCGCTGGGTAAACCGCAAAGGCGAAACCGGACCTTGGAGTACGGTGGTGAGTGGGATGATAGTGGGGTGACACCTCACCCCTAGCCCCTCGGATACTTGTCCCGCTTGCGAGAGAAGAGACGGAAAAATATAACAATTCATCCGATGCCTATAATTCATCGGATGAATTAAAGAACAATTTTAATATTTCACAAGGTTGTATGATAGGAAAAGAACACATAGAGTTGATGGAGCAAAGAATTGAAAAGTTCAATCAATTTGTAATGTCTCAGGATATAGAGAAAATACCAGTTGGATTGTTTAGTGGGAAAATGGGATTAGCAATTTATTTTTATCATCAAGCTGGAATAAATGGAGATAATAAGTATCGAAAATTTGCAAGTGAATTGATAGATTCAATTTATGACCAACTTCATAATAGATTACCGATCAATATAGAAAATGGATTAATAGGGATATGTAGAGGGATTACATATTTAATTGAAAACGAATTTATACAGGGAAATCCCAATTATATCCTTAAGGATTTGGAAGATAAAATATTTAGTAAACTCTACTTTGACTGTTTGACAAAAGAAACAGGCCAAGTTCTAAGAGATGCTAAAGTAGCCATACATTGTGCTTTGTATTTTTGTGAACGATTGACTGATAGCAAACTCTCTAAAATAAATAGATCACTATATGAGAGAATTGTTATCAAAACAATTAATCACATTGAAACTATAGTTATCTCAAACAAAACGACTGAACCTTATTTGTTTTCTCGTTTTGATTATTTTATAATAATTTACCTTGAACTGATCAGTAAAGTATTTGAACTTGGCTTTTATAACTATAAAGTTTCTAAAGTATGTGATGAATGGAATGAACTCATTTTATCATCTATTCCATTACTTGGATCTCACAGATTATTATTCGCTTTTATGTTAGAGAGAATCAATCGGCATTTTAACTCTAGAAAATGGGAAAAACATATCTATTTACTTCAACAGAACACAGAAATAGATCATGTGATAGATATTGATTTTCGAAACAAAAATCTGTATGTATTTGATGGAATGTCAGGAATAGTTTATTTTTTAAACGAAATGGGAGCAATGACAGACTATAATAGAGAAAAAATATGTGCAAAAATTGTTTCTTCAGAACTTTGGGTCGATTTTGATAAATCTAATGATATTGAAAAACTATCTTATATTGGGTTAATGAATGGATTAGCCGGAGTTATACATACATACTGTCAAATGAATAATAGGTTAATGAAATGAAATACAATTTACGGGAGATGACTTTTCTGATACCTCTGCGTGTAGATAGCTTAGTGAGATTAGAAAATATTTTAATGAGTATTGAATATTTGTTGAGACATTTTGATACAAATATTTTCGTATTGCAAGCAGATAATTATGACAGTGGCATTGTGTCGAAATTTTTAAATAAAAGAGTGAAATACCGCTTTATGGAAGATTATGATAATGTTTTTTATCGAACTAAATATCTAAATATTATGACCACCGAAACTAGTACTCCATTTATTGCAATATGGGATGCAGATGTGATTGTACCATACCAACAAATAATTGATAGCTTTCAAAAGCTTCACGAAGGATTTGAGATTGCATATCCCTATGATGGGCATTTTTATGATACTTCCGATATTATACGAGAAGTTTTTTTTAAGTCTCGAAAGTTACAAATACTTGAACAACACCAAAGTAAAATGGGACTGACATATGGCGATAAAATGATAGGAGGAGCAATATTCGTGAATAGAGATGCTTATGTAGCTGCTGGAATGGAATGTGAAGATTTTTATGGCTGGGGTCCTGAGGATTGGGAGAGGTTTGAGCGTTGGAGAGCTTTTAATTATAAAATTTACAGAGCCCATGGTAATTTATATCATTTAACACATAGTCGGGGTATAAATAGTACACATCGTTCAATGGAGCATTTTATTGATACAAACAAAAGATGTCGGCTAAATATGTTGAGCAATAATGAAGATTTGAGGAATAACATCAATACAATAAAAAAAAATGGTTAACCACCTGCTCCAATGCGCAAGGAGCAAAAAAATCAACAATTTTATTAATATTTAAAAAAATTAAAAATGAAACAATTAGGTAAATTAAAATTAAATCGACTCAGCGATGCTGAGCTTAACGAAAAAGAATTAAGCCGAATATTAGGCGGTGGAACTCCAGGAGATTGCTGTTGTAGCTGTCTCTATGCAAATAATGGCGGTTCTAGTACAAGTAACAACGACAGTGAAAATAAAAAGTATGGTTATCATTCTCCTGGATGTGGAAGCGGAAGCGGAAGTGGAAGTGGAAGTGGAAGCGGAAGTGGAAGTGGAAGTCAATGGCAGCCTAATAATTCTAACTCGGAATGTTCGAATGTTAATTGCAGCTATGAGCCTCAAAAGTGCTAACTAGGTGATTATCTAATGGAATGGCAAATGGCGTTATCGTATGTAATGTCATTTGCCTACTCTTAAATACGTTAAATATTTCAAACCCATAGTCGTATGAATTCTATTAAACTTTATATATTAATACCCATTTTATTATTCCTGCTGTCTTGCAACAACAAATCAGCAGCTACAACAAGAGCGGAACTTACAGATAACATTCCAGAAGGCACTGTACCATTTGAGTATGACTTTAATATGAAAAAAGCCATATTCATTCCCGGAACTTTGAACGATTCAACATGTTTAAAGTATTGGTTTGAGACAGGTGCACAAAGGATGACATTTTCTGACAGTTTGGCTTCCGATTTTGAGAGAAAGGAAGTTGAAAATGGATTCAGTAAGGTACTAAAAACAATGAAAGTACGAATAGGAATATGGGAGCGGGCATACGGGGACACTGTTGAAGCGAAATATCTTGATAAAAATAATCATTTATTCGGGTTTACAGGAGCAAATGTGGGAATAATCCCGTGGCAGTTTTTCGATAAGAAAATCATTGAAATATCATTTAGTAAACAATATATCAGGGAATTATCCGGCACTAGGGATTTACATGACTATGATTCAGTAAAAATGAAGGTTGTGAATGGTTTTCTGGGAATACCCGTGGTTGTATCTGTTCAAAAGAAAAAAATCAGAGCTTTTGTAACAATAGATACGGGTAGCAACGCAGGTATAAGTTTCAGCAATGGAATTGTATCCAAATTCGGTATAAAATCAGACGGCGCTTTTTTTGAGAAAGCTCTTAGATCGGATGGAATACAAAAATCATTTGCCATTAAGAGCGACAGCATTCAGGTAGGCAAATTTTATTTAACAGAAAAGAATCAAAAAGGAAAGAATTATGTGTCGTTTGCCATGGGGAAACAAAGAGAGTATCCTTTTGCAGGGCTTTTAGGTACTGCAATATTGGAACATTTTGATATAGTAATGGATTTCAAAAAATACTGCCTTTATTTAAAACCGATTATTAAATAGTAAATAAAATGGAAAAATATCGATTAAGTAAATACAATGAATTTATCAAATACGGAAGTTCAGTAATTGGGGTTAATTTGAACAAACATTTGATGTTTAATTTCGACAAAGAGAAATACAATTTACTAATAGCACACAAATCAAATTTGACAGCTTTGAAAGAAAGTTCGCCGTTGTTATTCAGTACAATGTATAAGTTGGGAATAATTGAAGATATTGATTTGAATATCCCCGACATTCTTGTTCTCAAAAACCGTCAACAAGTTTTTTCAAACGAATCGTTTCGTTTAATAATAAACCCTACATTAAATTGTAATTTTTCGTGCTGGTATTGTTACGAAACTCATTCAAAAAAACGCATGGAGAATGAAACTGTGGATGCAGTAATAAAGCTAATAGATTCGTTAGCAACCAAAAAGAGAATATCGAGATTACAAATAGACTGGTTTGGTGGCGAGCCCCTTCTTTGTTTTGAAACTGTTATCAAACCAATATCTATTGCTGCAAAACAAATTTGTGCAGAAAACGATGTGAATTTAAGTATGAAAATGACTACTAATGGATTTTATGTAAAAGAACAGATGATTTCATTTTTTGAAGAGCATAATTTACGAAGCTTTCAAATTACGATAGATGGTAATAAAGAAAAACACAATTTGACCCGTTTTTACGGAAAAGACAAAAAAGGTTCTTTTGATACTGTGGTTAGCAATATATGTTTACTTGCTACAAAAATGAATATTGCTTTAAGGATTAATTATACGAAAGACAGTTTGGAAAATTGCGAGGAAATCATAGATTGTTTTCCAAAAAACATTAGGCAGAATATTCAACTGACACTAGTTCAAGTATGGCAGGATAGGTCAGAAAATAATGAAACAATCAGAACTGAATTAAACAAAAAGGAATTAACCATTTATAAAAATTTCCGCGAAGTCGGTTTTCAAGTAAATATGATTCGATTTGCTTGTGGCACTAATTGCTCATGTTATGCAGATGTATATAATGAAGCCGTAATCAATTATGATGGCAGGGTTTTTAAATGCACAACTGCAAACTTTGAAGAAGATAAGGAAGAAGGTATATTGACGGTAGATGGTGAGATTATTTGGGATGAGGATATGCTTTCAAAAAGACTTTCAAAGGCTACATTTGATAACAAAATATGTATGAAATGTGAATATCTTCCGCTATGTAATGGGGGATGTAGCACAAACCCGATTGTAAAAGTTATTCAAGACAAATGTCGTTTTAAACCGAGATTAAAGCAAAGTATTAAGGAGTTGATGATTCATTTTGGCAAGAATAATTATAAAATCAGACATTTGGAAGTGTTAAAGCAAGAGTTGTCTTCACAAAACAATTAAGACTACATGGTAAAAGAATATTTATTGGCAGAGCATATCGAATATCAGTTGGCTAACCTCAAACAATTGACTTTTGAAGTTACCGATGCCTGCAATCTGCAATGTAATTACTGCGCGTATGGTGAATTTTATAACGACTACGACAAACGCGAAAATCAACAAATAAGTTTGCCTGCTGCTATTAAACTTATAGAATATTTGGTTTCCATTTGGAACTCCGTACAAAACCTGTCGGCTAACCGCAATGTCTATATCAGTTTTTATGGTGGCGAGCCATTATTGAATATGTCATTTATAAAATCGATTGTTGATTATATAGAGAATATTCATTGTCCACATCGAACATTTACGTTTTCGATGACAACTAATGCTATGCTTCTTGAGCGTAATATGGAGTATTTAGTAGCTCATGATTTCAACTTGCTTGTCAGTTTGGATGGAAACGAATACAATACGTCTTACAGGGTTGATAAAGCCAAAAAAAACGCATTCAATCAAATAGTCAAAAATGTAAATGCGCTGAGAAATAAATATCCTGACTATTTCGAGCGTAACGTAAATTTTAATGCAGTATTACATAACCGAAACTCCGTAGGCGAGATATATGATTTTTTTAAAAAGCAATACAATAAAATTCCAAGTATAGGCGAATTGAATGATATGGGTATTCAACCCGACAAGGCAGATCTGTTTAGGGAAACCTACCGAAATGCACTTGAAAGCTTGCATCAGTCTGAAAATTACGAGAAAATAGAACAGGAAATGTTTATTAAATCGGGGTCTTATAAAAGTGTAACCACATTTATACATCAATACAGCGGTTTTGTTTACCGTCGTTATACTGATTTACTGTTTGGCAAACCTCCAAAAATGATACCTACCGGTACTTGTGTCCCGTTTGGAAAAAGAATGTTTATTACCGTTAATGGTAAAATAATGCCTTGTGAGCGCATTGGGCAACAATTCGCTTTGGGTAAAATATCCGAAAACAGAGTTGAACTTGATATTGAAGCCATTGTAGCCCGATATAATGCTTATTATGCAAAACTGGAAAATCAATGTAGTAAATGTTATAAGTCGAATGCTTGTATTCAGTGCATATACAACCTGCATGATTTGGATGAAAATCCGGTTTGCCATGGTTTTACTAATAAACAAGCATTTGAAATATATAAAGCAAATCAATTGGATTTTTTACGCAAACATCCCGAAGAATACTATCGAATAATGGAAGAAGTAATTTTTGAATAAAATATAATCCTATGATTGATATTACAAAAAACTATTGGCTGTATATTGCTCCTTATGTATATTGCAGTATAAAAAATAACCATGCTTTGTTATACAACACAAAGACAGGTGCGAATATGGAAAGCGATGAACAAGGTGTTATTGATTTGTTGCAGTTGCTGCATGAAAAGAAAAATTTGGGAGCAATACATTTTGAGGGTCGAAAGCTAAAAAATGACATGTTAAAAAGTTTTATCACAGAATATTGTAGCTGTGAAATGGGCGGCTTAATAGAAATCATTGAAGGGATAGAAAAACCTATCCAAATGATGCCTATTTTAAATTTACAATGCGATGTAGCTAAAATACAAAGCGTTGAGGAGCGCAATACCGGAGAAGAAGTGTTACAAAATCTACTTGAACTTAATATTTATCTAAACTCTAATTGTAAGCAAAACTGTCTGCATTGTACAGACAATTTCCGACAAAGCTTGTGCTGTAGGGCTAATAACGAGCAGTGTGTATTAGACATTTCATTACTGCGTAATGTATTGTCAGAAATCCAATATGGAGTGGTAGGCAAATTGAATTTACTTGGAGGTAATGTATTTGAATATCCCTATTATAAAGAGTTAATGAATGAATTGACTAATTTCAAAGAGAAAATCCATATCTGGACTCACTACGGAAATTTCGCAAACCATTACGCAGACAATTCTGATTGTATTTTTGATATCGTTGTAACGTTTCCAACAGTAGAATTTTTATGGGAACGTTTCTTATTAAATAAAGGAAATTTGCAGTTTAAATTTCACTTTTTTATTACTACGGCTGAAGAATATGCAAAAAGCAACATAATGATTGAAGAATATAATATAAGCAATTACTCAATACACCCTGTTTATGTAAAAAATAACCATTATTTTTTCAGAGAATTTATTTACATAAATCAAGAGGATATTTTTCAAACAAAACTTTCTTTCGACAGAATTTTTGCGAATCAGAAGTTGAATACTCATTTTTTTGGCTCATTAACTATTTTGGAAAGTGGCAATGTGTATGCTAACGTAAACAAATCATTATTAGGAAATGTTTCGAGAGATAGATTGTTAGATGTTGTTAATAATGAAATGCGTACGAATACTGCTTGGAGGCAAGTTCGTAATGGGGAACCATGTAAGAAATGTAATTATCAGTTTATTTGTCCCTCTCCTTCAAATTATGAAATCGTAATTGGGAAGCCTAATCTTTGCCACATTAAATCATGAGCTTCTCCTTTCCTCATTACCATCAACTTGATGCAATGGATTGTGGTCCAACCTGCTTGCGCATGATAGCCAAACATTACGGTCGCACCTATACACTGCAAACTCTACGTGAGAAATCGTTTATTACCCGCGAGGGTGTATCTATGTTGGGTGTCAGTGAAGCAGCAGAGAATATCGGTTTTCGTACTCAGGGTGTAAAAATCAGCTTTCAGCAGTTAGTAGAAGATGTACCCCTGCCCTGTATATTGCATTGGAATCAGAATCATTTTGTTGTATGTTGCAATATTAAAGAAAATAGAAAAGGAATTTTACATAAAAAAGATCTTGAAAATTATGATATAATTATTGCTGACCCTGCTGGAGGTATATTTACATACACCAAAGAAGAGTTTCTTAAATGTTGGATTAGTACCAAATCAGAAGGAGCAAACAAAGGAACTGCTTTAATTTTAAATACAACCCCTGCATTTTATGATGAAGAGGATGAGAAAACTGAATCTAAAGTAGACTTGCGTTACTTTGCCCGCTATCTAAAGCCGTTTAAAAAAGAAATGATTCAACTGGCATTGGGCATGATATTGTCCAGTGTATTGTCATTAATTTTTCCTTTTCTCTCCCAAACCATGGTGGATGTGGGTATTGGCAATCATAACCTGAGTGTTATTACTCTGATATTAGTTGCACAATTGGTACTATTTATTACTCAATTGTGTATGGATTTTATCCGTAGCTGGATAGTGTTACATACAACCACACGAATAAGTATTTCACTTATCTCAGACTTTTTGATAAAGTTAATGAAACTGCCGTTGGGTTATTTCGACACTAAAATGGTAGGTGATATTATGCAGCGTATTGGTGATCATGGTCGGATACAGTCTTTCCTTACAGGAACTTCCCTCAGTGTTCTTTTTTCGTTTGCAAATTTTATTGTATTTGGTTTTATACTCGCCTATTTTAATCCACTTATATTGGGAATTTTTTTGATAGGTAATACATTGTATGTTTTTTGGGTACTTTCTTTTATGAAGTATCGCAGAGAATTGGATTTCAAGCGTTTCGCTCAATCATCAGCTGATCAAAGTAATATGGTGGAACTGATAACCGGTATGCAGGAAATTAAACTGTGTAATTGCGAAAAACAAAAACGCTGGCAATGGGAACGAATTCAGGTAAAACGGTTTAAAATCAGTATTCGTGGAACTGCATTGGGGCAATATCAACAAACTGGTTCCGTATTCTTTAACCAGGCCACCAGTTTAACTATATCGTATATTGCTGCTCGTTCAGTAGTAGAAGGGCAAATGACGCTGGGGATGATGATGTCGTTGAGTTATATTATTGGTCAGCTATCGGGACCTATCGGTCAGTTTATCGGGTTCGCACAAGCTTTGCAGGATGCAAAAATCAGTTTGGAGCGTTTAGGAGAAATACATAATAAAGAGGATGAAGAAGATTTGGCGGATATTAAGTTAGCACATCTTCCGAAAAATAAAACCATTTATCTGAAAGACATGTGGTTTAGTTATGATGGAGCTGACCGGGATTATGTATTGGAAGATATTAACCTGGAAATACCGGAAAATAAAACTACAGCAGTTGTAGGTGCCAGTGGAAGCGGAAAAACCACCCTAATAAAATTGTTGCTGGGCTTTTATCCACCGAATAAGGGAACTATTTCTGTGGATCAAACACCACTGAAAAACATAAACTCCCACGTTTGGAGGCAAAAAACAGGAGTGGTGATGCAGGAAGGTTTTATTTTCTCGGACACCATAGCAGGGAATATAGCCGTTGGTGATGATATTATTGATAAAGACAGACTTTTAAATGCAGTGAAGACAGCCAATATTCGGGAGTATATTGATAGCTTGCCTTTAGGTTATAATACAAAAATAGGCATGGAAGGAAAAGGAGTTAGTCAGGGACAAAAGCAACGCTTGCTAATAGCTCGTACGGTCTATAAAAATCCTGATTATCTGTTTTTTGATGAAGCTACCAATTCGTTAGATGCTACCAATGAAAGGCAAATTATGGATAACTTGACTGTTTTTAATAAAAATAAAACAGTCATCATAGTAGCTCATAGACTTAGCACTGTACAACATGCCGATAATATTATTGTGTTGGATAAAGGAAAGGTTGTGGAACAAGGAACACACAAAGAACTGACTGCTAAACTAGGAGTTTATTATCAGTTGGTAAAGAATCAATTGGAATTGGGACAATAATCAATTGACAATTAATAATGCACAATTAATAATTAGAAATGGATGAACTAGAAATACAGGGTAAAGAGGTAGAACTACGCAGCGAGGAAGTACAAGAAGTTCTGGGGAGTGTCCCCGGTTGGATTTTGCGTAGGGGAATTACACTGTTGGCATGCATAGTGGTGATGTTGATTGTAGGAAGCTGGTTGTTTAAGTATCCTGAAATTATCTCTGCACCTTTGGTATTAACCACTGCCACTCCTCCTGCCGGAATTGTAGCCAAAACCAGTGGAAAGATATCTGTATTACAAGTTAAGGATCAACAAACTGTTCAGCCCGGAGATTATCTGGCCCTGATTGAAAATCCAGCCGGATATTCGGATATTCTGTTCCTTAAATCGGAACTGAGTAAGATTCTACTTGCCGTAAAAAGTGAACACATTTATAATATTCCACGGAAGGATTTGAGGCTTGGAGCTATTCAAAGCTCTTATTCAGGTTTTCATGTAAACTTGGAAAGCTATAATAAATTTATAGAGCTGCATTATTATCCTAAAAAGCTGGAGTCGACCCGGAAATTGATAGAGGCTAACAAACAACATTACCAAAGCTTGCTAAAACAAAAGGAAATTGTAAACAACCAACATGAACTTGACCTAAAGGCTTTCGGTCGCGAAGCTTATTTACGGAAGCAAAACCTGATTTCGGAAGAGGAAAGCGATAAGGCTAAAGGTACCTTACTTCAAAGCGATATGAATGTGCAGAATATGCATTCCTCTCTGGAAAATATGCAGATTCAGATTTCGCAAATGGAAGATAATCTAGTGGATATTCAACAACAATACTCAGAAAAGAAAAATGCAATGTTGACAGGATTAAAAACCACTATTAATCAATTGGAAAATGAAATCCGGTCGTGGGAAATGACTTATGTACTGACAAGCCCTATTGCTGGTAAAGTAACCTTTACCAATTATTGGGCAGCCAATCAGAATGTTGTAGCTGGAGATATTGTCTTTACCATCATACCAACGATTCAAACTGAATTAATTGGAAAAGCACAATTACCTATTGCCCGTTCGGGCAAAGTAAAAGTGGGACAATCTGTAAATGTCCACTTTAATAATTTTCCGGATAATGAATATGGTATGGTGATAGGAAACGTGAAACGCATATCATTGATACCTACCAAAGAAGGGAACTATGTGGTGGAAGTAAGCTTCTCAAAAGGCTTAACTACGAGTTATGGTAAAAAACTTCTCTTATCGCAAGAAATGACAGCTAATGCAGACATTATAACCGATGATCTGCGGTTAATAGAACAGTTTATCCAACCAATAAAGAAAATATTTAAGCATAATTTGTAGTTTGTAAATATCTTTTTTCTTTGAATTGACTCACCACTCAATGAAAAAAAAGTGCATTTAACAATAATAAGAATGAAACCACTATTGATTGTTCTGTTTTTATGTTTTACAACAAGTCTTTGGGCAGAAAATAATTTGAAACGCACCTTGGCATTAGAAGAGGCAATTCAATTGGCTTCCGACAGTTCCTTGTCTGCTTTCAGGGTAAAGAACCTCTACTTGTCAGGATACTGGCAGTATCGGACATATAAAGCAGAACGGCTACCAAGTGCTTCTCTAGGAATGACTCCATTTTCCTATAATCAGAATTTTACAAAACGCTATGATTATGTGAATAATGTTGATGTGTATAAATCGCAACAAAGCTTAAACTCGTATGCCAATTTAGCCATTAAACAAAATGTTGATTTAACAGGTGGAACATTTTATATCGATACAGAATTGGGTTATTTGAGAAATTTTGGATTGACCAAATATGAGCAATACAGTTCAGTTCCTTTCCGTATAGGTTATTCTCAATCGTTGTTTGGGTATAATAGCTTTAAATGGGAAAAGAAAATTGAACCGCTTAAATATGAAAAAGCAAAAAAGGAACTTCTGTATAATATGGAAGAAATTGCCGAGCAAACGGCAGATTATTTCTTCAATTTGGCATTATCTCAAACCTTATATAATTTGTCAAAGCAGAATGTAGCTAATAGTGATACATTATACAAAATTGGTTTAGAAAGATACAAAATTGGTACAATTTCCCAACCGGAGCTACTCGTGTTGAAACTAGATGTCATTAATGCCCAAAACAATATCGGGAATGCCGAATTAAACTTAAAGAAAAGTACTTTTAATCTTGCAGCTTTTCTTCATTTTGATAACCAGATAAGTTTTGATATCCATGCTCCTGAAAACGCTTTAAATGCAATTATCAATACTGAAGAAGCCGTTCGATTAGCTAAAGAGAATAATCCTACTTACCTTGAACAAAAAGAAAACATCCTCAAAGCTCAGCAAAATCTGGATCAGACCGTTAAGTCAAGTCAATTTTCTGCTTCACTTTCAGCTAGTGTTGGGTTTAATCAGGTTGCAAATGATTTTATAGATGCTTATCGCAAACCGTTGCAACAGGATGTAGTTGCTGTTGGGCTAAATATCCCAATAGTAGACTGGGGGCTGCGAAAAGGAAAGGTAAATATTGCTAAGCGAAATCTAGAGGCTACTACTTTAAGTGCAAGGCAAACCGAACAAACTTTTGAACAAGATGTATTAAGCACAGTGAGTGAATATAACCTGAGATATTCTCAAATAGAACTTTTGAATGAGGCAAAATATATCGCAAATCAGGCTCTTGAGAAGACAAAACAATTGTTCTTTATTGGAAAAACCGATGTGAATACAGTCAATTTAGCCGTAAGTCGCCAAATAGAGGCAGAAAGCAACTATGTGTTAGCTTTGAAAAACTATTGGCTCAGTTACTATAAAATTAGAAAACTGACAATATATGATTTTGTAGAAAAAAAACCGATAACGTTGAAATTTGAAGAGATATATGGGTATTAGTCTGAGTACAGGATAAACAATAACTTTATTGTTATATTGTTGTCTGAAAAATCTATTTAAATCGTTGACCCATAAGCGTTTTTAATAATTGTATTGATTTTATTGTCTATAACGAAATAGGAATCTTACTCGACTTTGGCGAATCTTCTTTTAGCAAAGTACCTAAACTGCGTTAATCTATTATCAACTCTTTAGGTTTACATTTGCAAAATTTATGACAAGAACAATAAGCACCCCAAAAGCAAAAAAAGCCACACCAAGTTAGAGTTATCAAAAACGTCTTGGTGTGGCTTTTATAGCTTTTTCAATAGGGTAGAGCGGTCACCGTATATTTTATTTCCGGCTAAAGCCGATAAATAAAATACACGGTGAAAGTGTTTTATATCGGTTGCATAGTTTCATCTGGTAAAATATAATTATTTGAGACTCTATTTTGTGTTGACAATAAATTTGACAGCAATACTTTAAGTGAAAAATTCTGATTATATTTGTAAACGAAAACAATTATTTACACGACTGTCAACTATTTGACAGAATTAAAGAACAAACAACAACACTAACGACTAAGCTCTTTGTGCGAAAAGAAACAAAAGCGAAAAACCACGAAAAACAAATTCTTCACAACCAAGGCCAGCAGGTAACACACGCCTATGTTCATTGGCTGGCTGACGTGCATTCCGGCAGCTTTGCTCCCGCATTCACCTTGTCGTTCCACGACAGCGAATGCTCCCGCAAACCGCCAAATGCCCATAGCCTCGGTCGTTACCTGCAAGCCAAAAAAAAAGAAGACAGAAACTCGACTGACAAAGTTGGCATACGACAAAATATAAAACCAACTCAACAAGAATATTGAAGAAAAGAAAACGAGACAAGTCCAAAAAAGCGTACCGCTTTTTTGGACTTGTCTCGTTTATTATAACATGTGAGAATCAACTAATATTTTGCTCCACCCATTCTTCCAAATCAATATCCTTACCTAATACAATTTTGCTTTTTATTCTTCTTCTACGAGTGTACATTGTATTTGAACTCATATTCAATAAAATACAACTATTCGGAATGTCAATTCCAAGACAAATCAGCGCAATTACAATTAAATCGCTAGCAGTAAGCTCTACATATTCTACCATAAAACTTGTAATTTTTCCATCTAATAAGTGATTTACTTCATCAATATAGTATTGCCATTCATTTGGTGAAATAACCGATTGTTCTGCAATTTTAGCAATAAACTCATTATGCTTTTCTTTGTCCAAGAATCCAAGTTTTAGTTTGTTTAATTGCAAGGTATTTTCAATCTTATTTAAAAGTTTTGTTCGCAAAACTTTTCGTTTTAATTCGTTCTCCGCCTTTTTTGTTTCTATTTCAAATTCTAATCGTTGCTTTTCAAGTTCGTAGGCTGCTTGTTTTTGTTTGTTTCGGATTCGTATAATCAATAAAATAACCAACACTGTCAATACGGCTAAAGCTAATAATGATATAATGATAACTTTCTGTTGATTGGCTATTTTCAGGTATGCATTTTCCTTTTCTTTTTCCGACAAGTCAAATTGCTTATCTATTCTATATGACTGACTTTGAAGATTATTATGAAAAACAGTATCCTGATTTATGTATGCACTCTCAATCAGATAATATGCATGTTTAAAATCTTTACGACTTTCGAAAACTCCTGCACCTGTCAAATTTTTTAGTAGTTCCAATTCACTATTTCCCTTTTCTTTATTTGCTATTCTTAAATAAAAAGATGCTGAATCAGGCATATTGAGTCCTGAATAGATGTATGCAAGAAACGAAGCATTACGAATTTTAAGTTCCTGACAATGATTGTATCCAATAAGTAAATAGTTTATAGCCAATCTTGGATTTTTTCTGTTCAGCAATTCACCTTGACGTGATATAATATTGCCATACAACATAGTATCATTTACTTCTTTTGCCAATTTCAACGCTTTGTTTGAATAAAGCAGAGTACTATCAAGCGGATAATCTAATTGTAAAGACATATTAGATAATGCCAAATAGGATGAGGACAGACATTTTTTATTACCTGAGAGTTTAAAGAAATCGACTGATTTTTTGATACAATTTTTTGCCTGACGATAATTTTTGTCTTGCTCATAAATATAACCCATATTAACGGTTACCAAACCCAATGTGTTATATTCTGTTGTTCCATTCAGTGCTAAAGCTGCATTTTTGTAGGCTAACATTGCTTTCTTTTCATGCTTTAAGACATCCGAAACACAGCCAAGCACATAGTAAGAAATTCCACTGTATTTTTTCAGATGGCTATTGGCATAATAATTAACGGCTACGTTAATCAAGCTGTCCGATTTTATATTCATGTATAATTTATACTGAGCATGTGTATAGTGCAAACACCATGCAGCATAATCGGATTTAGACAATTGTTTAGGCTTTTTAATGCCCGATAAAAGTTGATAGGCACTATCAGGCTGTTCGTTCAGCAAACTTTCCGCTTTTAGTAGAATGGCATTGTCGGTATAGTGTGAATCACATGCTGTAAGTAGCAAACAAAAAAGGCTTAAAAGTGATATGTGTTTTTTCTTCAAAATCCTCATTTAGGTTAGTTAAAAATAGTCGTTTTATCTAATGAATAGTTGCCTGTACAATAAAAATATTTTCAATACAAGTTATTCTGCTTATTTTCAATCAATTGCAATTTAACAAAAGGCGTTGTTGTACAGATGCTTTTTTTGCAAATCCGAAGTAGCCTGATTAACTTTGACTACAAAATTAATAAAAAAAATCATTTATCTAATTCAAACATTATCATTATGAAAAAACTTGTTTCATTTATTGTACTATTATTTTTATCCGCATTTACAGTTACAAATGCTAGAATTATTTCCATTGAAAAAAACACCCCATCAACAGGTAGCACCCGACAACGAGCTCCTATGCTTATTCCGGTAATAGTCGATTTATCTACTACAGATTTATACCTGAATTTTACAAACTCAGTAGGTATCGCAAATATTACTGTAACGAACAGTACTGGTATTATTGTACACCAAGAATCAACAGATACGAATTCAAACACAGAAGTGTATATTCCTGTAGATAATTTAGAAGCTGGAAATTATACAATTACTATTAGTTATGGTAGCATAACGCTGAAGGGTATATTTACGCTATAGTAAATATTCTTTGGAAAAATCGAATCTTCCCAAAGCAAGAATAGTTTAGGCTTCGGAATAAAATATTCTTGCCTCGGAATAAAAATTTTCAGCCAAAGAATAAAACTTTCTTTCCTTGGAATAAAAGTTTCCGTCCACGGAATAAAAGTTTGCAGCCTAGGAATAAATGTTTCCGTCCTTGGAATAAAACTTTCTTTCCTTGGAATAAAAATTTGCAGCCGTGGAATAAAAATAACATAATTTCAAACAAATCATTTAATTTCAATTATATACATATTTTATCGTTTTATCAATCAAATTTTTCAACCATTAAATTTTTAAGATTATGCCAGATTACATCCCTCAGAACGATGCCGACATGAACGTGTGGCAAGGAAATTTAGTAGCAATTGTAGAACCCAATTTAACTGCTTGGGGTATTTCTTCCGATGATTTTGCAGTAGTAAAAACGAAACAAAGCACTTGGACAACAGCCTATGCCAAGGCTAGCAACAAACAAAACCGCACAGCAGCCGATGTATTAGCCAAAGACGATGCCGGTGATAATTACAAAAAAACAATACGCAGTTTTGTGGCACAATGGTTAGCTAACAATACAAAGGTTACCGACACCGACCGCACCCGCATGGGACTTACCGTAAAAACAGGAACTCGTACGCCGACTCCAGCACCAACAACTAGCCCTGTGGGAACTATTGGTTTTTCGGTACGCTTGCAACATTCTATTCACTATTACGATGAGGCTTCGGCACACAGCAATGCAAAACCAGTTGGTGTACATGGTTGTGAAATTTACATGAAAGTAGATGGAGATGCACCTAAAGATGCGTCTGAATTGACTTATGTAGGAACTTGCACAGCATCGCCCTATACGGTTAAATTCGATGGCTCTAAAGCAGGTAAAACTGTTTACTACTGGCTGCGTTGGGTAAATACTCGTGGAGAAGCTGGTCCGTGGAGTACTACGGCGAATGCAATGGTGATGGGATAAAAAACAAAAGGCGGAGTCGGTTATTAAATTGTTAGCGCAACTTTACCGACTTCCGCCCCACTCCCAAAACTTTAAAAAAGAAAGGAGGTAACAAATGTAACGGAAAAGAATAAATATGCAAAATTTAAATGGCGTTAAATGCCATAAATAACTTGAATTATAGATTATTATCAAATCAAACAAATTATTTTTATGAAGAAAATAAATTATAGCATTTTAGCACTTATATTTACAACAACCACTTTCTGTTTCCAAAGTTGCAAAGACGATAAAAATGCGACAGAAGCTATTGTGGAATCGCCAAAAGAAGTAGCAATAGAAATTCAACAGGAAAAAGTAAATCTTCAGTACATTGAACCTATATCTGCGAATGAGAACAGCGAATTCTCACAAGGCGATTACATTCAAAGTATTCCACAAAGAGTAAAAGCAATGAAAGTATCGGCATCGGAGGAAGGTGACACCATAAAAAGTGCCGATGAAATACCTGTTTACACATCAGAGAATATCAACGAAAAGATTTACATCGATGGTGCTTATAAATACCAATCTTTGAATACAACTCCGGCTGATAGTAGCATCTTTAATGCGTTGAATGTTGAGATTCAACCAGCACAAGAAGTTGTTGCCAAAACTGTTGTAAAAGATGGTATAGTCTGTCTTTACAACAAGAATAACGAGATTATTCAAACAGAACAATCTGGCAACATAAATTACAGTTCAATGTTAGATTCTATTAAAAGTGCTTTGGCAAGCGAGAAACAAAACTCTTCCTCGGCGCAAGGTGTAAAAGCAATGCAATCGAGAAGATTGACTAAAGCTATCAGCAGTGCAAAAGCATCGGGGATGCAAATGGTAAGCCAAAGCAGCAATGAAATAATTATGGAAATGAATCTTGGAAGTACAAGTGAATCTTCATTGCCACAGAGAGTAAAATCGTCTGTTCAGAAAAAAGCTATAATGCGTTTTAGCAGTGATATGACCCGCATGATGGAACAGAAAATATATGAAAACAATCAATTGGTACAGTCAGTAACATACGAGTATCAGGAAGATAATCAAAGCTTTGCAAAAAAAGCACCTGCAGTCGTTCGTAATTTTTTACCAAGTTCAAGTGTAAAAGGAATAACTTATAAAAGCTTAATGCTGAAAAACAACGGAACTCCTTACATTATGGTAAAAAAAGAAAACTACAAGAAAAATCAAGTAACTATTAACTTATAAAAGCCATTATTCAGTATGAAAACAAAAATATATATATTTGTATTGTCTTTGCTATGCACAATTTTCACAGCACAAAGCAATAATTACATTTGGTTACATGGATTAAATGATGGTACAAGCTGTTGGAGTATTTACCAAAATGCTTTCACACCATATAATGGTTATAGATTAGGCTATGTAAGCGATAGAAGTATTGAGCAGGGCTGACGCATTAAAAAATAACGATTAGAGTATGAAATTTTCCACTCAAGAAATTGATATAATTATTTGATATTCAACTGATTATATTTGTGCAATTCAATTAAAATTTGTATATTTGTCTA
>Ga0302215_10000961_pt1 | contig 20875 bp, 13 predicted proteins | sample II_Fen_N3_1_FD_194580 | JGI IMG/M metagenome (GOLD analysis project Ga0302215, IMG submission 194580) | Peat permafrost microbial communities from Stordalen Mire near Abisko, Sweden - II_Fen_N3_1 | ecosystem: Environmental > Terrestrial > Soil > Wetlands > Permafrost | place: Sweden: Abisko... | reverse complement strand
AATAAAGATTTCAACTCGCAGGAAATTAGAGCTATTGCCAAAAAGGGTTTTATCAATACGCACATTTTTGCCGAAGCACAAAAACGATTGACAGAACCAAACCTGGAATACTTCAAAGCTGCCCATATACACTTCACGGCTATTCAGAAAAGATACGAGAAGGAATTAATTAGCCTGTTCGATCAGTTTAAGAAAGATTATCCGCGCAGTTCCTTCACAAAGTACCTGGAACCGCAGATAACTCCTATCGTTGAGTTTCATAAGAAGGCGGAACTGCCGGTTAATTCCCAAATAAAAGTTGTTGAGAATTATATGAAGTTCAATTCGCTCAAAGAAGCAGTTGCACAATTCAAAGGGAAAAAATTGTTTGTGGATGTTTGGGCGACGTGGTGCGGTCCGTGTAAAGAGGAATTTCAGTATAAGGACAAACTTCAGGCTCTTTTGAAGAAAAACAATATTCAGGTTGTTTATATTTCGATTGATAAAGATGATCAGGAAAAACAATGGAAAGACATGATTTCCTTTTATAATCTGGAAGGTTATCATATCCGAACCAATGAAAAATTCTACGCTGATTTAATTAAACTCTATAATCAAAATGGTATGATAGCCATTCCGTGGTATATGCTGATTGATGAAAATGGAAACATAATTAAAGAACACGCAGCCCGTCCATCCGAACTAGATAAATTGGAAGCTGAGATAACGAATAAATAAGAGAGATTTCGGGACCACAATTGTAAGAAGAATAAAGACTTTACTATAAAATGAGCTGTTTGATTAATTTCAAACAGCTCATTTCTTATGTGCAATATCACCTATCCTCACGGATATGTCCTTGATTCAATGATGGGCGAATGGCTGGGGTTGGTGGAAAATGAGTTAAATACAAGGAGCCCTCCGTACTTGACCCTAAATATTTAAAGTATGTATTCCCCACAATCAATAATAACCCCATCAGCATATCACCCACCCCTTAAGATTTCTACTAAAAACCATACGAGTTTCGTGTGAGTTATTTTTCCTCAATAATTATTTGGTTTTTCATTACAACTTGCTCAACAGAAGCTAGATTTTTGCATCACTTGGGATGTATAAAATGCCTTGTCCTAAAAATTTATTCATTCAATTTTTTAATCCTCTAAAATACAACAAATTAAAAAATGGCTTGTCCTAAAATATTTTATCATAATTTTTGGGCTATTGTAACAATTGCGCTAATTTAGACACGTAAAATAAACACAGCTTAACGTAGATTGAGTTAAATACATTGTAGTGTGAATTTGTTTTAATAAATATGAGCCTTTTATCCATGAAGTATTTTATCTGTTCCCATTCTTTTTTATCTCCCTATTGCGTGTATTCAATACATCGGAATTACGATGGAGCTAATGCCACAAGCATTACTACCGATACCAGCTGCTATAGCCGCTCTTCCATTAGGAATCGACTGCAAACCACGTACAATATTCCCGATTCCATACAGAACAGACATTTTTTCTCGTGGAATAATACCGATTCCTTGTGGAATACTCCTTTTTCCAATCGGAATACAGACTATTCTAGAAGGAATACTAACAATACCATATACTATACTCCCTGTTCCAATTACTATTGGCAGTATTCCAATTGGAATCGTACCAGTTCCAATTGGAACAGACAAGATTCTATCTGTAATCGACAATATTCCAAATGGAACAGGCAGTATACTACGTGGAACGGAAACTATTCCACGTGGTATTGCTCCTATAGCAGAAGGCATAAGACAGATAACAGCAGCTATACACAGTACTTATTCAATATTTTCAATTTCTCCTGCTCAAACCTCAATCAATTAACTCGTTAAACAGAAAAATTAAACTCTTATGAAAAGAATTAAAGTATTACTAGATTTTATCAAACTAGTGGTAGCCGAAAAAATAGTGTTTTATCGCAATGTAGTTACCAAATTATCAAATAATCCAACGTTTCCTGATCCTGATGTTTCGCTCGACGAAGCCAAAACAGCGGTAGATGCGCTGGAAACATCTTATATCGCATCAAGAGATGGAAGTCATACCGCTACAGCACAGTTGCATGCCAACGAGGCTGCTGCCGACGAGATATTCAGAGTACAGGCAGCCTACGTGGACAGAGTGTCGGTAGGCGACGAAACGAAAATACTCAGTGCCGGATTTCATGCTTCCAAGCAACCGCTGCCTATCCAGAAAGCAACGCTTACGGTGCTTGACGGAGCCAACTCGGGCAATGTAAAACTGGTAGCCAAGGCAGTAGAAAAAGCCGGTTCATACATCTGGCAAATGGCTAAAGGTGCTTTGCCTGCCAACGAAGCAGGCTGGACTACACTGGGTTATACCACACAATCCAATAATGAAATAACGGGACTGGATGTGGCAACCAGGTATTATTTTCGGGTGGCGGCAGTAACCCCCGATGGAACTACCGACTTTAGTGCACCGGTACTGAAGGTGGTAGTATAAATATAAAAATGAGCAGGAGAAATTGAATTTATAAGTAGTTACAAGTATTTAGTTACGAGTCTTATTCATTGATAATTGAATAACCAATAGTAACGCCAAAGGCAAATATCGCGAAGCTAATATCGCCGCAGGCATAATATCATGAAATAAATATCACAAAGTAAATATCTAAGATTTATGAAAAAACTCACACTCACTCTCTTTCTTTGCTGTTTAGGAGGATTAGGATTGGTGCTTGCCCAAAGCTCACACAGCCTCACCACCGAACGCAATGCCTACCGGGCAGCCGACCAACTGGTGAAACAACAGGTTGAATTTAAAGACCCCGGCAGTACGGGCAAGGGTTTGTACTGGGACTTCAGTGCCTTGCAGCCTATCAACGAAAACTATACGCTCAACTACTTTATTCCCGACTCGGCACGGATGACACGCCTGTGCGGACAGGAGCATAACACGCGTTATTATTTCCGCCAGCAGCAGGATAGTCTGCAAGCCGTGGGCTACGAAAACGCTACTACCTACATGGAATACACCGTACCGGAACTGCGGATGCGTTTCCCGTTCTCGTACGGCGATACGCTGTTCAGCTACTTTACGGGTAAGGGAGAGTATTGCCATCGGATAGCGCTGGCTGTAAAGGGATACACCCGCATACAAGCCGATGCGGTAGGCGACCTGAAACTTCCGAACTTTGAAACCGTAAAGAAAGTACTTCGCGTACGCACACTTCGTCATTATACCGAAACCGGAAAAGACAGTGTGGAAATGACCCTGGACACCTACTCTTGGTATGCATCGGGCATTCGCTATCCGGTGTTCGAAAGCGTAAAAACCACCCTGAGTCGAAAGGGCGACACCAAAGACAGCAACGGTGAAAGTATGAAAGATACCACGGTTTTTTCCACTTCTTTTTATTACCCTCCCGAACTGCAAACATCGCAGGTTCAAACCGACTCTATACCTACTGAAAAGGAAACCGCTGTAACGGCGGGAGCCGCTGCCGTATTTACCGAAGCACGTCTGATGCCCAACCCGGTGGTGGATAATCTGTATATCAACTATAAACTGGTGCGTGATGCCAAGGTGTGGTTTACGGTACACAGCAATATAGGTATACCTTTGTGCCAGACCAGCCCCGAAAATCTGGGCGAAGGAGTACACAGCACCACTGTGCGCATGAAAGGGATGATACCTGGTATATACTCACTCTATGTGCATGTGGACGATATGGTGATGCGACTCAATGTGATTAAACAATAAACCAACAGAGTTTAATAATATATATTAAGATGAAAAAATTATTTTTACTTATTACACTAATCCTACCTCTTTTTCTGGCAAATGGGCAAAGCGTTCAACAACTGAAGGTACAGATACCCACTTCGCCGCAAGCAGAAGCATTTCAGAAATTCGGCGATATAGCCATTAATTATTCTACAGGAACTCCTGATATTTCAATACCCCTGTATGAAATAAACCATCGAGGATACAAACTACCACTCGCATTAAGATACAATCCGCAACCCCTGAAAGCAGGTTATAATTACGATGTCTACGGACAAGGTTGGGGATTATCGATAAATAGTTGTGTGTCAAGATCAATAGAATATCTGCCGGATGAAACAAGAGATTTTAAAATAGAGAATAACAAACTAAGCGATCCCTACTGTTTAGATTGTAGTCCACTTTCAGGTAGTTACGTAAATAATGAGCGCAGGTTAGATTTTTCCGGATATAATTTTGCTCATGATAAATTCAATGTAGTATTACCCAATGGGAGTTCTTTTAACTTTATTATGGATCGTGACTACTCCAATAATCTGACCTATAAAATATCCGATGGGCGATCGGTAAAAATTAATTGTATTTTTACTACAGGTAATATTCAGAAATTTGAAGTAACCGATGAGGATGGGATTAAATATATATTTGATCAGGGAGATTTGCCACACTCCTTATCAGGGGCATTAAATCCGAATTATTATGTTTCCTGGCAACTGACAAGCATCAATCTACCTAATTCTTCTGATCCAATAACGTTTACTTACACTAATTCCATATCGAGCCCGATTGTTGCTTGTACTGAATATGGATTAAAGATGTCGGGCGATATTCATGAAATGACTTCGGCAAATGGAATACCTGTATATCCACCTTTGTATGCGCGTGGAGAAGATTATTCCCTGGCAAATTCAGGTTCATCTTACGGATATACAATGAAACTTCCCACCTCTATTAGCTATGGTAACACGAATATTTATTTTCAATACGGAACAACACCGCGTGAAGGTAATTCGCATCTTTATGTGCAAGAAATGAGCATAGCCGAAGGTTCAACCCGCGTACGGGATGTCAAATTAAAAATGTCAATGAAAAGTTTATATGCCGGAGGTTGTGCGGGACCCTTTGACTTAGTCAAACTGGATAGTGTTTGTATTAGCGGCTCGTCAACCATAAATAAACCTCAGGTTTACAAATGTATTTATTTCGATACAGGATTCTATTTGTCCGGTACAGATCATTGGGGTTACTTAAGTAATTTGAATGCAAGTGTTGGTGTAGCTAATTTTAATGTTTACACAAATTTTGAAATCGACAAGTACAACGCTATGCTAACTGCTTATTCAAGTTTTTTAAGCCCAATATCAACCCCACAGAATTATACTTATAAGGGATTTAGATTATCGAATGGAAATAATCGCCATCCCTCTGAGCCCAGCGAGCACGGTGTGCTCTCCAGCATTTGGTATCCCACTGGTGGTCACACTGATTTCGTATTTGAAAATCATCGATTTTTTACTTCAACAGATGACAGCGGTGAATTTATTTCTAATCCTCAAAACCGGATTGTGGCTAGAGCAGCCGGATTTAGAATAAAGAAAATTAGTAACTACAACCTAGACGGTACGATTTCAAAGACTCTTAATTTCAGATATGGAAGTGTATTATCAACTGCTTCGGATATCAATCAAATATCTTCCCATACGGGAGTTGGCGAACCGGTTGTTGATCCCAATGTGCTGACTTATATGGCATTTTCGGTTCGTTCTAGCACTGCAGAGATTCCATCCTATCATGTACGAAATATGGTTCTTGGAATCAATGAAAACGGGCAGCACTCCAATTTTCTTGATCCTTTAAAAGATCTATGGCTTAGTGGCAGTAAAATGTTATGGGAATGCACATTTAACGCACTCAATTTTAGAAAAATATTAAATGGAAGGCAACCGGTTGTTTATCCGGAAGTAACGGTTTATTATGGCGATAGTGAAAGTCCGGAAGGATGTACAGGAAAGACCGTATATAAATACGATATTTGGGGAAATGCGGTGGATTTACTCAGTGGAAATTATAAGGATAGTATTTTCTTTGAATCTCCCCATTATTACGGAAACGTTATTGACTATGAAGGTAAAAGCTATGAATACAATAAGTTGAAAGAAAAGCGAGATTATAAATTCGAAAACAATAATTATAAACCGGTACAATCCGAAAAGATGGAATGGAATGAACAATACCAGTCGTACAGCGATTTCATCCACACGAATCCTTATCCTTATTTAATGGCTTTCTCTTCGGATGTTTTGGGGACTTATCTGCAAACAAAAGTAAACTACTTAGGAGATTCAAAATTAATGGCAAAAGAAACTACTCAGTTTGTTGATAATGGAGATAGTATTGTTTCACGTGAAAGCTTAAATTACAACGATCGTCGCCAATTGGCTAGCAAAACTGTTACGAGCAGCACAGGCAGTGTTAGTCTCAATTCTTTTAGTTATCCTATTCTTTCATCGGATGGGAACACTCCGGCTATAATATCAACAATGGTGAATAAAAATATGATTTCGCCAGTTATTGAAGCCAAAACCGAGGTAATAGGTGTCGGGGGAAGTCCTACAACTACTATAGCAGCAGCCAAAGTAGATTATGCACAATTCAACAACAACACATTAATTGCACCTGCTGCGTCGTATGAATTGAATTTAAAATCTACCGGTAATGAGTATGATTTACAAAATCAGATAAACTTCTATTCTCCCAATGGTAATCCGCTTGAAATCTTATCTAAGAACGGTATATCTACAGTCTATCTTTGGAGCTACGATGACCGCTACTTAATAGCTCAAATAGTAAATTCGACTTATGGAGCAGTGAAAGCTGCATTAGGATATTCAGATAGCCAGATGAATAGCTTATTTATAAACGTACCTGATATGAGCGTGATTAATGGATTACGAACTTCATTGATAAATGCTCAAGTTAGCACTTATACTTATGGTGTTCAGGGTACATTAATCTCTGGCACTGATCCGCGTGGTATTACTACCAATTATACTTACGATACCTTTAATCGATTATATCTGGCCCGGGACAATGATAAGTACATTTTAGGCAAGTACAGCTATGGATATCAAAATGCCCCCGATAACGGACAAGGTGGATATGAACCTCCCTCAGCAGAAATTACACTCGGGGCTACAAACTATACTTTAAACGCTACCGGAACTGCAAACTTAGGGTTAGTTTCGGGAGGATCGGGAAGTTATACCTATAGTTGGTATCTAAAAAATAGTTCAGGTTCTATACTGCTGAATAATACAAATACCACATCTACATCATTTGCATTTACCTGTTCACAGATTGGGTCATTCACCGTACAATGTACAATAACTGACAACATAACCGGACAAACGACAAATAAAACACAAACCGTATACTGTTATATTCCAGCTACAGCTGGTGTTTCAACGGGTGCTTCGTGGTATGTGCTTAATGGTGTAGGGAGTGCATCGGTGTCCGTAGGTAACGGATCTGGTAACTTCTCCTATGCATGGTCGTTGAAAAACAGTGGTGGAACGGTGTTACAAACAGGTAATAACTCTACCTCATTCAGTTACACCTGCTCGCAAGCCGGAACGCTTACCGTGCAATGCGTGGTGGCCGATAATGTAACAGGACGATCGGCAGTTGATGCTAAAACAATAAGCAGTTACACATTACCTACAGCAAGTGTTTCTACAGGTGCTTCGTGGTATATGCTTAATGGTACAGGCAGTGCGTCGGTAGCAGCAGGCAGCGGATCCGGTAACTTCTCCTATGTCTGGTCGCTTAAGAATAGTAGTGGAACGGTATTGCAAAACGGCAGTTCCAGTTCATTCAGCTACACCTGTTCGCAAGCCGGAACATTGACCGTACAATGTGTAGTAACGGATAATGTAACAGGACAAACCGCTTCAGACAGTAAAAATATTAGCTCTTACACCGTTCCTTCGGCAACTGTATCCACCGGAGCAACTTGGTATATGATTAACTCCACCGGAACTGCTTCGGTAAGCCCAGGTGGTGGCTCGGGTAGTTATTCGTATAGTTGGGTTTTGAAAAACAGTAGCAATCCAAACCTGGCCAGTAGTACAGCAGGAAGCACTTTTAGCTACACTTGCCCACTTTATGGAGTGTTGACGGTTCAGTGTACTGTAACGGATAATGTGACCGGACAAACCGCTACTTTTGCGCGTGATATTACCTGTCATCTGTATCCGGGAGCATCAGTAAGTGTTGGGGCTACTTGGTATATGCTCAATGGTATCGGGTCGGCTTCAGTCAATGCCGGTGGCGGAACAGGTAATTTCTCCTATGCCTGGTCACTCAAAAACAGTGGTGGAACGGTATTGCAGACAGGCAACAATGCTACCTCATTCAGTTATACCTGCTCGCAGGCCGGAACCCTCACGGTGGAATGTAAAGTGACAGACAATGTAACGGGACAAACAGTTACAGATTCCAGAAATATCACTTCGTATACCTATCCAACAGCAAGTGTAAGTACAGGTGCTTCATGGTACCTGATCAATGGAGGAGGTAATGCCAGTGTATCGGGCGGTAATGGCTCAGGTAATTATTCGTACTCCTGGCGACTGAAGAACAGCGGTGGTACGGTGCTGCAAACGGGTAATAATGCTGCTTCCTTCGGTTATACCTGTTCACAAGCAGGAACGCTGACGGTGGAATGTACGGTGACTGATAATGTGACGGGACAAACGGTAACCGATTCCAGAAATATTACCTCTTACACTTATCCTTCGGCAACTGTGAGCACGGGTGCAACCTGGTATATGATTAACGGTGGAGGTACAGCTTCTGTGAGTCCCGGTAGCGGCTCGGGTAATTATTCTTACTCCTGGCGATTAAAGAATGGTAGCGGTACGGTATTGCAGACAGGCAACAATGCAACTTCATTCAGTTACACCTGTTCACAAGAAGGAACCCTGACAGTGGAATGTACTGTTACTGATAATGTGACGGGGCAAACTGCTACTGATTCCAGGAATATCACTTCTTACACTTATCCTTCGGCATCTGTATCCACCGGAGCTACTTGGTATATACTTAATGCTACAGGTACAGCTTCGCTAACTGCAAGTGGCGGTTCGGGCAACTTGTCCTATGCATGGTCATTGAAAAATAGCAGTGGAACGGTATTGCAAAGTGGTACATCGCCATCGTTCAGCTATACCTGCTCGCAAGCCGGAGTACTTACCGTTCAATGTGTGGTGACAGATAATGTGACGGGACAGACAGCGATAAGTACTAAAACTTTGACTTGCTATACATTACCCTCGGCAAATGTTTCTACAGGTGCTACGTGGTATATGCTTAATGCTACAGGTACAGCTTCATTAACCGCAAGTGGTGGTTCGGGCAATTTGTCCTATGCATGGTCTTTGAAAAATAGCGGCGGGACAGTATTAAAAACAGGAACAAGCGCTTCATTCAGTTATAGCTGCTCGCAGGCGGGAACATTGACGGTTCAATGCGTAGTGACCGATACTAATACGGGACAAACAGCCACAGACAGTAAAACGATTATGTGTTACACAGCACAAAGTCTTAGCTTGAGCGTTAATAGCGGGAGTTATACACTTAACAGCACAGGAATAGCTTCGGTGACGGTTTCGGATGGATCAGGGAATTTTACGTATAAATGGAAATTGACAAACAGTTTAGGCACTGTTTTACTTGATGTTACAACGTCTGATAACTTATTTTATTTTCCTTGCCCGGAAGCAGGAACACTTATTATTGAGAGCAAAGTGCAGGATAATGTTACGGGAGAAGTGGTTAACGCTTATATAAACATAGCCTGTAATGATTATCAGACGGGTAATTTGAATTTTGCATACGGCATTTATTGTTACGGCAGTAGCTTATGGGCCTATGGACCGGATGTTAACTACAGTATGAGTATTGTTTCTCAGTATAGCACCATATGGACTGGTTACACCATGCAGGTGGCTACAGTACCTCAGGGATTCCAGCCATCCAGTCCGAAATCAACAACATTCTATAGCGATGGACGCACCTGGCAGCTAACTGTAAATCCTGATAAAAGTATGGTGATAACATTACTTAACGGACCGAGTGTTCAGCCATGGACAACGCTTTATTTTTCCGGATCATATAAACGGTGGTAACATTCATAAAAAAAAACAAGCACATGAAAAAATTATATTTTATACTAGTATTGATCGTGTTTACAGTAGGTAGAGCTGCAGCACAGGACAAAGACAATTTGCAGGACAAGGCGGAAATGGCAAAACAGGCATTTGCCAAATCAATTGCCGACAGTAGCCACATAGCCGTAAACCGACGGGGAGGATGGCAATCGCTGGTATCGCACCTTACCCCCATGAAACAGGACAGCGTATTGTTTGAACTGGTGGTGGGTTGGCCGCAGGCGGAAACCGATCTGACTCGCGAACAATTGGTAGGACGTATCAAACTACTCGACATGCTACCGGTGAGAACTCAAACCGTACCTTTCAAATTTATTTTGAGTGAATACACTCTGCGCATAGAACCCAACGGCAGATGCTTTATACAGCTTGTAAAAGGAACACCACCCAAAAGTGACCAGCAGGTAATACCGATTAGAGCTATGTACAAGCTAATGTAAAATGAAAGAATGAAGAAATGGAAAATGAAAAATGGAGGAATGTAAGATGTACAAACTTTCAACTTTATAAACTTTCAAACTCAACTATATGAAACAATCATTTTATAAAATCAAATCAATCTCCTCTTTATTCCCCCATTGGGGGTTAGGGGGCTTCCTGCTCTGCCTATTCCCGTTGTGGCTATCGGCGCAGACTCCCGGAAAAAACTATATCGTTAGCACCGTGCCTTTTCAGTCGGTAACCGACCCTACGGCTCTGGTTGATGCCAATTCCAATACGGCCATTCAGTATTTCGACGGACTGGGGCGACCTATTCAGACAGTACAACGGGGCATGACTCCATCGGGAGCAGATTTAGTGACAGGCATCATGTATGACTCTTTTGGGCGCGACTCGCTCAAGTGGCTACCGGCAGTAGCCGGAGGCAATAATGGGGCTTATTATCCTAATTTTGCAGCTCAGGCAGTAAGCAGCAATGGAGATGACAAGCCGTATAGTCGTACCGAGTACGAACCCTCGCCGCTCAACCGTGTTACGGGGCAGTATGGCGCAGGAAACGATTGGTATACCGCAGGCAAGAAACAAAAATCCGAATTTACTATCAATGGTTCTACTAATGTGAAGAACTATGGAATTACCGATAATCAGTTAATGGTATATAGCAACTACCCGGCAGGAAGCCTTTATGGGCAGAAAACCACCGACGAAGATGGTAAAACGGTGGAAGTATTTACCGACAAGCTGGGGCGCAAGGTGCTGAGCCGCGTAGCGGGTAACCATGACACCTACTATGTGTACGACGACCGGAATAACCTATGCTACGTACTACCACCACTGGCAGCCGATGCAACCAGCGGAATATGTAGCGAGAGTGCAGGTTCACCGCTCGACCTGTACGGGTATATCTATCATTACGACGGACAAAACCGCTGCACGGAGAAAAAACTCCCCGGATGCGGGTGGATCTATATGGTGTACGATAAAGCCGACCGCCTGATACTCTCGCAGGATGGTAACCAACGCGCCAAATCGCCGGCACAATGGACAGTGAACAAGTACGACTCGCTGGGACGAGCGGTCTATACCGGGCTGATAAACAGCAATGACAGTCGTGCCACCATGGAAAGCAACTATTCCGGCGGAGTAACCCTCGAGACTTATACGGGCAGCGGACCGGTGGCGGGCTATACCAGCGGCAACCTGACACCCACTACACTCCTAACCGTAAACTACTACGACAGCTACGGTTTTGTATCTGCTCTACCAACGGCAATAAAAACAGGATTAACCTATACCGATATGGACGGATACGATAAGCCTTATCCGCAAAGTCCCCCTTCGGGGGATTTAGGGGGCTTAATTGCTAAAGGTTTACTTACCGGAACACGGGTATATCATTTAGATAACACGAGTTTATACGAAACCACGGCCCTCTATTACGATAAGTACGGACGAGTGGTGCAAAGCCGTGCTTCCAATCACCTGGGCGGGTACGACTTAGTGTATAATGCGCTGGACTTTACGGGTAAACCCACCAAGACCCTTAAAACCCACAATATTGCAGGGCAAGCGAGCGTAACCGAGCTTTATACCTACGTTTATGATAAGGCGCAACGACCAAAAGTTACTACCTATCAATTGAATGGAGGCGCAGTAATTACTCAGGAAGATAATACTTATGATGATTTAGGCCGACTTATCGCCAAAGCCCGTCACTCCAACGCCGATACCGAAAGCCATACTTACAATGTTCGGAGTTGGCCAACTAACAATACCAGCGGTTCGTTTCAGGAGAACCTGTTTTATAATGCCGGTTTACCCAGTGGGGTTACTCCCAGCTACAATGGCAATATAGCCATGAATACGTGGACGTATAACGGCGCGGTGAAGAAATACGGGTATGCCTATGATGCGTTAAACCGAATGACCAACAGCACGCTTTATGATGCCAACAATCAATCGAGCACCACCTTTGGCGAAACGTTCACATTCGATAAAATGGGAAATGTGACGAATCTGGGAAGAACAGGTAGCTCAACGCAGATTGACGGGTTAACGTTAACCTACAACGGCAATCAATTAAAGCAAGTAGATGACGCCAGCGGTTCACGCGATTTATACGATATTAAGGAATATACCAACAGAAACACCAGCGGCGATGACTTTGCGTATGATGCCAATGGCAACATGGTGAAAGATTTAGATAGAAATATTGTCGCTATTCAATATAATGTGCTAAATTTGCCGGACATTATTCAGTTCCGAAATGGCAACCAGATAAAGAATACCTACGATGCCGACGGGCATAAGTTAGGAACAGAGTATTTCACGCAGTTGACCAATATCACCCCTTTAGCTGATGGACAGATTATAAGCCAGAGCTATAATTCGGGTGTCGTAGATCAGACGGGAAATGCTTATATCGGTAACATGGAGTACAATACCCTGCATGGGAACGCCTCGCTTACTGCTATAAGCCGTATTTACAACGACGAAGGATATGTAGAAAACCCAAGTAATCCGCAGTATTACTATTACCGTCGCGATCACTTGGGAGATAACCGCGAAGTATGGCTGGCAAATACCGGAGAAACCCTACAGCGTACCCAGTATTACCCTAGCGGTTTGCCGTGGGCTTACAACTCAGGCGATAACCCCGGCAAGCAACAGCGGAAATACAACGGCAAAGAGTTTGTAGAAATGCATGGGTATGATACCTATGATATTGTCTGGAGACAGTACTATCCGGCAATTATGAGGTTTCAGACGCAAGATCCTTTTGCTGAAAAGTATTATAACTTGAGCCCCTACACCATGTGCGCGGACAATATGGTTAGATATACTGATCCTGATGGAAGGCAATTTCCTATAGCCATTCCTTTTACACCTGCTACGGGAACTCCTATTGGAGCAATTGCCACATTAGCTTATATTGAAGCTCAACTAGAACCTTATATTTTTGCTGCGACTGTATATGGAGTTGCCAATGTAGTTGCCAAAGTTCAGAATACAACAAACAATCAATCAACCAGCCAAACTTCACAGGCAAAAACGAATAGTTCTCAAACAACTTCCAGCAATTATAGTCATTTACCAGATACTAAAAATACAGGTGATGGCAAGAAGACTACTCGTAGTCAACGACAAAAAATATTAGAAGAAAATAAGAAGCAAAACAATGGGGAGTTAAAGAGTGATGGAGACGGTAGAAAACTAGATCCACCATCAAAAAACATGAAAGGGCAAAAGGCCAATATGAATCAAGCAGAAGTTGATCATATTAATCCTAGATCAAAAGGAGGTTCAAATAACAATTCAAATTTAAGAGTAATTTCTAAGGAAGAAAATTTAGCAAAAGGAAATAGATAATATGAAAAAAAAATTTATTGATAACCCAAATACGGCTGTATTCACAACCAGATTTATTTTAGATAGGACTGAAATTATAAAGTATGTGTTTCACTATGAAGATGATGGTGCATGGGAATTTGTAGGAGGTAAAGAGTCAGACGAATCTGATTATAGAGTTATTTCGTTAGAAGAAATTATTATGGTAGATAATTCTATATTAGATATTTCGGACTTACCATTAGGATATTCTGCATATAGAGATACACAGAAAGATAAATGGACAATTAAGCAGATAGTTTAAAGAGGGCGGTAATGTATCATATGGGGTGATAGTCAATTATCCTTTTGATTATCAGTAATAAAAATAAAAATAAATCTGAGAATGGTGGGTGTAATGCTCACCATTCTTTATTTTTATATACTTGCCAGCAAAAACCTGGGGGGCGTAGATGCTACCACCTACGCTTACAATGTACGAAGTTGGACAAAAGATATAACAGGTAGCCGATTTAGCGAAAACTTGTATTACAATGCTAATACTGTGGGTTTGCCTAACTTTATACCTGCTTACAACGGAAATATAGCCGGAATGCAATGGGGTGTGGCAAACGAAAGCGGCAACCGGTCTTATAGCTTTGCTTATGATGGGCTTAACCGTCTGACAGATGCTATTTATACCGGATTTAATAATGGGGTGATAAGTGGCACACAAAACAGGTACGATGAACATTTTGGATTTGATAAAATGGGGAATTTCAATTCGTTGACCCGCTATGAAAATGGTAGCTTACTCAATAACCTGAGTTTTAATTATACAGGCAACCAGTTGAAGAAAGTGGATAATTCCGTTTCGCCTTATATACCCTATGGTTCGGAGGCATTTAATGACCGACAGAAAATAGATACCGAGTATTATTATGACCAAAATGGCAGCACTACTGCCGATGTAAATTCAGGTATTAGTACAATTCAGTATAATTTATTAAATTTGCCGGATCAGATTCAGTTTACTGAAGGGCATAAGAATTTATATACCTACAATGCCGGTGGTGCAAAGCTTCGAGCTGTAAACTACACGGTAAATAATATTGTCAATGTGCCAATAGGCTCTATCAGTACATTGCCCGGTAACCCAAGCGACTATACAACGCTAACTACCGACTATGTGGGTAATGTAATTTATCAGAATGGTTCTTTGAAACAAATTATGTTGCCCGAAGGATATTGGCAAGGTGGTGTGTTTTACTATTACCTGAAAGACCACTTAGGTGATACCCGTGTGGTAATAAACAGTAGCGGAGCCATCATTGAGAAAAGCCACTATTACCCCAGCGGTATGCGCTTTGCTGATACCAGCACGAGTAACAGCTCTGCTTTACCATACCGCTACAACGGCAAGGAAATGGAAACCATGAATGGACTCAACCAAATGGATTATGGGGCGAGACGGAGATACTCCGGGCTGCCTATCTTCACAACGAGAGATCCATTGGCAGAGAAAAGGTCTTGGGAATCTCTTTATGCTTATTGTGGGAATAATTCTATTAACAGAGTCGATCCTACGGGTATGATATGGGAAGACCCCAAAGATGCCGAAAATCTCAATAAATCAATAAATAAACAAATTAAGAGTACTAATAAAGACAATGAGAAAATTCAGAAGCAAATTGATAAAGGGGGATTAAGTGAAAAGCAACTGGCTAAACTCCAAAATAAACTTGCTGATAATAATACACAAATTGGATTATTAAACAAATCCCTTGGAGATGTCAAGGCGATTGGTGATGCAAAAGAAACTTATACTCTTTCTGGTCCAAGTCAAAGTGATGGGACACACGGTGTTGTAAAAGATGAAAATGGTATTATTCGGATTGAAGGTAGTAATACCGGTTTGCATTTACACGAAATCAGACATATAGGTCAGTCAATTGAGGCCGGAGGAGTTAGATTTAATAAAGATGGAAAGTTAATAAATGCTACTAGTACTCGTGCAGGTGCAAGGAATAACGAGGTTAATGCATATCAAGTTGAATATTCTTATGATGGTTCATATCCAGTTAGTGCTAGGTCATTAAAGGATATCAACGAAAATACTTTAATGAATATAAGAAAAGAAGATGGCACAGCTGTTTACGAAAATTTAAAAGATCCGAAATGAGAAAATTATTATTAATATCAATGACAGTAAGTTGCTTAATAAGCTGTCTTCCAATGAAAAATTATAAATCGGGAAATCAAGAGATGTCGGGTTTATATAAACGTCAAGAAAGCACTGAAAAGTTGGAACTTAAAGTGGATGGGGCTTTTACACTATTTAATTCAGATCAATTATCCACCCCTGTCTTTGAGCAGTGCGAAATAGCATCCAAAGGTAAATGGTTGGTATTGTCTAATGATGTACTTGAATTAACAAGTGAAGATGCGTACTTAAAAGAAAAAGGATTTGAGTATGAGATTAAAAAGGAAAATAAATTATCACAAGATAGCTTATATATTCAAGTTCACTTTTCTAATTATTTTCAACCTTCTGTAAATTTATGGTTTATGTTTAACCATCAAAAGGATTTATTCTTAGAGCAAGGAAAAACATTCATTGCATTGCCTAAAAGTAAATACTTATTTCCAAAAACAACTAATTCGGTTAACAGAAATCATATTGCCTTTTCTTTGAACGTCAATATACAAGGAACAACCTTATATAAGAGTAGGATATTATTTGAAATATTTCAGGAAGATATTGATACAGAAAACACCAACTATTTGACAATTACACTCCCTAATTTTGATAAATGCTTTTTAGAATTTGAACCCTTGAATAAAGAATTGATTTTAATTAAAAGTCGTAATCAATTATATTGGCAAGGCAAACTTTGGAAGAGGTAATGGGTAATGTATCAGATGTGTTGACAAGCAAATAAAACATTGATTATCAACAGAACAAATTAATTAAAGATAATAGAAGCAGGTGTTTTCATCTGCTTCTATTATTTTATAGCTATCTTCTAAAGCCCGTCACTCCAATGCCGATACCGAGAGCCATACTTACAATGTGCGGAGTTGGCCAACCAACAATACCAGCGGTTCGTTTCAGGAAAACCTGTATTATAACAACAGCTTACCTAGTGGGATTACTCCTTGCTACAATGGCAATATAGCCATGAATACATGGACTTACAACGGCGCAGTAAAGAAATACATGCTTATGATGCGTTAAACCGTATGACCACCAGCACGCTTTATGATGTCAACAATCAATCAAGCACCACCTTTGCCGAAACGTTCACATTCGATAAAATGGGAAATGTGACGAACCTTGGTAGAACGGGCAGTTCTACGCAGATTGACGGGTTGACGTTAACCTACAACGGAAATCAATTAAAGCAGGTGGATGATGCCAGCGGTTCACGCGATTTATACGATATTAAGGAATATACTAACAGAAACACCAGCGGCGATGACTTTGCGTATGATGCCAACGGCAATATGGTGAAAGATTTAGATAGAAATATTGTAGCCTTTCAATATAATGTGCTAAATTTGCCGGATGTTATTCAGTTCCGAAATGGCAACCAGATAAAAAACACCTACAATGCCAGCGGGCAAAAGTTAGGAACAGAGTATTTCACACAGCTGACCAATATCACCCCGTTAGCGGATGGGCAGATTATCAGTCAGAGCTATAATTCGGGTGTGGTAGATCAGACGGGAAATGCTTATATCGGTAACATGGAGTACAACACCCTGCATGGGAACTCATCGCTTACTGCTATAAGCCGCATTTACAACGACGAAGGATATGTGGAAACCCCGGGTAATCCGCAGTATTACTACTACCGCCGCGACCACCTAGGTGATAACCGCGAAGTATGGCTGGCTAATACCGGAGAAACCGTACAACGTACCCAGTATTACCCGAGCGGTCTGCCGTGGGCATACAACTCAGGTGATAACCCGGGCAAGCAACAACGGAAATACAACGGTAAAGAATTTGTAGAAATGCATGGGTATGATACCTACGATATTGTCTGGAGGCAGTACTATCCGGCAATTATGAGGTTTCAGACGTTGGATCCGGAGATTGAAGATGCTTACAATTTGAGTCCCTACACTATGTGTAGTGACAATATGCTGAATAGAATTGATCCGGATGGACGAGTGGATGGTAATCCAGATGCATTGTCTGTAACTGGTAATTTTGCGAAAGGATTAGGACAATCTTTATGGGGTACTGTATAAGGTGTTGCAAATATGGTAATGCATCCAGTCAATACAGTTCAGTCAGTAGCTTCTGCAGTGGCACACCCAATTGACACTGGTAATTCAATTGTAAATTCAGTAACATCTGGTTATGCAGATTTTAAAAGTGGGGATGCAAATATTAAAGCAAATATTGCAGGTAAAGTTATTGGAGATGTAGCTCAATTATTTGTTGGAGCAGGTGAGGTAAAAGCGGGTGTCAATGCTATTAAAGGTGCAAAAGTGGCAGAAGAAGTTGCTGTTGGAGCAAAAGTTGCTAAAACGAGCGCTTCGTTAGGAGCTGGTCGTATAGGCGTTAAACAATGGCTGCAAAATGCAGGAAACTTAGAAAGGGGTAAATTAATTCAAAATATTGAATCTGCAGGATTTAAATCAATGAGCAAACCAACTTCTCCAGTAAGTGTTTTTGAAAGAGGTGGAATGAGAATTAGATTAGACCCACCGCAAGGAAAAACTCTTTATAATCACATGCACTTAGAATATGGAGGAAATAGTTATAATACTTTATTAAATCCTGTTCATTATAAGAGTCCTGCGGCTCATATTCCAATCAAATAAACAAATAACTATATGGAAAAAAAATTAGAATATTCCTTTGATGATGAGCCTGTAAGCAAATTTTGTTATGACTTAGAACGTAAAAAAATAGAAGTATATTTTAAAGGCTATTTTGATGTATCAAAGGATCAGTATTTGGAAAACTCTTGTATTTGGTCAATAGAAAATTGGGAAGAAGCAAAATGTACAATTGGCAATGACACAAAACTTTATGATATAGAGAAAATTATTGGAATTTTCAGTTTGATATTATATATGAAATTCAATGAAGATGATAAATTGGAAATGTATGTAATAACTGTTGATAATAGGTATCTAACTTTGTTCTTTAAGAACCCAAGTTTATGTTTAAATCAAAAATGAAACTGGAAAAGGGTAATGCTCCAGAAATGTTGTTTTTGAATTTTCACAGAAACAAATCTCTGGTTTACAGAGTATAAATTACAAAGAAAGAAAAAGCAAGGCAGTATTATACTGCCTTGCTTTGTATAAAAACGTTTAAAATGGCATTAAAATGAACGAAAAGAAAGAAAATGAGTGCTCCTGTCCTTACGGATATGTTCTTGATTAAATGTGTAAAGAATGGCACTGGTTGGTGGGAAATATTTTCCCACCTTCTTGTATTATAAGGATATGTGATCCGAAATAAACAAATACTTTTACTGACGGATATGCTAATTAATTGTAAACTTGCCTGCGGCAGGCAGGTCCCACCAACCTGTGCTCAACTTTGTGCATTTTCTTAATCCAGATAGTAAAAACAGCCCGAAAGTACTAAACTTTTGGGCTGTTTGTGTTTCAAGAAGCCAGCTATTATTTCACCTGAATGCTTACACTGCTCTTTACATCGGCTGCAGAAGCCGCATTACGCAATACGAATTCTCCCGGTTCCACGATCCAATTATGGGCGCTTTCATTGTAAAAAGCCAAATCTTTTACTTTTACTTCCAATGCCACGGTTTGTGTTTCGCCCGCTTTGAGGAATACTTTGGCAAATGCTTTCAACTCCTTAGCCGGACGCATCACCGAAGCTTTAGGCTGAGATGCATACACCTGAACAGCTTCTGCACCATCTACCTTTCCGGTATTTTTCAGCGTAAACGATACTTTGATCGTTTCATCCTTTCCGTAAGTTTTCTTGTCTGTAGCTATTTTGCCATATTCAAAAGTGCTGTACGAAAGTCCGTATCCGAATGGGAATAACGGTTTAATCTTTTTGGTATCGAACCAACGGTAACCAACCAGAATATCTTCTTTGTATTCTTCCTTGATGCTGTCGCCGGGGAAGGCAATAGGTCCAAATGAATGTGCACCATAATCGTTTAGTTTTTCTCCGAAAGTAAAGGGAAGCTTACCGCTTGGATTTACAGTGCCTGCAAGTACACTAGCAATTGCATGACCCGCTTCTGACCCGCCATACCAAGCCTGAACAAGTGTTGTAGCTTGTTTAAGCCAAGGCATTTCGTAAGCATTTCCGCTAAGCATTACCAACACAATATTTTTATTTACTTTTTGTAATTCGGCAATCAGTTCGTTTTGTCCGAAAGGTAAACCGTATGAACGACGGTCATCTCCCTCACTATCTTGCTGCGTGTTTTTATTCAAGCCTCCAACAAAGATGACAATATCAGATTTTGAAGCTAACTCCACAGCTTCTTTTTGCAAGGCTGCTGCATCGAATTGGGACTTATTCACCTTATCGTATGAAACAGCTCCAGAAGCATATCCTTTGGCATATTTAATCTTATCTGCTCCAAACTTCTCTGTCAATCCCTGTAATGGAGATATTTCACGTTTTGGTTTTAGTTCGGATGAGCCGCCACCTTCGGTGAGTTTACGAGTTGCATTTTCTCCGATAACCGCAATTGTTTTGTATTTCGAAGCATCAATTGGTAATAAATTGACTGTATTTTTCAACAATACAATACCCTGTTCTGATACTGTACGTCCAACATTATGATGTTCTTCACTGGCTAACGAACCAAATGGTTTATTCACATTCATAGCCGTACGAAAGATTAATCGTAGAATGCGTGTAGCCTTTTCATCTACGTTGGAAACGGGAATTTCTCCCGATTTCAGCAGTTTTAAATAAGGAGCAGCCAGAAAATAACCATCGTAGGCGTTTGTCTTGTTTGTTGTAAATCCATTGGTGTATGTTCCCATTTCAATGTCAAGTCCGTTAAGTGCCGCTTCCTTTGTATTGTGAGCCCCACCCCAGTCAGTAATTACGCAACCATCAAATTTCCATTCGTCTTTAAGAATTTTATTCAG
>Ga0302215_10000960_pt1 | contig 20899 bp, 19 predicted proteins | sample II_Fen_N3_1_FD_194580 | JGI IMG/M metagenome (GOLD analysis project Ga0302215, IMG submission 194580) | Peat permafrost microbial communities from Stordalen Mire near Abisko, Sweden - II_Fen_N3_1 | ecosystem: Environmental > Terrestrial > Soil > Wetlands > Permafrost | place: Sweden: Abisko... | reverse complement strand
ATCTTCATCTGTTGAAAATGCTTTGTGAAACTTAATTGAATTCACACCTAAAAATTGATTTCGTTGATTCATGCTACAAAAGTAGCAATTACAAAAATAGTGGGCGGTCTAAGCGCCTATACCGATTTATTATTTTCCTCAAGAATTAATTTTTTGACAACTGATAGCCCAGTATAATGCGTCACACAACCTTCCGTTATTAATAGTATTTTCTTAATATTTGTTGTTAACTCACCGATTACTTTTAACTCACTATCTTTTATTTTTTCCTGAAGTTCTTCTATAAATCCTTTTGCTCTTTTAAACCATATATCATCTTTATTGTGTGTGAGCTCCAGGTATTTTTCAAAGTCTTTTATACTCTCATCAAATTCTTTCTCACCAAGTCTTCTTGAATACCCTCTATTGTAATAAACATGGGCATTATCAGGTTCTAACTCGATAGCTTTATTGTAATCTGCTATTGCTTTATCAAAGTCACATTTATCTTTCCACCTATTTCCCCTATTAAAATAAGCAGCGGCATAATCAGGTTCTAATTCAATTGCTTTATTGTAATCTGCTATTGCTTTGTCTAAATCACCTTTATCTTTCCAACTATTTCCCCTATTAATATAAACACCAACAAATTCTGGATCTAACTCAATCGACTTATTATAATCTTCTATGGCTTTGTCATAGTTATCTTTGATTCTCCACGTATTCCCTCTATTAAAATAAGTATTTGCGTCATTAGGTTCTAACTCAATCGACTTATTGTAATCTTCTATTGCTTTGTCAAAGTTTTCTTTTTTTCTCCATGTATTCCCCCTATTAAAATAAGCATTGGCTTTATCAGGTTCTAACTCAATGGCCATATTGTAATCTTCTATTGCTTTGTCAAAATCTTCTTTGTCATTCCACGCATTCCCTCTATTATGATATACATTGGCAAATTTAGGTAATATTTCAATCACAGAATTGTAATCTTCAATCGCTTTGTCGTAGTCTCCATTTCTATACCATGCATTCCCCCTTTTATAATAAGCTTGTATATAATCTGGTTTTAATTCAATCGACTTGTTGTAATCTGCTATGGCATTATTAAAGTCATCTTTATAATACCATGCACAACCCCTTGCATAATATCCTAAAAAGTAATTTGTATCTGTATCAATAGCTTTTTGTGCAAAGTGCATAATCTTATTTTCATCATCCTCTAATTCGTAATGTGCCAATGAACGCCATGCATATAGCTCAGCATCCTCATATTGTCCTAGAAACTCATCGGAAAGAAATGTTATAGCTTCTATATACTTTTCCTGTTCAATAAGATCTTTTGCCTCTTTGCGAAGCTTATTTAATTCATCGCTCATATGAGATTGCCATTTATTAGTTTATTTATAAAGGATTAACTTATCTTGCAAAGATATTTAATTTATCCGAAATTATTCTCAATACCTCTCTTCGATCTCGCTGAGTACTTCTTCGCGGGTGCGTTCGGTTTGGAAGAAACGAATAAGGGTGCTTGTGATCATTGGGTTTTGTGGCACGTAACCGGGTAGGGGATCTAGTTTTGTCAAGTGCCAAAGTCCTGCATCTATTACGGCTTGTTTGAGGCGTGGTATTGCTTCAAAGTCGGTGTCGATGAAGAAGCTTAGCTTGTCCATGCCCAGGTATTCTGTCTCTCTCCGGCTAATGCCTAGTAGTTCCTGTAGTTTTTTCCCTTCGGGTGCATTCTGACTGCATACAGGTAGAACTGTGAGTACAAATAGTTTTGTGTCTATAATCGTAAATGGTAAGTAACCAATTGTACCTGTATTATTTTCAACTAAATTTATAACACACTGTCCGTTGTTTAATGTTGCTGTTTTGCAATATATCAGCGAACTGTTTAGACAAATGGTTCGAATTGCTGCTGGCAATACATCAATTCGTTCTTTCATACGTGTAAAAGCATGATTTTGTACATACACTTCTAGAGGACGTGTTTGATCACTCTCTGCAATAATCTGATTGTAAGGGATGGTAATTGGTGTTGATTCTACTGTAAGGAACTGACCGCAAATGGCCTGATATGCCGGACGTGGTTTATTATTGTATAAGAAATGTGTTTTTCGTGGGCTCACGGCCGAAACTGATATGGTAGCACCTGCGCGATAGGAGCAATCATTATTTACCCATAGCCACTCAAACCCATAAATACGAATATTTATCTTGGATATGCCGGATGTAATATAACGCAGGTATTGCCATACATCCAACATTATGCTATTTTCATAGCCATTTAATGCTTCATTTGCCTTTTCGGCAATCAGTTGATATATTTCTTTATGTTCTATCTCTTCTTCCGATTTGTTTTTTACCATTGCATAGTACATAAACCCTAAACCGTAGGTAAGCAGATCCATATAGGTTAGGTTCAATTCCGTATCTGCATTGACCGGAAATATTTTTAGGAGATCATATATTTCCTGTTGAATTTTCCGAATGTAATGCCGCGGAATCGAATGTCCTGCCTGAGCTTTTACTCGGGGAGGGTCCGATTTCAACAGCATCATTTTCTGCTTTTGTTTCTTTGTAAACCGATCGAATAGTGTTGGGTCTAGTTCGAGGAGTTGAAGCGTTTTGCGGGCAATTGCCGAATATTTATCGAAATAGGTTTTAGTTATTTCAATCTTTCGGGCAATGCTTGGTGGTGATTGTTTCTTTTTCTTTCTACTTTTTGCCATAGAGTATAGAGATTAAGTGGGTGATTTAGATTTAATATGCCCCAAAATTAAATAAATATTTCATATTAACCTCCTTTTGAAATAAAAATATTTAATCATAATAGACAAAATATGTATTTATTAGTATTTATGCGGGTTTCAGAAGATGTAAACTCCATGTTGATAAAATTATCCAAAAAAAAATCGTCCGATTGTTTTGTAAAATAAAAATAGTTATTTATTTTTGAAGCGAAAATTTGTGTTTGCTGTCAGTGCATTAGATCTATATTCGCTTAAGTTTATTAGAGTAAATTCAAATAAGAATGCTGAATACTGTAATGACGAATGAAGCTTATGCAAGTGAAATACGCGAACAAAAAATCCAAAATAGGGCAACAGCGGTTGCAGATGTGGGAGTAGGAGAGGTGTGTGAGTAACATTCATTAACCTATGCGGTAGGTGAATTTGCTAATGCGGTGCATCCTTTCGCTTATGCGGCACGTGTTTTTAAGAATGCGGTACATCCGATGCCAAATGCGGTACACACTTTTAACAGCGCGGAACATCCAGCGACGAATGCGGTACTTCCGACATTAAATGCGGTATGTATTTTTAGTCTTGCTGAAAATAAAGTTATACATACATAAAAGAAAAACAAGTCAACGGTTGACTTGAAGAATAAACCCTAATTACTAATCAAAAAAATCATGTTATTTATGGATCGAAAACAAATGAATTTATCCGAAATGCTGCAAACTTTAGAAGAGTTTTTAACTTCTAATTTATCTAATTTTGAAGACAAACCGGCAATTATGGCGGTAATCAACAACTTGAAAGCAGCGAATGCAACAATCAAAGTGTTGACCTTATCACAATCGGTAAGCACCGAAGCCGATTATGAAATAAAGAGCAATGAAGAAGATGCACTTATTATCACAGCAATAAAAGTAACCGACGGATTAAAAGTAATTGCTGCCACCAACAATGATACACGGCTCAAAATTGAAGCACAAGCATCTCCCTGGAGTTTGGGCCGTATGCGCAAAGATAATTTATACGTCCGCCTGAAACAACTCTATACAACTGCTTTGCCTTACGCCGCTCAATTGTTGCCGCTTGGTATTACATCGACTGAAATAGATAGTCTTGATACTGATTCGACCAAACTATCGAAAGCAACACCTGCCATAAACAATATAAAAGCAAAAACTACCCTGGCAACTTCCGATCTTGATAATGCCATTAAAGAGATCAATGCACAGGTGAACAACACACTTGACGATCTAATGCTTGAGTTCAAACTCTTGAAACCGAACTTGTACGGCGAATACCTGAATGCTCGCAAAATAAATAACCGGGCTGCAGGTCGCTCATCGAAGAGTGTTGCGCCAAAAGAAACAAAATAAAACAATCACCTCCCAATAAAACTAAAAAAACGCGAACTGAATTTAATTCGGCTCGCGTTTTTAGTATATGTGTGTTGGATTTACTTTCCTCCGAAAATACCACCAAGTGTTGATTTTATTTTATTGGCAGTAGAGTCATTAACTCCAAATGTAGTTTTGTTTAATTTTTCTTTGGCGACTTTGGTGAGTGTGTCCTTAACGGCTGTGTAAACCGACTTAATTATCGAGTCTTCTTTTTTTACGGTAGCAACTGTGTCTTTCACTGCAATTTTCACAGTGTCTTTCGCAACTACGGCTTTTTTTGTGGTAGTTTTTGCAGTTGCAGTTGTGGTTTTAGCCTTAGTGGTTGACTTAGCCTTAGTGGCAGTAGTAGTTGTTTTTACTGTCTTTTTCGTAGGAGTTGCAGCTAATGCGCTTTCGGCAAAAATGGTCACTGATAAGCACACCATCATTAAAACAAAGAATCTTTTCATTTTTCTATTCATTATTTGTTACAGACAATCTACATGCTGATTGCCATTTTATTTTCTTTATATATCGGTACCAGCATGCGTATACCGTCATTACTCAGGCAGGTTATTTCGCTTAACCTAATATCTATTGGTGCAAAAGTATAAAAAATTTACTTTAGTTGTTTCTATTTGTTTAATTCGTGATAAAATAATTTTGCAGAAAGATGTCAAAGAATTCTCTTGCTATTAGAAATTCCTCCTGATTGTAACCTAAAAAAGAAGTGCGAACCATATAGAATTGGTTCGCACTTTATACAGAAACTAAGTTAAGGTATTATTTTTTCTTTGACTTGATACTGCAACCTATTGCAACAGTTGTGCTTTGGGCAATGGGTTTGTTTGTAAGCAAAGCATCAACGGCTGCTTCTACATATTTTTGACTAACATCTGCAGGGTTTGAATAGTTATTATCAATAGCCCCGATGTATCTTACAATGTTTTTACCATTTTCTTTATTCAACACAAATACGTGCGGAGTTTTTGTAGCCCCGAATAGAGGATAGATTTTTTGACCATCGTCAAATAAATACGGGAATGTAAATCCTTTTTCCTTGGCTCTAATCTTCATAGCTTCAAAACTGTCGGAAGGTTCTTCTTTTGGGTCGTTTGGATTAATCGCAATTACCGGGTAGCCCAAGCGTGAGTACTTTTTATTCAGGGCTATAACCCTGTCTTCATACGCTTTAGCATAAGGACAATGATTGCAGGTGAATACAACAATAAACCCTTTGGCTGAAGTGTAGTTAGCAAGTGATACTGTTTTGTTATCAATGTTTTTTAATTTGAAGTCTGTGGCACTATCACCGATTTTATATCCTTTTTCTGCCGCAACCTTAGTCTGACCGGCCAGGAGTAGTAACGAAAATATAATTAAGCCTATCTTTTTCATATTGTTTGTTGTTTTATAAGTATTTATTAATGATTTGTTCAAGTTCGTTTTTGTTTAATTTACTTTCAATAAATTCTAGTTTCTTTCCATTTTTGTAAAACACAGTAGCCGGAATAGCACCACTCCAGCTTTTATCAATAGCGGGTATCCATTCGTTCATGCGCTTGTTGTCGTCGAGCAGATAGACATCCACATCAATTTTGTTTTTAATCAGAAACGGTCGTACAAGCGTTTTGGCATCTTTTGCCATGTCCAGACTTATCAGTATCATTTTGAAGTGCTGATTGCTGCGGTGCTCTTTGTTTACTTCCATAAATTCCGGTAACTCCAATACGCAGGGCCTACACCATGTAGCCCAAAAATTGACTACATAGAGTTTGTCATCGTTCTTATTCAGAACTTTTTCTAACTCCTCAAAGCGGACAATCTTTACCTGATATCCGTTATTTGCCTTTTGTTGAGCAAAACCGTTAAGCGTAATTATAGCCAGTAGAACTATGATAAAGTATTTCATGCTGTTTTTCTTTCTCAAACATACAGTTTCGCCTGTTTGTTTGTATCCAAAGCTGAATAATAACCTTTACAGACGGTATTTTAAGTACAATTTGGAATTCTGATCCCAAAATTTGCTTTTCTTTGTTTAATCTAGTCGGAATAAAATAGTTCAAGGGAAGGATTATGCTATAGTTCTTTTGCCATGGTAAGTAATTTAGTGGTGGTGCTATGGTTGCGGGCGGTAGCGAAAATTTTTAGTTTCTTTTCGAAAAATAAATTGGTTAGTTTGGTATTGCCATATCCGGAGGCACAATATACGTATATGACTTTATCTCTGAAAGAAAATTCATCAGGAGTATACTCTGCTGGAACAATGTTTTTCAAAAGACTTTGATCTGGCTTTGCCTGTAGAAAAATATAATAGCTATTTTCGGGATTTTTCTCTGGGTCTAAACTAAACTCATTGTTTGTCAGTATTTCTTCAAGCTCGTTTACTGTAATGATTACTGCCTGAACATCAAATCCGAAAGTGGAAAGAATTTGTTTTGATATACTGTTCGAAAGCCAGATTGAATCAGTTCTATTTGCCCTGAAAATAATATTTCCACTCTGAATATAGCTTTGCACATTCTCAAAGCCCATTTCGGTAAACATTAGACGCAATGCATCCATTTTGATCTTTTTATGCCCTCCCACGTTTATGCCACGCAGCATAGAAATGTATGTAGTCATTTGGTTTATAGTAATATGAAGTTAAACGTTTCTCATTCAATAAACAATTGGCTGTAAAATATGTTTTTACACTACCGAATAATTTAGAGCCTTATACTAAGATATATTTTAAAATGAAAGGCTTCATATTACAATTTGTAACCAGACAAAAATAATTCGGATTTTTTCCGTGTAAACTTGCTTTTATGCTAAAAATGTGCGGTTTATTCGGGATTTTTTACGACCTTTGTGCCCCAAATACACTTATAAAAATTTGAATGAAGACAAACAATGAAAAATGGCAAGGAAATTCGAAAGGAAATTCGAATTCAGGTGCCGGCCGTGATGGTAAACCGTTTGAGAAACGCGATGTGAAATCGATATTGAAAGGCTCTCGTGGAGCAGCAAAATTTAGTTCCGACAAACCGAATCGTGAAGATAACCGTACATCGGGAACTTCTGATTATAATAAGAGAGAAGATAACAGACCTGCATTTGGCGAAAAGAAATCATTCTTCAGTAGCGGTGGTAGCGACAGACCAGCTTATGGCGAACGCAAACCATACGAAAACCGCGAAGGTGGTCGCCCTTCATTCGGAGAAAAGAAATCATTCAGAAGCAGTGGCGATGACAGACCTGCCTACGGCGAGCGTAAACCCTATGAAAACCGTGAAGGCGGCAGGCCACGAATTACAACTAACAAAAAGCCATGGGAAACAGGTAGCTCTACCGGAGAACGTAAACCATGGGGTGATAAACCAGCTTACGGTGATCGTAAACCAGGTTTTGGTGGACCTAAAAAACCATGGGAGAACCGTGATAACAAACCAAAACCGTGGGAAGATCGGCTTGACAGCAATGGAGAAAAAGCTTATGGAAGAAGTTATAACAGACCTTCGGAAGATGAACCACGTACTGGTAAATTGAGTTTCAAAAAGCCGGGTGAAGGTCAGAAATCAGAATTCATAGAAACTCGTTATGATAATAAAAAGGATGGAGTTACATTCCGCAAGCCTTACCGCAAAGCAGATGATAACTATGATCCAAACTCTAAATACAGTAATAAGAAACAACTGGAATTTAAAAAAACAGTTGTTGACCTTACTAAACCCATCCGCTTAAATAAATTTCTGGCTAATGCAGGAATCTGTTCACGCCGTGAGGCTGATGAATATATACAGGCAGGAGTAATTTCGGTGAATGGAGAAATTGTGACTGAAATGGGCGTTAAAGTCTTGCTTACCGATAAGGTTATGTTTCACGAACAAACCGTACGTTCCGAACGTAAGGTGTATTTATTGCTCAATAAGCCCAAAGACTGTGTGACAACCTCGGAAGATACACATGATCGCCTGACAGTGCTTGATTTAGTGAAAAATGCTTGCAGCGAGCGTATTTACCCTGTTGGTAGACTGGATAGAAACACAACCGGAGTTTTGTTGTTGACTAATGATGGTGATTTGGCTTCAAAGTTGACTCATCCGAAGTATGATAAGAAAAAGATTTATCATGCAACGCTGGATAAACCGCTTGAAAAAGCTGATTTTGAAACAATTTTAGCAGGAGTTCCGCTGGATGATGTAAACATAGCAGCAGATGCACTTGAATTTGTGAAAGAAGGTGATTTGAAACAGGTAGGTATTGAAATTCACTCTGGACAGAACCGGGTAGTTCGTCGTATTTTTGAAAAACTGGGATATAAAATCATTCGTCTGGATCGCGTATACTTTGCTGGTCTGACTAAAAAGCAACTTCCACGTGGAAAATATCGTTTCTTGAGCGAAAGGGAAGTAGGCATGCTTAAAATGGGTGCTCACGAGTAGTCATCGATATATTTTGTATTAGAATAAAGAAAAATCCTCTGCAACTTTTGCAGAGGATTTTTTGTTATAGAACAATTGCAAGCAATAAACCATAAATTATTAGAGATTGGTTCTCAGATATTCGCATGAAAAAAATTGTTATAGCCGGAGGAACAGGATTTATAGGAACTTGTATTGCTGAACGTTTTCAGAAAGCGGGGTATACTGTGCTGATAGTGTCACGAAATCCTGAACATATTTCATGGAATCCAATAGGATTGACCGAGGCTTTAGAAGACGCTGAAGCAGTTATTAATCTTGCAGGTAAATCAATCAGTTGTTTGTATACCGAGGAGAATAAGAAAGCGATTATCGAATCGCGTATAAATACCACACTCTGGTTGGGTAATGCATTGCTGTCATGCATAAAACCGCCGAAGGTATGGATTAATGCCAGTGCTACCGGAATATATAAACCATCATTCGATCATTTGATGACGGAGGATGAAACAGAGTGCAATAATGATTTTCTGGCTGAAGTAGTACAACATTGGGAAAAAACATTTTTCGCTTTTCAGCTGTCCGAAACGCGGCAGATAGCTTTACGTACCTCTGTTGTGCTTGGCAAGGGCGGGGGAGCATTACAACCACTTGTAACACTTAGTAGGTTGTGGTTAGGAGGAAAGCAGGGAGATGGAAAGCAAATCATGAGTTGGATTCATGAGGAAGATTATTTTCAGATATTACAATTTCTTATAGCTAATAAAACTATGCATGGAGTCATAAATTGTACTTCACCTCATCCCGTTCCGAATAGGGAGTTTATGGAGCAATTTCGGAAATGTCTTCGTGTGCCAGTTGGAATCTCTGCGCCTGAATTTGCAGTGAAAATTGGTGCTAGGTTGCGCAGCATTGAGCCCGATCTTGTTCTCAATAGTGTCAATGTGTATCCCAAAAGACTTTTGGATGCAGGCTTCCAATTTTCGTATCCTGACGTGGCTAAGGCTCTGAAAGATTTGCTTAAGTAATAAAAAAAAAGACACCCTGATAATAATTTTATCAGGGTGTCTTTTTATGAGAAATACAGATTAGAAGGTTGGTCTGCCGCCACCCATGCCGCCAGGAGCTCCGCCCATGCCGCCAGGAGCTCCGCCCATGCTACCAGGACCTCCGAAACGTTGGAAATCACCTCCTCTTCCAGGTCCGCCCTGATTTCTGTTTCCGCCGAAATCGGCAATTTTGTAAGCAAAACTTACAATGAAGTAAGACGGAAGTGTGTTGAATTTACTGTAGGTAATATAGTTATCGCCAACTGTTTGTTTGAAATTCAATTGTTGGTGAAGAATGTCATTTATTTTGAATGCTACTACACCTTTATTGTTTTTAAATACAGTTTTATCAAATGTTGCATTCCAGATTAATTGTTTTTGATCTGCAGTAGCATAGCCTTGCAGTGTTGAATAATTCAAATCTGTACCAATGTTGATATTGTAAGGTAAGTGCAACGTTAAGTTTCCAGAAGCTGTCCAGTCTTTGGTTACTTGTGTGCCTGTATTCAGATTGTTCTTAGTATTTGAATATTTGAAATTACCTCTTGCTCCAATTTCCAATACTGTACCTGTATAGGTCAGGGATAACATTTCCCCAGCACTATAGGCTTTGGTATCGCTTAAATCACCCAGAATTAAATTGTCGGTGCTAATAGCCTGAGAATTTAAATGTTTAGAATAGCCATAGTATTGATTCATTGAGGCAGAAGTATTAGTCATGAAGTGCAATGTTTTAGCTAAAATAGGGGTGTTAAACATTACCATTCCCATGATGTTATATGGCATTGAGCCGGAGTTAACTGCTTGAGAGTATTGTTTACCGGTATTGTCATATATACTATTTGTTACAAGCGCATCTTTAGTGGCCTGAAGATTCAGAGAAGTATTAAATGACGAGAATGTTGCGTCATTGAAAGCCGAATACATAACTCTTAAATTGTGGCTGAATGAAGGGTTCAGGTTAGGGTTACCCACTGTTTCGTTCATTATGTTTGAGTTATTCTTAACCGGTTGCATCTGATCGATACTTGGTTGAGAAGTTCTTCCCTGATAATCGGCACGTAAGAAAGTCTTTTTTGTAAAATTGTACTGAAGACGTGCCGTAGGAGCAAAGTTAACTACAGATAATGTAGGTACATCGCGTAGTGTTCCATCGCCGTAAACAGTATTGCTTATCGTTTGCGAAGGTTCTACTCTACCTCCAAAGGTAACATTCCAAAGTTTTTCTACGTGCTTGTAATTCAATTCCAATGATTCTGTATAGAACTGATTGTCGAAGCTATTACTGTATATGCTATCCTTAAGTGTATAGTCGCTTGAGAATGGATCTTTCTTGAATTGATTTTTTTCTGATGTGCTGTTAGACAGGCTGGCAGATAAAATTGTTTGCAATAAGTTCTTCGCGTTCCAGAGTGGTTCTACAAAAGAAACATTTAAGTTGAAATTATAACGATCCGAAGTACTCTTAGTGTATTGATTTACCTGTGTAAGTACATTTGCTGTTGTTTTGTTAGAGAAGTTATAACTTTCATTATCAGTCGAAGACAGTGTAGATCTGAAATCAACATTCAAGGTACGCCCTTTTTTCGATTCCATTTTACGGTTGTAAATAACGCGCAAGCCTGCATTGATCGAAGTTCCGTTTCCTGTATTGGCCGAATTTCCTACAGTAGTAGTGTCAGCACCGGTAAGGTAAGCATAATTGCTGGAGCTGTTTGAGAATGAACGATTGTAAGTGATATTCGGCTGAAGCACGATAGTTGTAAGAGTATCCGGTTTCCATTCACTTTCCAGTCTTAGGTTGACTGCATAGTTTTCAGGATTAGATGTGTTAAACGAATGATTCGTAAAAGTTGAACCTGAAAGGTAGCTGGTGGTGTTATTTTCAGTAATCGACTCGTTGCTAGAGTGATTTAGTGATACATTACCACCCAATTTCAATTTAGGATTTAATGTTGTGTTATTATTCAAACCAAAGTTCTGAGTTTGAGTGATACCACCGCTTGGGCCGCCCATTCCTGCTCTACTAAGTCCGCTTCTGCTTGTGTTTGTGTTATTGGCACCTCCAAGTACAGCAGTTTGCGAATCGCCGTTCATAATACTTATCATGGCGTTGGCATCGTATCGCGCACCGTTGTTTATGTCTAACCCTCCACCTCCGGTAACGCTACCGAATACACCTTTTCGTCTATTAGTTTTAGTGGTTAAGTTGATGATACGTTCTGTGTCATTATCTTCAAAACCTGTCATCAATGCTACATCCGATTTCTGATCTAATACCTGAATTTTTTCAATCATATCAGCTGTCAGGTTCTTAGTAACTGTTTCGACATCTCCATCGAAAAATTTCTTACCATCCACACGGATTTTAGTGATAGATTGTCCGTTTACGGTAATCTTACCATCAGAGCTTACCTGTACTCCCGGTAATTTTTTCAATAAATCTTCTACCACGGCATTTTCTACGGTTTTAAATGCTGTAGCATTGTATTCCATGGTGTCACCTTTTACCACCATTTGGGCTGCAGTACCTTTTACTTCTACTTCTTTGAGCAGGTGAGAATCTTCTTGCAGTTGAATGCTTTTCAGAATAATATCTTTACTTGCCATTGTGACATTTTGACGGCTACTTACATAACCAATCATACTGACAATAACTGCATAATTTCCGGGTTTTACTTTGCTTAGCATAAAACTCCCGTTGCCATTTGTCTGAGCGCCTTGTACCAGTGTCGAATCAGGAAGATGTAATAATCTTACTGCGCACAATTCTAAAGGTAATGCGTTTTTCGAGTCAAATACCATTGACTGGATGCTGTGCTGGGCAAAACCCAGCAGGTTGGTTGAAACAATAACGATAATAATTAATAATAACTTTTTCATAAATGAATTGTATAAATGAATAATCCTTAAAAAACAATTTTCTTGTAATTGTAATAATTATAATACTATGAATAAAAAATATCAACAACATCTTTGTATCGTTTTTTCATTCGTTTTATTGGACGAAAGTAAAACACAAAGGTTTAATTGGTGTGAAGATTTTTTTTTAGTAATGTTGCGTAAAATATACCTAAAAGGCAATAATTACAACAATAATCGCCATTTTTACCCGATAAGGTTGAATTTATGATTACATAAATGCTACGATAGGATACATTTAATAATGAATACTCCCGGTTTCTCTACCTGTGCTGTTTATGTCATCGAGTTTAGTTTGTCCTTCAGACCTTTTGAAAAATTGCGCGAAACAGGTATTTCCGTATCCGTGTGTTTGAGTACCAGCCTCAATCCTTGCGAGTTTCCTTTTACTTGGGTGATTTTATTGACGTTAATTAGAAAGGCTCTGTGGCATTTTACTACCGAAGGGTGTGGTTCCAATTGCGTCTCTGTACGTTTAAGGGTGGAGCGCAGCAGTATGCTTTTTAGCGCTTGGTCTTTGCTGTAAAAAACTTCGATATAGTTTCCGTTCGATTCTATATATAATAGTTGTGAGACTTCTATTTCGAACCGGTCTTTTTCGTTATCGGCCAGCAGGCTCACTATTTCGCTTTCGGTAGGCTCATCTTTCGGATGCAAGTGGGTGTTAAAGTCTTGCGCCGATTTCAGGTTCTCAGTCAGTAGTCGGTTTTGCTGAATTACCGTTATCACCACTATGGGGGTAATGCCTACTGCTACTGTATAGCACTGAAATGCCAAAAACGTATTGAAACTCCACGACCCGTTAAGCCACGAGGCATAAAGAGAATTGCCCAAACCTATCGTGAAAAGGGCAAATACCTGCCAGATTATTTGTTTCTGCACAGTCCACTCTTTCTTTTCAAACCAGTCTTTGAAGAAAATTCTGCTGACTACAGTGTCGAGAATCATGGTTATCAGCGTAACCAATCCATATCCAGACCCGATAATAATTTTGCTGCCCTTGTAGTCCGAAAAACCGAAAGGCTGAAAAACAATCATAAACAATGCTATGAATATACTAAGAGGAATAGTATACTTCCAGCTGTTGTGTACCCTAGGGTAGGGTTGATTCAGATATCCTTTGAGCATTGAGGTTCAAAATTTTTCAGGTTGCTTTTTCAGCATGCAAAGATACTCATTATTTGTTTAACGAAAAAGGAAATGTTTGAACAGTCAATAAATTCATGTAAAATACACCTGTACACCTTGATGGTTTGACGTACACAATTTTCTGTCTGATTCAATGCAATGCTATAGAATGTTTAGATAAATAAAAAAAATCGACTAATTTTTGTTTATTATAAAAATTATTTTTACATTTGGGCTTTGAATATTGATTCAGTGAAAGAGACCTGTAAATGGCCTTAATGGCTAAGAATATATCAAGTTATTTACAATTAAATTTAAACAACTATGTCACAAGAAAATCAAATTTCGACAACAATATCAGCCGAAGTCTTGGCTGATATTACCGGTAAGCTGACCGATGTAAGTACATCGTTGGCTAATGTTTTACTTTTTAATCTCACTGCCGACGAAAGGCGTGCTATGCGAACATTGGGCGATAAAACGCTGGCATTTGTTCAAAAAACGTTGGAATATGCCGAGAATTATCCGGCATTATTGCCAAACTATCTCGATTTGCCTGAGGCAAAGAAGGATTATGCTTTATCGCGTGATGTGTACACTATTTTACAACAGGTGAATACATTGCAACGCGCACTGGAAGACGTCATGATGGTGGCAGGAAGCGAAGCTTATGATGCCGCACTCATCTATTATAATTCTATAAAAGCAGCCAGCCGTGGTAACGTACCCGGTTCGGAAGCTATTTATAACGACTTGCAACAACGGTTTGCTCTGAAACCTAAAAAAGCAGTAGCAAAACAATAACCTCTAGCGGCTGTTTGCAGGTATTTAAGCGTCATTCCCGCGTGGGAGTGGCGCTTTTCTGTATAATAAGGCTTCACCCTACTTCCAAAGCAGGCTGATGTGCTATTGAACTAGGTTTTCTTGCTATTTGACTAGGAAAAGCTAGTTCCCGACTAGGAAATCCTGCTATGGGACTAGGAAAAGGTAGTTCCGAACCGGAAAATCCTAGTCCGTAACCAGGAACAGGTAGTTCAATAGCAGGATTACGTGCCATAATAGCAGGAAAAGGTAGTTGGGGAGTAGGAGAGTTGGGTTATTGTGAACGCAATCTCTTTGAAATAAGCTTTTTCCTAATAAAGATAAGTTTTTCAATATCTTTCATTGATAAACCCAAAGTAGTATTCAAAATAGTATAATCATTTTGATTAAGGATGTCTTCTATATTTTCTTTATTCTCAAATTTAGTAGTAAATTCATTAAATTCTTTTTCGTCAATCTCATTATATGGGATTGGTAATTTTTTAAATTCACTAGGGGTCAATTCCAAAACTCCACCACCATAATATCTGCCTTCAATTTCTGAAAATATGAGCGTTAATGAGTTATAGAAAGAATAGATGAAGCTATTTAAATCATATCCGTCTTTTACTTGTATTTTGTATGCTGAATCAGTTACAAATGCCGAAGAATTATTTTTCAATAACTTTGGATAATGATGACTTCTCTTGAAGAAGAATGCCTCAGGTCTTGTTGAGATATTGGGAATTACATACCAGTTGTTTCTAATTTTACACTTATACCTATCTGGAATTTCGCGTTCAATACCTATCGTCAAATATTCGTTCAGGCTTTCAGAAACAATATCATTATCGTTTAATTGTAATAATTTGGTTGGATGTTTGGTTTCTTCAAGATGCAATAGATCATCCTCATCAAATACAACACTTCCGTTTACAAAGAAACCTTTTTGAATTATAGGTTTTGTGTAATCAGATAAATTATATTTATCCTCGATTTTTTTATCTATAATAAAAAAGTTATTTGCAGCCGTAACAATACCTGGTTTTGATTCGCAGATATCATTTATTGTCCTTAATTGTTGTTTCAAATTATCTAGGAAAGTAAGTTCCTCAGCAGTTAAAAAATGATGAGTCCACTTTACTTTCGATTCAACAAGTAAATTATTATGATTCAAAGTAAATGAATTGTTCTCTAAAACCTCTTTCGACTCTATATTCGTGAAAAATTCTCCTTGCTCAACGTGTCTTTTATAGGCAAAAAGAACAATAGTGTCCTGTCCTTTGCATTCAAACATTAGATCGTTGAAAGTAAATATCTCAATTCGCTCAAACTCTTTCTTTAAATACTCCCTAACCTCCTCTGCAAATTTTACTTGTAGTAACTCGGACGGTAATACAAATGCTAAAATACCATCTTTGGCAAGCAATGTATTCGATTTGACAAGAAATGTTGTCCAGATATTCTTAACCGATACCTCAGAAAGACCTTCTTTCTTATGAATATCCTTGCATAAATCAATTTGTTTGCTACTAAGTCTATTTTTCTTTACATAGGGTGGATTTCCAATAACTAGCGAATACTTTGAGCTATTTGTGTATTCCAAAAAATCAATTGTTTCAAAGTTTGCTTTCTTCTTATTACATTTTAATGATGCCTTCTTAAGCTCTTCTTCATTGATATCTAAAGCGGTTAAACTAATTCTCAGTTTTTTTATCTTGTTGATTTCTTCAATAAAAGCACCATCACCAACACTTGGCTCAAGGATAGATAAGCTAGTTTTATCACAAAAAGACAAAACTCTTTTTGTGATAAAACTAGCTAAATAGGAAGGGGTGTAATATGAACCGGTGTTCTTTTTGTTATTTAGCATCAAATAGTAAGTTTAAATAACTTTCTTGAATCAAAAATAGTGCATTTAGTCCTTTGATAATTTTAATATTATCAGGTTTTTCTTCTGACAACTGAATACCAATTTGTATGGTTCTCATCAGTTTTTCTAATTTCCATAATATCGAATGTTCTGGATTAAATAAAGATAATTCTTTATACATCCATTTTCCATGATCAGTTACCCAATCAATTTCACCATTATCATCTCTTGAAAAATTTAAGTCATAATCATTCTTACAAGGATCAATAAATCCAGTATTATCTACAACATTAATTTTTTCATTATTACTTGGCCATTTCCCAGATTTTGATCTATTACATGATTTGCACGCATAGACAAGATTGTGATAATCGTTGGGTTTCAATTCTTCAAATACCTTTTTGGGTACAAAGTGATCAATTTCAAAATCATTAGTTCTTCTTTTGTCAAATGAGTCACAATAACCACATCTAGAATTAAAATCAATGCGTAACTGATCAATGTAATCTCTATAGCTTGATTTTACTGGGATTGTTAGATCTCTTTGAGGAATTACCTCTCTTAATGGTAACCTAGGCATTTCTCATTTCATTTAAGATGTCGTCAACTTTCTGATTTACATTCTCTAATTGTTTTATGTAATCAAAGTCATTAAGTATATTCGGTAAGGTAATTTTTCTTGTATCTAGTTTCATAAGAAATTGTTTGCTTTCGAATAGTTTGCTCTCTTCTTCAAAGCTCAACTTTGTTGACTTTCTTTTTGTTGATAGTTCTTCTAGATTACATGTATGTTTTGCTACGTCAGTTAGATAATTTTTAATTAACGATTTAATCTTTAGTCTGAAATTCTTTCCTCTTTTATCATCACCTTTTATTTCTTTATCGCTAATGAGATAGATTATTTCATTCTCAACTTCAGGTAATACTTTATCCTCTTTGGCTGTGTAAATTATTTTCGGAAAAAAAGGTTTAATTTTATGGATTCTTTCAATTACAGTACTTCCTTCGAATTGAACCCCAGTTTCAGACAGGTGATAATCCACTACTAAACAATCAATATCTGAAACTAAAATTTCATCAATGAGATCTTCAATAATTGTGTCATCGTTAACGTTAAAATTTAAAACGCAAAATTCAGGATCTTCCTCCATAAGATTTGTGAAGTCTATTTGTTCACCCTGTTGTTCGTCAATATAACCAATAATATATTTATTCATAATTTTATTTTATTGCAGCTTTAAAGCAAAACTTAATTCCAAATCCAATTTGCTGTTTGAATATAATTACTTCTCCATCATAATCTTCAATTACTTTTTTCACAATATACATGCCTAAACCTGTACCTATAGGAGTTCCTGTTTTATTTTTTTTTGTAGTAACAAAAGGCTCGAATATCTCACTTGGATCGTCAAAAACATCTGATAGTCCAATACCATTATCAGAGTATTCAATAAAAATTAGGTTATCTCTATTTTCCCATTTTATTGAAATTTGCCTTGAATATTTTTCCCTCCGTAATTTAAATGCCTCTAATGAATTGTTGAAAAGATTATTAAATATCGAGTCTAAGTCAACTTCAAATGCTTTTATACTATTCTTGGGATTTGAATTACCTATTAAATTCATGTCAACATTTCTCTCTAAAAGAACAAATTTCCAGTTTTTCTTGAATCTATTAAAGTAATCATCTAAATTAATATTTATTCTAAGTCTTTTGTCTGTTTTTATTGAACTTAAAGAATAATCTAACCAGCCTTTAAGCTTTTCATGGTCTTTTGTAATGTATTCAATTAGTTTAAATGGGTTTTTGTTATCAGGTAAGTTTTTAATCAAATCATCATTTATAAGTGATTTAGAATGAATTTTTAAATACTTCATCCTAGGAAGTAGATTATTACTAATTGATTTTAACTCATGATCAAAAGATGAAACAATGAGTCCTATACTTGCTAAGCTTCTCATTAATCTTATTTCAACATCTTTTTCATCTTCAAATATAGTACCTTCTTGAGTTGGTGAATTTTTGAGACTTTCCTCTATTAGTTCTTGTGTACTAATTACCGCATTTTCATTATTAATATTTTTGTTAGCGAGATTTTGGTTCTCAATAATTTTCCTTGCTAAATCTTCGGCTTGTTTTTTGAGTTTTTGTTCTCTTTCCTGTTCATCTCTTATTTTTGATTTAACGAAAAAAGGATTTAATATTTTACTTCGATCAATCTCAAACTCATTTATTATCCCAACAATTATCCTTTTAAAAGTTTCAAAAGCATCATTTTCAACTAATGCACTTCGATCAGACTTATCAATAATTTCAGAATTAATTACTCTAGAGATATCTATTATTCCTGCAATTTGCTTTGATCTAACTTTCCAATCACCTATTCGTTGACCAGCACTAGCTGGGCTTGAAGCTTGTCTTTTACCTAATTCTAACCAATCATCACCAGACTCACCATAGGGTCGAACTCTGAAATGATCACGATAAATTTTTATTCCTCCGAATCGCTCAAAAGTGTTTCTAATTGTGGCGTAATCTTTCTTCAAATATGAATAATTTTGAATCTCTTTACTGTTTGGATTAGAAAGTTTAGTGAAGAAATATACTATCTTGAAACTACCCACTCTTTTAAGTATTTCAATGCTATCTTCTTTTCTCCATTTTAAAATTTTATCAATGCTTTTATTATATTCAAATGTTTTGTTTTCTAATGTTTGTAAATCATATGGAAATTTACTTCCAGAGAATACATCAGTAAACTCATTTTTTATTCTTTTTATATCAAACTCATTTCTTGTAACTTTAAATAGGACATCTAGCGATTCTGATCTATATTCTGCTTCAACTTTATAATCAAATTCGTTAAAAAAAGCAGTTGAAACCTCGCCATAACTGCTATCATTAATACTGAACATGTAAATATTGAATACACTAAATTCTCTTGGTGGTACTAACGCAGACAAACTTTTATAAAGTTTATTTAAGTTCATTTCATCCCAATCATCCTTTAGATTTGATATTTTTATTAATGTTCCATGTGAAAAATCAAAATGATTTTCTTCAATTATCTCAATTATTCTATTGTCGTTAATATTTTTGAGAATTTCTTCTTTGATGTCTAATTTTGCTAAATAGTCTAACTCAGCATTTACATCACTTATGGTCTTATTCTTATCTTCAAATTGTTCCCAATTCATAAGCCATTTATAGCCATCATTTGTTTTTTTTGTTTTAGTCTTCATTATAGAGAGACCACCTAATCGATCAAGTGCAAATCTGCCAATTCCTTTTGCTCCAGTCTTTATTCGACCATCTTCACTTTTAAAATCTATAAGTTTATTATCAGTTCCAATCGTCATCCATTTTTGACTAATAATGTTTTCAGTCATGCCTTCTCCATTATCAATAATATAAATAGTGTTTTTGCTTCGGAAAAAGGAATTTAACTCTTCTCTTAATTTTGCAGAAAGATCTTTTCTGTATTCATATTCACTTCCAACAAGTATGTATGCATTATTTATATTTTGGCATTCAGTTTTTAGAGATTCAAATTCATTAATTGAAATGAGGTTAGGAATTTGAGAGTATTTAATATCAAAAATCACAAAAACAACTAAACTATCTGCATCATAACTGTTTTTCACAAGTTCAATGATAGCCCCGTCTGCAGTAGCAAAGTTTTCTTGCCCAATTAGTCTTGCAGTTCTTGCAGATACTTTAAATGGAATTTTTGTCATCTTATTAGTTTTAAACCAAGGAAGTCTTCTTTTTTTTACTACAACCTTTTTATTAACGGATAATGAATGCAAATATATGAAAAAAGGATGGAATATAAGAAATTGGGTTGTTTTTGAATATATAAAAACTCCCCGATACGCACAGCCTATCGGGGAGTTTCTATTTTGTTCATATTCACAGGGTGACTCCAAGTCACCCTGTGAATAAAGAAAAAGAGTTATTTTGCCATTTCAATAGCTACAGCCACTTGTACAGTAGCTCCAACCATTGGGTTGTTACCCATACCCAGGAATCCCATCATTTCCACGTGAGCTGGAACTGAAGAAGAGCCTGCGAACTGAGCATCACCGTGCATACGTCCCATAGTATCCGTCATACCGTAAGAAGCAGGACCAGCACCCATGTTGTCAGGGTGAAGTGTACGTCCGGTACCACCACCAGAAGCTACAGAGAAGTATTTTTTACCTTGTTCGATACATTCTTTTTTGTATGTACCTGCTACTGGGTGTTGGAAACGTGTTGGGTTAGTTGAGTTACCGGTGATTGATACGTCAACACCTTCAGAGCGCATGATAGCCACACCTTCGCGAACATCATCAGCACCGTAACATTTTACTGCAGCACGAGGACCGTCAGAATATGCTTTGGTACGAACTACTTTCAATTCGCTTGTATAGTAATCAAATTCAGTTTGTACGTATGTAAAACCGTTGATACGAGAGATAATCATAGCAGCATCTTTACCCAATCCATTCAGGATAACGCGTAAAGGTTCGTTACGAACTTTGTTAGCTGACAAAGCGATACCGATAGCACCTTCAGCAGCAGCAAATGATTCGTGTCCTGCAAGGAAAGCAAAACATTTAGTTTCGTTGCGAAGCA
>Ga0302215_10000957_pt1 | contig 20921 bp, 22 predicted proteins | sample II_Fen_N3_1_FD_194580 | JGI IMG/M metagenome (GOLD analysis project Ga0302215, IMG submission 194580) | Peat permafrost microbial communities from Stordalen Mire near Abisko, Sweden - II_Fen_N3_1 | ecosystem: Environmental > Terrestrial > Soil > Wetlands > Permafrost | place: Sweden: Abisko... | reverse complement strand
ATCGTGCCTGCTGTTGCTGGGTTGATCGTTACTGTGCCTGTTCCGGTAGGAGCCAAGCTGATCGCTGCGTTAGCGCCGTTTGCCGTCAATGCGCCAGTATCAATAATCGATGTAAATGTTGCGTCTGACGGTGTTGTTCCGCCAATCGTTGTGCCGTTAATTGTGCCGCCAGTGATCGTTACGTTACCAGAAGTAACGTTACCTGTGAACGAGCTACCTGTACCAGTGATTGCTAAATTAGCAACAACTGTCTGTCCGCCACTCGGAGGAGTAATCGTTACGTTGTTACCGGAGGTCGAGATAACAGCACCACCAACGTCTACTGTCTTAGCATAGACTTGATTCCAACGGTAAGTCGACGAACCAATATCGTAAACGCCAGTTGTTGATGGTAGAACTTTGCTTCCAGCAACAACAGCGCCAGTACCATTCGGTAGTAAATTTACGCTGCCATCAGCGTTGACTGCTGAGATATCGTTGTTCTCGATTGCAATATTGCCTAACGTCGAAGTAGCAACAACTGAAATGTTGCCTACTTTAGCTGAAGCATACCCGCTGTTGTTAATGACCCCTATTGTGCCGCCAGTTTCAGTTGTGTGAATGGCTTCAAACTGCTGGTGCAATTCGCTCCAGATCCAGGCAGTGTTAGTACCTCCGACACCATTTAAGTTTTGATTGATCAAGATACCAACGTCTGCGGTCGGCATTCCAGTAAATCCATTGTTGAAAACGATCAACGGATCGTTCACATAAGTATTTGTACTCGAGATCGTGCTCGAATCGCCCATAACTGCTAAATTACCAACGATAGTAACGTTAGAGTTTAAGGTTAAGTTAGGATTAAACAACGTACCGACCAAAGTTGCATCTGCAATTTTAGCTTGTGTAATTGTTTTATCGAAGATTTGATTATTCTTAATGCGTGTGACGGCCATAGTAGTGACTCCTTAACATAAATGTATTTACCTGATTACCGCAGAAACACCCGCTTACGACTAAGATATAATCTGTATATAGATTAAAGGACGAAGTAGGTTTTCTGCATCTTAACTGTTGTGAGAGGGGTGGTGCTAATCGCTAGAAGCTCACAGGATCCTAAAGCAATTTGTGCTACATAGGTCAGGACGGTCGTCCCGCCGGCGGTCATATCAGTAGAAGTTACTTGACACAAGGCTTGGGTCGTCCCGTTGTGGGTCATAAGGATCTCGGCCATTTGAGCGTTTCCATCAGCGGCTACGATTGATAAGACATATTTTGCTGCGCGATATGATGCTATCGGGAACGAATCTAAGACTACGTTGTTCATGTTCACAATATGCGGTGGTGGATCGATCACTGCCGTGTCTGTTAGCTGTCCGATAGGCAACGTCGGGGTTACTGACTGGCTGATGAATCGTATTTCGACCTTTTCATTCATCACTGGTGCTTCATTGAATGTGATCACGCTACCAGCGACCGTGTATGATACACCCGGAACCTGCGTTACACCTTGAATCGTGACGAGGATGTTATTTTGGTGAGTCGATTGTGTAAGATTGAAATTCGTCGCTACACCATCACCTGTAAGAACCTGGCTAGTGATTGACGATTGCGGGCCTGCCCAGTCAGTACCGTTGTACCATTCTAGAGATCCTAAGCTAGTGTTATATCGTGTGAACCCTAGTTGTGGTGCTGGCGGTCTTTCTGCACTAGTTCCGGCTGGCATGCCTAACGCTGTTGAATAATCTGCAATGATGACCTTATCGGCAGCCGGTGCAATGTGAATGTCGTTCATCGACGAGATAGTATCGCCATTGATAGTGATATCACCTAAGGTAGTACCTGCACCTGTCACTGACCAAACTAAGCTTCCGTCCATGTGCAACGTCAGCACACCGGCGTTACCTGTTGGGTCGCTCATCCGAAGAATCGAATCACCTTGATAAATTGTGTTCGGGTGCAATGCTAAAATTTCGTCGATAACATACTGCGACGTAGCAACGTCAGTTGGCATCGTCGGGTAGGCTGCGTTTTGGATCGTTGCCCCAGAGATGTTAATATTTCCTGTGGCTGGTGCAATGTATAAATCGTTGATGGACGATATTGTATCGCCTGAAATAGTGATATTACCTATGAGCGACGAAGCAGATTGACTCATACCCTTAATGCCTACGTATCTAGCGCCGCAAACAAATATTTTCTTCCCAATCCAGGTCTGGGCCGGCAGGGTTGTGCCGATGAAGTTAAGGACTCCAGCCTCGTAATCAAAATACCATTCGTCGTCGTTGTTTGTTCCCGCTGCATAGAGTTGGATACCAGTTGTTTCTGGTGTAGAGCTTCCGGTTGGAGCTAAGAACACCTTCACCTGGTATGTTGATCCAAATTCGATAGGAATCCAATCTTGAAATCCGGTAAACCAGGTGCGATACGGTGTAGAGGTGATGTCCATCGTACACTCTAATGCTGAATTAGTATTTTGCGCATGAATATGAACGACTGCCGAGGTTACTGCAGGTTTAACTGGCGGAACTAAGATAGCATCTGCCCAAATTTTATGGCCAGGGATAAATGGGGAGCTGATTATACTTTCATTAGTAGCGTCCTTGATTGAAGGTACGTCAGTCTTGGCTACCCCGAATCCAATCTTCTTCCATAAAAAGTCAACTTGCTGGTTAACACTAATCGTCATTTTTACCCCTAACTTATACTGATTGCAGTGATGCTATCGCCAGCATTCAAGGCGATGCTTACTATAATTTCATTCTTATATGCGTTACTCGAATTTTCACTACCTAGTGTCAACTTGCAGGCCTTATTCGTTACGATCTGGCCAGTAGGTACTACGTCACCAGCAGTTTTCGCGCATCCGTTGGATCCGTTACCGCCTGATGCTGTCCAGGCTCCTGGGACACCGGCGCCAGCGTAGACTAAGGTAGCATCTAGCCATCCGTCTAAGGTGGAGGTAGCATCGATCTGCGTTGCTGGTGCAGCGATCATCATACCAGAAATCTTACCAGTGAAGGTGACGGTGAAATTCGCCATAGTTGTCCTTCTGAAGGCGAAGCGGAAATACTGTGGTCCTGTTCTGCCAGAGCAGTTCGGTCCTGCTGGGAGGTAGGTTGAATAATCGATCACGTTGTGGGCTAAGGTCCCATAACGGACGACTGCTTCGTCAGTACCCTCAATGTTGATCGCACCAATGAACGGTGAATTGCTAAAATAATCTGTCGTTGACGATAGAATTGGATGTGCTCCAGATGCACCACTAACGAAAATTCGCTTACCGTTGTCTGTGTAGGTTCCTCCCAACGTCGGGCTAACTGGGATCGAGGTTTCATCGAACCCTGCAATCGGGATGGCGTAGACGTTGATTAGTGTCGGCAGAGTTACAAGGGTGCTGGTTCCGTTGACGTTCGATAATGCCAATGCCACTCGACTGGTTGCAGCGACTGCCCCGTTAACCGTAACTGGGATAGAACCTAACGTGTACGGAGAAGCAGAAGTCTTACCTGTATCAGCTAGTGGTATACCTAATGCTAAGAACGAACCGCCTAGATTATCAATGTTAGCGTAGGTTTTGCTTTGTGATGCGATTATTGATCCTGTGCCTTCAATCGAACTCGCCGGGGTTACATTCATCGGCGTAGTAGAGCCTAGATAGGTCTGGCCAATCCAGTCACCTGCTGTAATGCCCGAGACTGCGATAGTCCCGCCGGTGTTAAAGTATGGTACTCCGGAGATGTATCGCGGTGAGCCAAGATTCGTAGTGCTAGCCACAGCAGAAGAAATATCTAACGTTGGTGGCAGGATCACATCGTCTTTAACAAATTTTAAGGCGTTGGTATTACCAGATGTAGAGTGGCCGATTTGATAAGAGTTAAAGCCTACTGGAACAGTGCTGTTTGTTTTTGATATCTTAGCGCTCACTACTGAGTAGAAGGCAGATGGATAAATAGCAGGCGATACCACATGGGCATCTCGGTCTGCTGTGATTATTAACGAACCGTAAGTACCGGTCTCGTCAGCACCACTTAGTGGAACCACTGCTTCCGGCGTTCCGTTGATGATCGCATATATATCACCCGATGACGCATTATAAGCATCTTGGGCTACGGAGGTTGCTACTGGATTCACTGTAGTGATACGTGTCACTGCTGTTCCTGGGGTCGGCATAGTTGATGGAACTGTATGGTTGGTTGCATTAGCCACAAGTAAAGGTGTGGTACCAACATTAGTCAACGATATTGCTTTTGAGCTCAAGCCAGCTGGTGGTGATGGCGGTGATAGCACTGTCAAATAGTTTGGTTTAACTAAGGTATCGTCACTAGCGTTGATGCTAGACGGACCATGAGCCAATAGTGATACAGAGAATGGTCCAACGCTCGAATAAGAATGAGCTAACGTGGCTCCGCCTGTACCACCTGCGTCACTATCTACAAGTGGGCCAGCCGTTGTGCTATCGCCAAATGTCCATGTCGACACGTCAGCATTTATTGACTGATTAGTAAATGTTGCTGCGCTACGATTTCGGCCTAGAAGATCAGTGAATAAGTACCCAGTCTGCGCTGTATCCCCGGTCCTGTCACTGGCTGTTGCGAAGATTCCGCTAAACAACGATGTTGGGGCTGGATGAACAGTGACTGGCCACGATGCGCTAACGAAAGGTGATGATGAATGACCGTTAATGACCTCTAACGTCACTGTAAATGTTTGCTCTACCTTAGGATCTACTAATGCAAACGCATGTTGAATTAACTGAGTTGTATCGCCTGCGTTACCGGAACCGATATCAACAAAAGACGTTGTTCCATCACCCCATACCCAACGGTATCGGTTATTTGCAAATAAAAGAGTCTCTCCTGGTGCAGTTCCGGTGATATTCGTAAACGTGACTACTAAGCCATGCGGGATAGTAGAATGCTGATTATTTCCCTCGGTCTTGTTGGCAATAAACTGTGGTGTATGAGTGCTATAAACATAAACAAACGTTGGTGCAGATGTTGTAGTCACTCCGCCTGGGCCAGCAGTGGCGCTAAATGTTGCTAACGTTACCGAAAACCTTTCGTCGCCGCTGGCGTTAGTGTAGGTGTGTGTTAGCGGTCCATTTCCTGGGCTCCCAGGAGACGCATTGTCTATCACAGCTGAGCTAGTGCCATCTCCCCAATAGACTGAATAACTAGATCCATAGAAGCTAGTGTTTTCAAATGTTACTGTACCACCAGTATCAATCGACTGGGTAACAGTAAAGGACGCAGTTGGTGTCGGAGTGTAAACCGTGATAAAATTTTGTTTCAATGAATCAGCATAGCTACCTTGAGCTAATTGTCCATCACCTAGTCTACCTTGTGCAGCTCGAGTGCCTAACGGGTTACTGGCTTTGAAATATACCGAAAACTGACCACCGCTAGCATAGTCGTACGTGTATGTCGGATTTAGATCAGTGCTAGTAGAACCGTCCCCAAACTCCCAAAGGTATTCAGTGGGATTACCAACCACGTTATTTGCTGTGAACGAGACTGTAAGAGGGCTAGGGCCCGAACTTACGTTTGCTATGAAGTCTGCTTGACCAACAAACGTGCCTTGGTAAACGTTAAGCATGACCTGATTTAGATTGTCAACTGCATCAGCAATCGTGGTATCTGCATTCCAGTATCTGTATGCTGAATAATCAACAACCGATCCGTCAGTAGTCGTACCTAAGTTGATATTAGTAGCTGTTAAATTCAACTCGTCTGCTAGGGCATTAATATCCTGCCAGGACAGATTACCATTGCCGTCAGTGGTCATTATGAAATTGTTTGACCCGCCGTAGATTTTTACTTGATCTGCTCCGCCTATACGAATGTCACCAGTAGCATGAATCGTCATATCAGTAACTGATGATATCGTTGTACCATCAATCTTTATATCTGACAATAACGAACTTCCGTTAACTGTGAAGGTTTCGATGGTATCGTGCGTGTCGGCGTTGATTGCTGCTCGGAAGCTAGCAAAGTCTAAGTAGAGCAATGGTTGGTTGCCCGTGCTGAACTGTAAATCGACCCCTTGTCGATCTAAATCTGAATAAAGTAACGGTCCTGCTACGCGTCCAATTGCCATATGTGCTCCATCTATATACTATTTACCGTGATACTTATCTTACGTTTGTGCTGTTAAAATTGTGAAGAACCACAATCGGGATGCCTAAATCCGGAGTTCCTGTGAACGTGATCACTGATCCGTCTACCCGATACGAGACTGACGGCTCTTGAAAAACACCACCCACAAAAACTAGCATGTCTGCTTCCATACCCGGGAAATATCTTTCATCTCCCGTCGGAGCATTAAACATGTCGAAGTCTGTTTTTACTCCGTCGCCAATAAATGTGTCTTTAAATATTGCGACTCGACCAGTCGTGCCTACGTGATGCCACATACCGTTATAGAATAATTCAAGATTGTTGTTAGATTCATTGAATCTCACTTGACCACATTGTGGTCGTTGTGGGCCTACTGTATATGATCCTAGTGGCATACGAATAGCGTAACTGCCAGTGTGGATCTGTGTATTTTTAACTAATCGTCCCATTGTTACACCTCAACGTGGCTAACTGTAGCAACTATTGTATCTATTTCTGACGATAAAGCTACTATCGAATCTCCGTCATCAAATATCAACCGTTCTGTGTCTATCACGTAAGTATCGTTTACGTCAATCTCCAGTTGCCAATAGATAAGATTATCGGCCGAAGCAATTCCAGTTGATGGGACTAAGTGAATATTGACTAGCGCCAACGTTGTCCCCCGATTACAGAAATAGCTAGTAGTAACTGCTGTTCGACCAGCACTTTGGTAAATAGTTGTTGGCGTGCCGCCCGATAAAGTTGTGCTTTTTATTGACATTGCATTATCCTAATTAAAATATGAGGGAATACAAGATTGCTTTTTTCTTAGAAATAAGCTCTTGATTCTGATCGGTGTTATGGGTAACATATACGCCTGTGCCGCCGCCATCAACTGGTCCACCATATATAAGACGAGCTCCGACTTCTGTAGGTGGTTGAGTTGCTAGCTCAACTAGTTGAATCGGTGAGGTGACTTGCAAATTTTTAGCAGGGCTAATGATAACGTCAGCTAAACCAACCGATGTTATAGTGCTGCCATTTGTATCTAGGTTTCCGCCAAGCTGTGGAGTTAGGTCTTCGACTATATCCGAAATATACTTTTTGCCAGCGGCGATAGTTGAAATAGCACTAAATGACAGACCACCGTCGTTAGTTAGTTCCCAACTGTGAATGCTTTCGTTCCATCGTAAAGTCGCGTTGCCAGCAAACCCGTTAGGTGAACCTGCATCACCAGCACCGCGATTTATTTCTATACCTGCCATAAGACCGACTGGTGGATCAGTTAGTTTTAATCCGGCGTTCAAAGTGATAACGTTATCGACGATATCAGTATTCACTGTGGAGATAGTAGTTTGCGAACCTAACACTGTTAGATTGCCGTTGATTGTCACCTCTGCGTTATGTGATGCAGCTTTACCTATCGTAAATAATGTAGGAGATGCGTTCGCAGATGTTAGCAGGTATGGTGATGATATTTTCTTAACGATTTGTGCGCTCATACTTTTTCCTTCGTATCATGTATTTATGGCGCTAGCAAACATCACGTAAGTCGTAAAAAACGGCACCGAAGTGCCGTTTTATTGTGCAATAGGGCTAACTTACACTGGTGGAGCGACTGGTGGAACGTAATCTGGAGTCGGGGTTGGTTCAACAACCGGCGGAGTTTGTGGCGTGTCGCCTGCATCGGGAGCGTCGTATTCGCTACCAACCAACACTTTGCCTGATACTGGGTTAAACGACCAACGTGAACGATTCCCAGCGAAGTCCCATACGAACTTGTTGGTGATGCGAGCTGCGCGGAAAGTTGGACCTGTTGCTGGGGTGACCGAAAGAGTCATCTCGCCAGCTTGAAGATCATTGTTTGTTTTGTTGACTAATCGGCAAACACCAGTCTCGCCTGAACTATCCAACACCTTAAAGCTGGTCGAATTTTTTTGACGGATGAGTGATGCTGAGCGGTGGTTTGTTGTAATCTTGGCGCGGACTGCTAGCTGCTTGCCGCCTTCTGCTACGTTGCCGGCTAAGCGGCGGATATTAAGTGGACGTCCCATGATTTTATTTCTCCTTTAATGGTGTTCTAGACCATACACAGAATGGGTTCCGTATAAGTTATGATGAACATAGTTATTTATGCCATCATAACTTATAGCGTCGTTTTTACAGGAATGAGCGGAGGAAGTCGACCTTATCGGTCATCTCCCAAGTGAATTCCGGCAGTTCGCGTCCGAAGTGGCCATAGGCTGCGGTCTTAGTGTAGATCGGTCGAAGCAGGTTGAGATCTTTGATAATCGCCTTAGGACGGAGGTCAAAGGTAGCAACCACCGCTGCGGCGATCCGCTCATCTGAGATTTTACCGGTCCCAAAGGTATCTACCATCAAGGAGACTGGCTTCGCCACTCCAATCGCGTAGGCTACCTGCACTTCGCAGCGATCAGCGAGACCTGCGGCTACGATGTTCTTCGCCACCCATCGTGCTGCGTAGGCTGCAGAACGGTCGACCTTCGACGGATCTTTGCCAGAGAATGCACCACCACCGTGACGAGCAGTACCACCATATGAGTCAACAATGATCTTGCGCCCAGTGAGACCACAGTCGCCGGCTGGTCCGCCTACAACAAAACGCCCAGTCGGGTTGATGAGGTATCGTGTCTTACTAGTGAGCAGTTCTGGTGGTAGGATTGGCTTGATGATGAGCTCGATCACTGCTTCTTCGATCTGAGCGTGCGATACGTCCGGATTGTGTTGCGTAGAGATGACGACAGTGTCGATCGACTGTGGCTTACCGTCAACATAGTGAACTGATAACTGGCTCTTAGCATCAGGGCGAAGCCACGGCAGGTTGCCTGCTCGGCGAACAGAGGCTTGCTTCTCCATAAGCCTGTGGGCGTAGTAGATAGGCAATGGCATCAGAGTAGGTGTTTCGTTACAGGCGTAGCCAAACATCAGTCCCTGATCGCCGGCACCCTGGTCTAAGTCAATACCTTCGCCTTCGTTCACGCCTTGGGCGATGTCTGGTGATTGACGATTGATAGCTGTGAGGATAGCGCACGATTTATAGTCGAAGCCAATCTCCGAATCAGTGTATCCGATCCGTCGAACACGGTCCTGAACTACCTCGCGATAGTTGATGTGAGCATTAGTTGTGATCTCTCCTGAGATGACCACAAGGCCTGTTGATACAAGGGTCTCACAGGCGACACGCCCTTTTGGATCTACTGCTAAAATTGTGTCAAGGATTGAGTCCGAGATCTGATCAGCAACCTTATCTGGGTGGCCCTCTGAAACTGATTCTGATGTGAATAGGAAGTCGTTAGACATAAATAGGTGATTCTCCGTTAGTATTATTCACTGTAACACTAACAGAATAGGGATAGCAACCGGTTTGGTTAATCTTCCTCGTCGTCCCTGTTTGGGCGTTCGTCGTTCGTGTCAATGAATTCGCCAACGTCGTCTGCGTCAGAATTATCAATCACTGCACAGATAAGATCTTCTGTGGACCATCCCGAAGAGGTCAGGTGGTGGACGGTCTCTGCGAATAGAGCGAACACTGTTGAATAGTAGTCAAGGTTTAGGACTTTGCCTTCCTTCTCCCATAGCTCATCAAGGATGGCTTCAGCGTGGGCTTGGCAGACATCAAGGTCAAAAACTCGGATCGTTCCATCATCCATTACGTCACTAACGATATCAGCCATTTTCTTTCTCCAGTTATAGTATTTATTGTAGCAACAGCGATAGGCTAGGTCAACCAAGATGGACGAGGTATTTCCTTCAATACCCGAACCGCAAGAGAAGGAGAAGGTGGGTGGTTAGTTAGTAAGGGTGGTAGAAACGTCGATCTTGTTCGATATGATGGATTAATCGTCGGAATCACAGTATCAGCCATTAGCGTTGCTAAAGAATGCTGCCATTTTGCACCGTGATGGGCATTATCCCTGGCCATAAGCGGCAGGCTATCTAGCTCACGAGTAGCCGGAGTAAGAACTATAGGAACTGGTCGGATTGTTACTTCTGGGAATAGGGCAGCAAATTCCTCAGTTAACCAGGTATCGTCGTCAAAGAAAACAAACGCCTTACTCCTATGCAATTGGGCGGAAAGGCTAATCGTTTGCAAGCTGCGAAACGTCTGATATAACGCAAATTGTTGATCTGAGAATATCTTCTGCAGCTCTTTTTTAAAGGGTGGCAAAGTCTCTATGTTAGGAAACCACTGTTGCAGATGATAATCCTGCATACAAAACTCACGTCGATACATACTACAAAAATATCCAACAATCAATTTCGGTTTGACTATAGGCGTAAATCTCGTGATCATATCTGCTGCAAAATCGACCCCGGTTCCGCCTACTGCTACAGAATGCAGTGGCATCGTAAAATTTTCGTTGCCTGGTTGCTCTTTCACTATCTCAGAAAAATAATGTGGCCAACAATGATCTAACGGTAAGCCGATACCTTCTGTAAAACTACATCCGGCATATAAGATAGGAAAATCTGATTTTTCAGTAAACTCAGAGCAACGAAATCCATCAGAATTATATTGGTAGTCAAACGCGTCCTTAGAATAATTTAGCGTCCCGCCCTCCTGGTTTGGTCGGTAATTTTTCTCCGAATCAGTCGGGGCCCATTGAGCTACTGAATTTTTTCTGAAATCAACAATACGTGTGAACATCATATATTTACCACATAGATAAATACCATATGATTACCGTCGAATGCAACCCTTGGGTCGGACTAGGAACCGCTATCAACATCCTGAGTCTTATAAACTCCGCCAATACCCAAGTAACTATCATCACCAACGAATCTACTTCGATTTACAAACAGCTTCTGCCTATCTTCGATTTGCCTAACATTTCACTCACTACAAGTAGCATTGATCACACTGCCCTAGGATCGTCTGATTTTTCTAAAGTTGTTAGCCAGTATTTTCCCGTCGGTCTTACCCAATCTAAGAAGAACGTAATCGTTCTAACTAGATACAACGGGAATGTCACCCAAGAGTTAGAATCTGATATACCAAACAACGTGTTTCCTAACAACCGGTATTACTCGCAGTCTATCTACGATCATCTAACTACAATCGCAACATTAGCAGGATACAAAGTAATCATTCTCAATCATGTCCAGATGCAGTTACCTGAACTTGTTGAATTCTTAAAATCCCAATGCGCCGCAGTGATAGGCTACGAAGGTGGGATAGCACATTTAGCTCACGTTCTTCAGATACCGACCATCACGTTTCCTTGGCATCATCAGACTAACGGAGAACCATTACGAGACATATTCGGCACACCAAACGAAACACACCTTTTTCACTTAGATCAAAAAACCTACATCCCCAACAACGTAGACGAGCTGTTACAATGGAGCCCAGAGTATCTAAGGCAGATGATTAGTTCATTAGAACACGGATATGGGAATAACAAGTATCTAAGGAACTACGTTGTGAAGAAGGCGCACGGTCAACTCTGGTTTTGTCCGAAAGATCCGAAGAAGAGTATCGTTAAGCCAGTGTGTAGTGATGCTGAGTTCGAGTTTATTGACCGGTATTTGTCAGACAATCTGACTGTTGGCGGATTTTAGGAAACTACTTCGATACTTTGCCCCAACCTGATTTAGCTCGACGAGCAAACATTAGCTCTTTCTCTTTTGTATATGCTGCGCTACCTTTTTCGTGAGGGCCACTCGCTTTTAGCTTGCTTAGTTGACTTTGGAGTTCAGCTTTTGTCTTACCCTTGAACATGCCCTTCTTACTGTCGGGTGTTGAAGTTTCTTTCTCCCACTTTTCTTCGAGTGGTTTACCGCTATCGTCTAGACATGCCGCACGGAATTTACTTCCGAAATACTCATCCTTCGGACTTTCTATCTTACCGTCTTTGTCGTAGTCTTTATCTGCGAGTTCAGCCTCAGCAATCATGTCTGAGTATTTTCTGAAAAAGGTCGAGTCTATCATAGCAATGTCTCCATATACGAGTATTTACTCTACATATATTACAACTGTAGTAATACGTTAGTGCTATAACCATCTCAACGCAAACATCAGGTACTCTTTCTCGTCTGCAAAGTCTAGCCAATACTTACCGTCACTGTCGTTATAACGGATCGATGCCCCCTGATCTGCTAGCCATTGCTTGTATTTTAGCTCTGGCGAGGTTGACATACGTTGACGGATGACGTATGCGGTTGCTTGGCTGGCTAGGATATGCCTTATGGTTATCATTCGTTACTTAGTCTAGGAACAAAAGACAGGTTAGATATCGGGTTACATTCACCGCGATCCGAATATGCGGTTGTATTCAGTATCCAATCACGATTAGCAAACTTCATCATTAGTGTTACAGCAAACGAATCTAAATGATTTTTTCCTAGATACACAAATCTATGCCAGTTTTTACTGTTAGCTAACCCTAAATCAGACGGAAAAAACATTGATCGGTTGCTGTCGTCAAACTTAAATTCTAACCTACCACCTGAATTTCCTAGAAACTCAGCGCACCTAGTTGTTATGGTCGTTTGAATGAGTTTTTTTGGTAACATCGAAGAAAACAACACAGGGTGATAAAATCGTCCGATCACCAGATCAGATTCTGAGATAGAGTTGCCTGACGACATAGTAACGAACACCTCAATCTCTTTCTGGTCATCAGCAATAGATTCAGTGAGATTAGGTCGACTCTCGTTGATCGATTCTTGTATCCGTTGTTCCATATCTGCCATTACATCTATACCGCGAAATTCATCATATTTCATTCTGTTGTTCCTTTCATCTTGCAGTTATCGCCGTGCCAGCGGGCGTATCCATTGACGGCTACTTCTTTGTTACAATGGGGGCAGAGTAGCTTTTCACGCCGGCTATAATTCTTCTGTGCCGTCCAGACGGCCCTTCATTCCTAACCAGACTTGTTTCTTAGCAAACCGGTCAGTCATATAATCCATAGCATTCACACCAAGCGGTATTTCGCACCCATCTAATCTAATTGATTCTGCAACAATAACATCTTCTGCTTTTTTACCGCCAATAGTGATTATATAATATTTTAGCCCTGGGTTATTTCCACGAATATGTTCGTGCAAAAAGATACGGAGATTTTTATGTCCAAAAAACTGTTTAGCCCTGTTGAATTGTTCTGTGGCGGATGCCTTACTATAGATCGGATCTGTTTCAATCTCAAACTTAGCCTTCTTATATTTTTTCGACATATCTTTATCGACTTCTCAATACTCTAATCTCTTCGTATTGCTCAGAATTTAAAAAATCTACACCTTCATCAGTTGTCCATCTGCCGTCTCGAATCCAATCGTATATTTGTTCTCGTGTTATTACTGCGCCTAACGGCAAATCATAAACCTCACGAATTCTATCTTTACACGTTATATCCCAACATACATCATCAGAATGTTGAGAACGTAACGAGTCATACAATTCTTCTATTTCGTTCTCTAACTCGGATGTCGAATAAGTTTTTGCGACCGTTTCAAGCTCTTTAATCTCTGCAAATTTGTCATTAGCAAACGTAGATATAGGAGCCATATATCCAGTTGATTTAACCCACGCTAAGAATTCAGTTCTAGTCATTTTGCTCTCCTTTAAGTTTACAATTATCACCGTGCCAACGTGTATAGTTAGACGGGCCAAAGACCTGATTACAGTAAGGGCAGCATTTCTTTAGGTCTTCTCGCTTGTTAGGGTTGTTCTCTGTAAATTCTTCTTTCATTCTCGATGCTACTTTATCGCCAAATCCTTCCGGCTTTGCTTTACCTTTGAGTGCCACTGACCTCTTTAATTTTTCCTCTTTAGACATCGGTCCTTTAGACTTGCCTTTTAGAGCCTTAGATATATTGTTTTTTGCTTCTTCGGATCTTGGCTTTCCTGTCCTTGATGCTACTTGCTTTGCTACTTGTTCGGGTAGCATTTTTCTACCAGTCATCTTTTCTCGTTGTGCTTGTTTCTGCTCTTCAGTGCGAGGAACACCTTTGTTCCAGGCTACTTTGCCTTTGTTTGCTGCGCCTATCTTTGCTGCTCTTTCTTCAGAACAAGGAACACCATACATAGGATTGTTGACACCAGAGTTTGCTAACGAGTTTTTTAACCGATGCTCTGCAGATTGAGGACCTTTAACTTTACCTTTGTTTGCTACACTGATCTTATTCTTATGGTCTTCTGATTTGGGCTTGTCTTTATGAAACTCACTAATCTTTTTACATACCGAAGGTGTTGCGATTATATGCCCAGCGATGTTACCATTCATCCACCTGTCTTGACGCTCTAATACTTTACATCTGCGCAACACCTTCTTTTCCCAGGCAACAACTTCTTCCGGAGTGTCAAACTTTTGTCTAACCTCCCAAGAAAACGATTCTAATCCATATTCTTTGATTAACTGTTGTATCTCCTTACAGCTTGTAGGATATTTCAACATTAGATCTTCTTCAGCTGTTCTTTTTAACTTGACATTAGCGTAGCGCGATCCATAGTAGCATCGTCCTGTCGGTAGAAATTTAATGAGGTATGTGTATGGTTTCATAATAGTATTTATGACTAACATCACATTTCAGTGATATTATTTAGCTTACATTCTTTAGTTATCATTGTCAACTTTTTTGGAGAATATTCAGCCAAAATAAAACCACCCGAAGGTGGTTTTATCTGTGATACTTGAAAAGATCGTTTTGCCGATCGTCCTATAGTTGCCTATTGGAACGATAAATTCGACATCGCAATTTCTCCCAAATAGTCGCCGGCATTCCCTAAGGAACTTGCCGTATTCGTGAGTTCCACATACCCGTAACGTGTCATAAAGCCAACAACTGGTTCGAACGTGTTCGGATCCAGGATGACTCCAGAGCTCATCAACGGAACGTATGGGCAATAGAACGCTGCTGCGTCTGCTTCCGAGGTACCCTTGTAACCAACCAAGATCGGAGTCGAATCGCTTGCATAGCTGTCCACATACACCTTCATTGCGCTGTTCAGTGTACCAACGAACTTAGTGTTAGTCGGTGCTTCAAAAGTGCCTTCTGTGGTGCGTGCAAAAGCCGATGTCGTTGCTGACTGAAGAACCGTCAATGCTGCTGACGAAACCACTGCCCAGTTACCTGCGCCGCGACGTGTGCGTTGTGCAATCTTGTTAGCAACGCGATTGATAAGAACTGCCAAAGCAGCGTGCTCATCACCAACGAAAGTAGCTGTACCACTTACGTTTGCTTGGTCATACGTTTCTTCCGTTGCCGAAAGTGCGCGTAACGAACCGAGGATTTCTTGGTCGATTTCAACCGTGATTTCCTGTGCTAATGCTGCCATGATTTCTGCCTCAACATCAAGACCGTGCATAGCTTGTGCATCTTGAGCTGCTTCAAACGTCCAACGTGCTGATAGTTTGCGCGTTTTGGCTTCAACAACTTGTTTCAAGATTTGCACATTGATACGCTTGCCTGGAACGCCTTCAAGAGCGGCTGTATTATCAGCACGACCTGTTGCGCTCGAACCCGAGTATGCCGTAGCAATCTTGAATGGGCTCAATGCTTCGTCGCCTGCTTTAACGCTGGTGTTATAGCCGGAGCCATCTGCCATGTTGTCTGCGTAGCGAACGCGTAGAGTGTGAATCTGTGCAACTGGACCGGTCATTGGCTGAACACCAACGATTTCGTTCGCAATAACAGTCGGCATAACTCGACGAATTACTGGAAGAATAACGCGATTCAATGTTGCGACGTTACCTGCTTGTGTACCGCCGGCTGTAGCATTTTCAGCTAAGTGACGACGGGTGTTTTCTAAAATAACAGCCATGGACGAACGACGTGAACCTTGCAAACCTTCTAACAGGGCCTCCTTGGTTTCATTCCAACGGCTTTCTAGTAATGTTGACATTTTTTATTTCTCCTAAGATTTTTACTTCAGCCCTGCTAACCGACGAATTTCGACAACGTTATCTGTGTCGTATTGTACGGCTGGTTTAGCAGTTTTATCACCCGTCACCGCTGTTCTTGACTCAGCTAATACCGTTGCTTTAGGCGCGGATACTGGCTTTGCTTGGTTCAGCACTGCTGGTAGATACTTATCGTATACAGAACGCAATTTATTGGTCTGTACGTTTTCAAGAAGATCCATCATCACCGATGATTTTTCCTTATTGAGTGGCCCTAAGAGGTCGGCTAGCACCTGCTTACGACTTGCACTTTCTTGAATGACTTTTAGTTCACGGTTCTTAGATTCAACTAATTGGACCGACTTAGCTGCAACCTGTTTAGCTTCTTCGAGCTGGCGGTTCTTAGCTTTGACTAATGAGGATAATTTTGCAATTTCCTTGTTCTCATTTAAGTGTGTAACTGAGAACTCACTAGCAAATGCTTCAAACAACCTACGTCCGAACATGTTTTCACGGGCGACAGTGATGTCTTCTTTTAGCTGTCCTAATTCAGCCTTCAAACTTGAGGTAATAGCATTCTTAACTAGAGATGCACTACGCTTCACAAACGTGGTTTGCATTTCGGCGAGTTTTGTTTTTGCGCCAGTGATCAAACGTACTTTTGTTTCTGCCAGGTCTTGCTTGTCTGCTGCAAATTCGCCGATCTCACCAGCTAGTTGGTTCATGACGAACTTCTCTAACTTACCAACAGATTCTGTTTGGATGGTGCGGTCTTTACGTAGTTCCTGAATTTCTTCAGCTAGCTTGGTAGCCATGAACTTGTTGAACTTGCCGCTGGACTCACGCATGAATGATTGGAACTTCACACGGTCTTCAGCTAACCCTTGTTTCTCATTGTTAAACTCTGCGATCTCACCAGCCAGTTGACGCATGACAAATTTTTCTAACTTTGCATAGCCTTCTTTTTGGATTTTACGATCACTACGAAGCTCTTTAATTTCCTCGGCCAGTTTCTCGACCATGAAATCATTGAACTTGTTGCTTGAACCGCGCATGAATGTTTGAAACTTCACGCGGTCTTCTGCTAGAGCTTGCTTTTCTTCCTTGAACTCAGCAACTTCTTGCTGCAAGGATTCTGTTACCATTTTGTCTAAAGCCTCAACCATTACACTCTTATCGTGTTCATAGCGACGGGCGAATTCTTCACGAAGTTCACTACGTGCAAGCTCTTTGGCCTCAGCAAGCTGAGATGTCCAAGCTTCAGTAATGGCTTCGCGTGTTTCCGCGTTTAAGCCTCCGCTTTCGAGCAACGAATTAATGGCAATATTTGGCATTAACATACTCCTTAAAAATTTACTTCTTTTATCTTCAAAAACGTGAACTTCACGTTCTATTGGATCCTCTTTGAGCTAACTACGCTCTAACATGCTTGCTACTAACGTAGCTTCATGTCCTTATTTCAAAATCTTAAATCTGTAAAAATCAGCATCAGTATTTTCAGGAACAACTGATAGTCCAACCGTCTTTAGCAATTTAGCTACCTGCTTCATTACTACTTCTGGTGAATCTCGATGATCAAATTCTAACGTAGTAACAAACGTTTTTGCAGACTCGGTTATAGTTGTTCCTTCAACTAAGTCTGCGTATTTACGAAAAAAGTTACTATCGCTCATCGCAGTTTCATGTCCTTAATCAACCTTACTACTTGTTCTTTCAAAAACTTTTGAGCACGTTCATCACCAGCTATTTCTAGCACGCGGTGACCGTTCTTCATGTTAAGCAGGCCTTCGTAAATCGCCTTAGGATAAGCTTGTGGGGCGGACGGTTGAGCAACGACGTCAACTGTGATAATTTCAAAATCACTCACGTGACCTGAACCTTCATCAACGTTGCCCGATCCTCTACTCGACACACCAAGCTTCACACCTGACTCAAGCATGGTCTTAACTAGATTGCCCATTGGGGTCGGGAGGATTTTAAGCGTCCCGAATCCGTTTGGTCCGTCCATCCACATATCTGTAATCATGTGGCTAACGCGGTCTAAGTTAATTTTGAGATCATCTGGGTGATCAACTTCACCTAACACAGAATAGCCACCTTTGACTTGTTCCATGATGGTGCTTACAGCTTTAGTAATTTCATTCACGGGGTAGACGCGTTGGTTTGCGTTCTTTACCCCACCTTGAATGAAAATTCCTTTCATCTTAAGAGACTTACCGCCGTTCTTCGAATCATCCTCGTTGATGATTTCCATCCGAGCATGATCAAAAGTTAGGTTTTCTCTTAAATAGGACGACATTACTAATTAACCCTTGCGAACTGCTGGTTTACGTGCGCGGCGGGATTCACCGACAATGCTTGTATCGTTCGTACCAGCTTCTTCTTTCTTAACTGGAGCAGACTTCTTAGTATCGTAACCCTTGGTGTTTGCACCTGGGGAATTTTCATACTTGTCTTGACCCATTTTCTTTTCGCCCTTAGCGTATGCATTGCTTGGCTTTTTCGGACCTGTTGGAACTGCTTCTGAACCGCCTTGAGCGATGTTCTTAGCTGTACCACCCATGTCGTTCTTGCCGCCGATTGTTGTGGACTTTGTGTTCACTGCAACTTTCGCGCCGCCTGCTGTACCAGCACCAACTGCATCGCCTTCAACTGGCTTAGACACGGTAACTTTTTCTACGTATTCACGCATCAGATCTGACGGTGATTTACGTTGGTTACGGGATTCGCCGTAGATCGAAGTGGATTCTTTTGGCTCATCGTCAACAACTTCTTCGTCGTCAACAAATTCATCTTCGTCAGCAACTTCATCGTCTGCTGCAAATTCGTCGTCAGCTGCAAATTCGTCACCTGCAACTTCGCCGTCTCCAGCTAAGTCAGCATGTTCTGGCTCATCGCCTTCTTCAGCCATAAGTGCATCAAATTCTGCCTTGAGCTCGTCGATAGCATCTTCTAGATCCATAACACGATCTTCAAGACCTTCTTCACCATCAGCCGCAACTGCTTCGCCGTCTAGAGCGTCAGTGTCACCTGGGATTTCTTCTCCATCCATCTCGAATTCATCTTCAGTACCTTCTTCGTCGCCGACGATTTCATCTTCTAAACCTTCAACGTCTTGACCAGCTTCAACCGGCTCGTCATCTTCTGTTAGGCTCTCATAAATGTCACGCGATTTCTCAATAACAATTTTATGGAACAATGCTTTAGCCTTAGCTTCGTCATCGTTAATGATGTATTCGATCAGTGTCTCAAATTTGTTCTTACTCATTTTACAAACTCCTTTATGGTAATGTATAAGTGTATTTACTACGTTATTTAGAATTGGGGGTTAAATAGCCGTTTTTTGCCATATTTTAACTCAATTCTAAGAAATTAGTCAGAAGATGCCTATCATCTTCTGACTAATATCACTCTAAATTTAATGCGTTGGATTTTTTCGATAGATTATGTAGGAGACAATTCTCGACTACATGCCTCCGCCATCTTCAGCTGGGGCCTTATATTGTGCGGCTAGCGACTTAACTTTTTGGCTATGCTCAACTGTTCGAATGTCGTTAAGAATTCGAAGTTTGTTAATTTGTGCTAACGTAAGTCGAGTTTTCCTCATGTCTGATAATTTCAACGTTGACTGGTCATCTTCCTCAGAAGCATAGCCAGGTGGCGTCGGTTCGATTACATCAGATTTTTCTTCAGGTAGGAATAACTCAGAAATATACATGAAAGTATTTATGCCAAAAGTAATATTTTGGGTTACAAGACACTAGTGCTTGGTCCCGCTGGCGCTGCTGCGCCACCAGCTGCTGGGCCTGCTGGTGCTCCACCCATCTCACCACCCATTGCTGGGGCACCTTCACCACCACCCATGTCTTCTCCGCCCAGGTCACTACCATCCATTGAAACGTTATCTATGTCAGAACTGATTCCACCGCCCGAAACGCCAACGCTTCGTAACGTTGGTGATTGATCTGTGCTAATTTCTGCTTCTGCGTGTTCCTCAGCCCACATCTCTTCGTTCTCTTGCATTTCTTCTACAGTCATGCCTAAGTAACGCTTCATCATGAAGCGTTTTGACATGTATGGGATCTGTTCCATCTGACTAAACACATTGATTCGTGCTGTGTCGATGTCTGCTTGGCGATACGATGTGAAGTTTTGTGGCTCGTTGAAAGTAAGATCAAAAACGCTGCTGTCAATGTTGATACCACGGAAACGTAAGAACATCTTAAATTCGCGATTTAGCGGTTCTACAACTAAGTTCTGCAACCTAGTACAATACTGATTAAACCGCCACTCTTGTATCATAGCTACTCCAACCTTGCCATCGCTGAAATTGTTTGCTGCTTCATCTGGTTGTGTAGGTAGGTAGCTCGACGGAATTCTAAGACCGCGGAACATCTTGTTTGTGAAGAAACGTAAGTCTGTAATTTCACCTAACTGTTGACCACCTGGTAGAACGTCGACGCTAGAGCCTCTACCGTTCTCTGCTTGTGGGAAGAAGAAGTCTTCGTTCATCGACAGTGGGTTATAGGTGGCATCCATCATGCTGCCACCATTTCCTGACTGTGACGGCATACGACGCTGGTGAACCTCGTTCTTCACTCGCTCCACAAAAGCCATAGCAAGGTGAGATGGCATATTACCGACGTCAATCTTAAAAATTCGACGTTCTGGAGCACGTTGGATACGATAGATAAGAACAGCATCTTCTAGAAGTTCCTTTTGCTTGAATACTTTGAAGATTGTTTCTAGTACTGACGTCCCGAAAGGCCAGTTTGTATCTAGTCCTTCAGATAAGCCTAGATGGACAACATGCTCGGCATTGATAACAGCTTCATTTTGTGCCTGGTTGAATCGACCACCACCGGTTGACCCTGAGCTAGCTGTAGGTGAGTTATATTGTACTACCCCGCCACCGTTTTGAGGCTGAGTAGAATAGGTGTCAGACGTTGTAACGGCCGTAACAGTAAGATTCATC
>Ga0302215_10000954_pt1 | contig 20996 bp, 19 predicted proteins | sample II_Fen_N3_1_FD_194580 | JGI IMG/M metagenome (GOLD analysis project Ga0302215, IMG submission 194580) | Peat permafrost microbial communities from Stordalen Mire near Abisko, Sweden - II_Fen_N3_1 | ecosystem: Environmental > Terrestrial > Soil > Wetlands > Permafrost | place: Sweden: Abisko... | reverse complement strand
CTTATTGAGAGCAGCACCTGTTGTTGAAGTGAGGCCAATGAAGTGATATCCTTTAAGCTTTGCCCATTTCGCAAGTTCATTCAGTTCTTTTTGCTTCTTGTTTGATGATTTTTCGAGATCGTAAGCGATTACAAAAAATGTTAACAGCGAATCATTGAGGTAAAAATTGGTTACATTTTCCTGATCAATGGTTTGTATTGAAAAATCGTGAATTGGTGGCTGATACCCTTTTTTTATAAGTAAGGGGGGATCCATCGACTCGAATTTCCAATTGATAGTATCCTTCCACGGAAAATCGCTGTCATTGAATTGTTTAACTTCATTCGACTTCAAATTTCGATAATGATAGATATTCTGGTAAACGTCGGTAGGAGAACCTGCCGGAATTTTCATCCCATCAGGGATATTTGCCCCTACCTTGTATGGCCGGAAATCAAAAATAGGTTCGTGATTATATGACCAATAAACGACAAACAGATAGCTTAACAACAAGAAGGCAAAAGCAATTTTCCGATATTTTTCGGTTGCAATAAAGTGAAGATTCTTTTTATTAAAGAGTAATAAAACAGCAAGAATGATCAGAACAATATTTTTATAAAAAGTCTGCCAATTAGTGATTACCAGTGCATCGCCGAAACACCCACAATCTGTAACCGGATTTTTCAACGCTATATAGAGGGTCAAAGGGGTGAAAAAAAGCATGAAAATGATTGTCAGCTTTGTTGAAAGCCTTATCAGAACGCCAGTAAGGAGCGTAATTCCAATTGCAAACTCGGCAAATGGCAGTAAAAATGCACCTGGTAATGAAAAAATTTCAAGAAAATTAAGATGCATTGCCTCAAGATAGTCATTGATTTTATAGTTAAAACCCATAGGATCAATTCCCTTTACGAATCCTGAAAAGGTAAATACGATCCCAACAATCCATCTGGCAATCACAAGCAGCTTTTGCTTCATATTATTCAAATTCAAGTTTAATCAATCCGAATATTGCATAGTTTATCATGTCCATATAATTGGCATCAACGCCCTCTGAAATTATCGTAATTCCCTTATTATCTTCGATTTGTTTAGTCCGTTTTATTTTCATTAAAATCAGATCGGTATACGAACTGATTCTCATTTGTCGCCAGGCTTCGCCGTAATCATGGTTTTTATCCATCATCAGATTTTTGGCTTTCAGAAGGTTATCCATGTATTTCTGTTCTGTAATATCGGCTGGAAGCTCTTCTTCTGAAGGACCTAACTCAAGTTGAATCAATGCCATCGCGCAATAATTTATAATCCCGATGAATTCATCCCGCGCATCCTCCTCAATTTTTGCAATCCCTTTTTCTTCTATACTCCTGATTCTTTGAGCTTTGATGTAAATTTGATCGGTCATCGATTTCGGTCTTAGAATTCGCCATGCCGTTCCGTAATCTTTCATCTTTTTCACAAATACATCGCGGCAGATACCTATAACATGATCAAACTGTTGATTCGTTTTATCCATAATTAATAATTGAACCATAAAAGTATTAAAAATTGGGGAATGAGTGTGACTTTTATTCTTACATTTGTATTGAATCCTATATTAATTTAGAGGATAATATAGCTTTATTGCACTGATATTGTGGTTGTTGTACTTAAGTTTGCTCATCGCAATAGTTTAAAAAATCAAAAATGTTATTTTTAAAAAACGATAAGAGCTTTTATAAGAAGAAGAGCAGCCTTAACCTGAATGGGAGGTTGATCAATCTGAACTCACCTATGGTTATGGGGATTTTGAATGTTACGCCTGATTCTTTCTACGACGGAGGTGTCTATAACACTGAAAGTAAAATTATAAAAAGAGCAGCCCAAATTCTTGATGAAGGTGGGCACTTTATCGATATTGGAGCGATGTCGACAAGGCCAGGCGCCGCAGAGATATCTTTGCAGGAAGAACTTAATCGTCTTTTACCTGCGGTCAAAGCTGTCAGAGCTGAATTCCCGGAAGCCTCACTTTCCGTTGACACTTATCGTTCAGAAGTTGTAAGTGCGGTATATTCTGAAATTGGAGACTTCATTGTTAACGATATTTCAGGCGGAACATTTGATACCAACATGTTCGAAGTCGTTGCAAAATTGCATTTACCGTATATCCTGATGCATTCGAAAGGGAAAAGCGATAAAATGCAGAATCAACCTATTTATGAGGATGTTGTAAAGGAGGTCGTTTTATTCCTTTCGACACAGGTACAAAAACTACGACGCCTGGGAGTTTGTGATATCATCATTGACCCTGGTTTCGGATTTGGTAAAACTGCAGATCATAATTTCGAAATATTAAACAGGCTGGATGCGTTCAAGATTTTTGAGTTGCCCATATTGGTTGGCCTTTCGCGTAAGACAATGATATGGAAAACTTTGGATATTTCTCCTGAGGAGAGTCTGAATGGAACAACGGTCCTCAATACTTTGGCCTTATCGGGGGGATGTGATATTTTGCGGGTTCACGATGTTAAAGAGGCCGTTGAGACAATAAAATTGGTTGGTAAAATTAAAAGTATTGCTAAATGATAAACTTATTCATCCATATCAGATTTCTTGATATTATTGATATTCTACTTGTTACAATAATTTTCTACGAAATTTACAAGCTCGTAAAAGGAACGGTGGCTTTCAATATTTTCATGGGAATATTCATCATTTTTGTTGTTTGGCTGGTTGTGAAATCCTTGAAAATGGAGTTGCTGGGTTCGATTTTAGGTCAAGTATTTGGAGTTGGGGTTATCGCCATTATCATTGTATTTCAACAGGAAGTACGCAGGTTTTTGCTGCTTCTCGGAAGTCGTTACAGGGCGAACCGTCAATTTTCGCTTGAAAATCTCTTTTCAAACCAGTTTAAATTGGCTTCCGAAGCGAGTATGCACGCCATCGTCGATGCATGTCAGCAAATGTCCGAAAATAGGGTGGGGGCTTTAATTGTGCTTGCGCGCGAAAGTGAATTACGCGAATATGTTGAAACTGGTGAGGTCATTGATGCTGAGATTTCTTCGGAGCTAATTAAGAGTATTTTTTTCAAAAACTCACCGCTTCATGATGGGGCAATGATTATCAGTCTCAACCGAATTAAGGCTGCCAGGTGCATTTTACCGGTATCGCAAAAACTTGAGATCAGCCCGGTTCTTGGTTTGCGGCACCGTGCTGCGATTGGAGTTTCTGAACAAACGGATGCTTACGTGATTGTTGTGAGCGAAGAGACAGGTCGCATTTCGATGTCCAGCGGGGGTGAACTTAATGAAGATATTTCAACGGATGAACTCTTTAAAATCCTTGAAACAAGCCACAAATAAAACTTTAAAAAAGAAAAGGTTGAAACAGAAATTTCTGTTCCAACCTTTTTTATATTCCATTTTTATCAAATGCCATTATGAATAAGCCTTTATTTATAGGCTTGTGTATGAATACTTCTCATTGATCTGCCTGATGGATCAGCGTTGTTGCGGAACGATGCATCCCATGCAAGCGCTTCGGGTGTACTGCATGCGATAGACGGTACCGACGGTACACAGGTAGCTGCAGCATCAGATGGAAAGTGTTCGGTAAAGATCGAACGATAGAAATACTCTTCTTTCGACATTGGCGTATTAATGGGGAAGAGGAATTTAGAGTTTTCCATTTGCTCATCAGTAACTAATTCCGCTGTAAGTGCTTTCAGAGAATCAATCCAGTTATATCCGACTCCATCAGAGAATTGTTCTTTCTGACGCCAAACCACACTCTCGGGAAGGTAATCTTCAAATGCCTTACGAAGAATCCATTTTTCCATTTTTCCGTCTTTCGCCATCTTATCTTCAGGATTCAGGCGCATGGCAATATCCATAAACTCTTTATCGAGGAAAGGAACACGTCCTTCAACTCCCCATGCAGCAAGCGACTTGTTTGCCCTCAAACAGTCGTATAGGTGCAATTTGCCGATTTTGCGAACTGTCTCTTCGTGAAATGCCTGGGCGTTTGGTGCTTTGTGGAAATAAAGATATCCTCCGAAAAGTTCATCAGCTCCTTCACCAGACAATACCATTTTTACCCCCATTGATTTAATAACACGGGCTAAAAGATACATGGGTGTTGATGCCCTGACTGTTGTGACATCGTATGTTTCAAGATGATAAATAACATCGCTCAAGGCATCAAGTCCCTCCTGAACCGTAAAATGAACCTGATGATGAATCGTCCCGATATGGTCAGCAACTTTCTGCGCAGCTGCTAAATCAGGTGATCCGACCAACCCTACAGCAAAGGAATGAAGCTGAGGCCACCAGGCTTCCTGATCACTGTCACTTTCGACTCGTTTGGCTGCATATTTTTTAGCAATTGCAGAAATTACAGAAGAATCTAATCCTCCTGAAAGAAGAACGCCATAAGGTACGTCGGACATCAATTGACGGTGAACTGCATCTTCAAGTGCTTTTCTTAATACATCAATATCTGATTTGTTGTTCTTTACCGCATCAAATTCAGTCCATTCGCGTGCGTACCATTTTTTGATAACACCGTCTTTACTATACAAATAATGTCCTGGTAGGAACTCTTCAATTTTTTTGCAGGTCCCTTCAAGTGCTTTGAGTTCTGATGCGAAATATAAGTTTCCCAACGAATCCCATCCCATATAAAGAGGAATGATTCCGATATGGTCGCGGGCAACGAGGTAACAATCGTTTTCTTCATCGTAAAGAACGAAAGCAAATATCCCATTCAAATCTTCGAGAAAATCGATTCCTTTTTCACGGTAGAGTGCCAAAATGACTTCGCAATCGGATTCAGTCTGAAATTCATAATGGTCTTCGAGTGGTTTACGTAATTCGCGATGGTTGTAAATCTCACCATTTACGCCTAAGATAAGCTTTTTATCTTTACTGTACAGTGGTTGTCTGCCTGATGACGGATCAACGATCGCCAATCTCTCATGCGCGATAATTGCTTTCGAACCACAGTAGATTCCCGACCAATCTGGTCCACGGTGACGAATTCTTTTTGACATCTTGAGGACTTGTGTTCTTAAATCCTCTGCTTTTACTTTTAAATCAAATACTCCAACAATACCACACATATTTTTATCGAATTATTATCGTTTTTTTTCTATCCAAAATATCAAAATGAGCGAATATTTGGTCGCCAAAAATACAAAAATCTTTTAAAGTTTGCATAATCGGTACAAAAAGGTAACAATCATCCTTATTTTTTATTGAGCGCGTCTTTTATCTTTTTCCAGATATTCGATTTGGGTTCCTCTTTTACTGGTTGATCTTTATTTGCTTCTGGTGTCGCTTCTGCTTCATCCCTTCTTTCCTGTCTTTCGGCTTTGCGTTCCTCCCTTTTCTTTGCATCTCCGCCAAATATACTCCAGAAATTAGATTTTCCTCCATTATATTCTTCTGTAAAATGAGGAATATCAAGCATCGCAAGCGTTTCTTCGTCCAGCCCTGGGAAATAATGGTTTTTATAATCTCTGAATGCAGGGTCGCGATAAAGCTTATTGAAAAATTTTCCTACAACCGGGAGCGCCATATAGCCACCACGTCCTAATTTGATGTTTCTGAAGTGAATAGATGGTTCTTCTCCGCCTACCCAGCATCCGGTCACAAGATCGGGAGTATATCCCATAAACCATCCATCGGCAAAATTCTGAGTCGTACCTGTTTTTCCGGCAAACGCACCTTCAACTTTGTAAAGAGATCTGATTTCGTAACCTGTTCCTTCGTCAACAACGGCTTGTAGATAGTGGGTGATTATTTTTGCTGTTTCGGGTGACATTGCCTCCTTATCGTCGTTATCGGGAACAAATTTCTTTAGCAACTTACCATTTGCGTCTTCAATCCGAATCAGGTAATTTGGAGTAACTGATCTTCCCAAATTATCGAGACAAGCATATGCCTGGGCAAGCTGAAGTAATGGAATATCGGCAGATCCAAGTGCCAGTGAAGGAACTTCGGGCAGATCGGCTTTAATTCCCATTTTACGGGCAAGCGCGATTGCCTGTGGAATTCCTGACTCCACTAACACCGCTACAGACACTGTATTTACTGATTTGCAGAGTGCCCCTTCAAGAGAATAATATCCGCCATATTCTTCATTTGAGTTTCCTGGCGACCAGTCCTGATAATCTGAATAGACTGTTTTTTCGTTGGCGTAATATTTATCAGGCGAAATCCCATTTTCGAGTGCAGAGGCGTAAATGATTGGTTTAAAAGTTGATCCAACCTGACGTGGTGCTAAAACGTGATCGTATTGGAAATATCTGAAATCATTTCCACCAATCCACGCTTTAATATCTCCCGATTTCGGATCAATGGCGACAAATCCGCAATGAAGCAGTTTTAATGCATATTTTACAGAATCAAGAGGTGAAATATTAACTTGCTTTTCACCTTCCCACGAAAAAATTTTCATATTCAATGGCACTTTAAATGCCTCCGTAATTTCAGCAGCCGATCTTCCAGCCTCTTTCATTTTTCGGTATCGCTCTGATCGTTTCATCGCTCTGACAACAACCGCATTGTTCTTCCCCCAGGGATCTTTACCGTCCCAATGCTTTTCGAAGGTGGATTGGAGTTCAGTCATCTTTTCAGTCATCGCCATTTCGGCGTATCGCTGCATTCTGAAGTCAAGTGTCGTTACGATATGTAATCCGTCCGTATAGAGATTGTAAGGAGTTCCGTCAGCTTTTGTATTCTCGGAGCACCATTCCTCCAATTGAGGTCGGATCAACTCTCTGAAATAGGCACCAGGTCCTGTATTGTATACCAGATAATTGTATTTTATACCTAAAGGTGCACCTATGAATTTTTTGGCTTGCTCATCTGTAATGTAGTTATATTTGGACATCTGCGAAATGACAATGTTTCTCCGCTGAAGCGACCGTCCCGGATTTGTTCTGGGATTGTAATAGTTATTTGCCTTTAACATTCCAACCAGTGTAGCAGCTTGAGGAACAGAAAGTTTATCGGGTCGAACACTGAAAAAACGTTCTGCCGCAAGTTCAATTCCAAAAGTATTTTCTCCAAAAGGTACTGTATTGAGATAGAGTGTCAGGATTTCTTCTTTTGAATAGAGTTTCTCAAGCCGGTAAGCAATAATCGACTCCCTGATTTTACTTACGGGAAGTGTTAACGGCCCGTAGTTTTTGCGTCCGAACAAATTTTTTACGATCTGTTGCGATAATGTTGAGCCTCCGCCGGAACTGCGATCGACCATGAAAATAGTCTTTACAACCACCCTGACCAATGCCCATTCATCAATTCCCCGATGCTCATAAAACCGATTATCTTCTGTGGCTATCAGGGCGTTAATCATATTTGGTGAAATTTCCTTGAAAGTGACGTTGCTCCTGTTCTCGGTATAATACCGGCCAAGCAGTTTATTGTCCTTTGAATAAACTTCTGAAGCTGCAGGTTCCTTTATTTTAATAAGCGTATTCGAATCAGGTAATTGACCGAATGTGCCAACATATACCAACCCAAAAAGCACGAGTAACAAGAACACCCCTAAAAGTGCAAGCTTCAATCCCCACATGAGAACTCTTTTGGTCCACGATTGTTTAGAATTTGAAGATAATCCTGAAAAGAATCCCTTGGTTTTCTTCTTTCCAGGTACTTTAATTTTTTTTACTGGCATATTAAAACGTATAATCTGTATTCATCTCTATTAAAATTGCTCACACCATGAAAATTGCCATCTCCGGCAGCACAGGTTTTATTGGAAAACAACTGTCGGAATATTTATTACAATCAGGGAATGAACTTATTGCGATTTCACGCGGTGACTTTGCAGGCGGGTGTAATCAACTGGCAAAAGTAATCAAATCTGCCGATGTTATCATCAATCTTGCCGGCGCCTCTGTTTTACAAAGGTGGAATGAGAAAAATAAGCAATTGATACTTTCAAGTCGTGTTGATACCACAAATTTATTGGTTCAAGCGGTTCAAATGAATTTGCCGGAACATCACCCATATGCTTTTATAAATGCTTCTGCAATAGGAATATACGAAAATTATAAATCTCATGATGAGTTTTCGACAGCATTTGGAAACGATTTTTTGGCTTCGGTATGTAAAGCATGGGAAAGCGCAACTGTAGATTTAAAGGAGTTAGATATGAGGTTGTGTACCATCCGGATCGGTATCGTACTTGGAACCACAGGAGGATCACTTAGAAAATTGTTGCCCCTTTTTAAAGCTGGATTTGGTGGCAAAATTGCTTCAGGGAAACAGCCGTTTTCGTTTATCCATATTTCAGATTTCTGCCGCGCAATCGAACATTTAATTATGAGCACCAATAGCGCTGGTGTTTATAATTTAACTTGCCCGAATCCAACAACCAACAAATTGTTCACCAAGGCTTTATCTGATATTCTTCACCGTCCTGCGTTTTTTACTGTTCCCGAATTTGCTTTAAGACTTATTTATGGTGAGGCGGCCGCGATGCTTACAAAAGGAGCAAGTGTAATTTCTTCGCGGTTGCCGGAAGAGGGTTTCCAATTCCAATTTCCTGATATTAATTCTACAATAGCTGATTTGATTAAAAAAGGCTGATGATACAAAAATAATAATTCAGAAAATCCGACTTTTATGAATAAAGATTTTCAGGGTGAAAAGATTCCTCCCATTTATATTGTCTCGGGTGGAAAAGGATTGGCCGGCGATGCTGTAGTTCAGTCGGTTCTGATTCAATTCCCCAATAACAAAGTTCCCGTTATCGTCGTTCCCGATGTTTTGAATCAGGAAAGAACGGATGATGTAATTTCAAAAGCTTTGGTAACCAATGGGGTTATAGTCCATACTATGGTCGATCCAGAGGCGCGGAAAATGCTGATCGATTCCTGTGTTCAAGCTCGCGTCAATCATTTTGATCTTGTCGGCGATTTGTCAGACTATTTGTCGAACTTGTTAAATACCAAACCCATCAGTAAACCTGGTTTATACCGGCTTAGTAATATTGCTTATTTTCAGCGTGTTGAAGCAATTGATTTTACACTAAAGGTTGATGATGGGCAAAACCCCGAAAAGATTACCCAGGCAGATATTGTGCTGACCGGGGTTTCCCGAACAGGCAAAACGCCATTGAGTGTTTACCTCGCAATGTTTGGCTGGAAAGTTGCTAATGTCCCAATTGTTCCGGGTATCGAACCGCCCGAAGGATTGTTTAAAGCAGATCCGGAGCGGGTTTTTGGATTAAATATTTCACATATTTACTTGATAGCACAGCGTGCTAACCGGGTTAAAAGTCTAAAGATGGATGAAGATGCTGATTATATCAATACTAAGAAAGTGGGCGAGGAGTTGGCCTATGCGCGCAGGATATTCGAAAGGGGAGGGTTTACGGAGATACAGATTACAAACAAGCCAATTGAATCGTCAGCAAATGAAATTCTTAATATTCTTACAAGCCGATTTGATCAGGACAAATGGAAAAATGATCTTAATTCGTAAGCTGATGGTAAATTGCTGTTAATCGCAAGTTGTGGGTTTCCCAGCATCTTGTTTTTTATCCATGAGTTATTGTTACCAAAATCAATTCAAATGCCGGTCAGGATTCTTTCTTTAAAAGAGATCCTAAACCGGCAGTACTTTGAATTATAGTTTCATAAATCCGAATTTCACTATTTTTTTTCGGCAGGAGGAACTAATTTGACAGTTGCAACATCAACAGTAATTTCACCTAATCTTTTAGCAACTTCAGGTTTCATACTTTCCTGATATCGACCACCAAGGTGTTTGGCCAGAAACTTTTCTGCGGATGCTAACATGGCCATATTATTTACAGGGCGAGCAAAGCCATGGCCTTCGTCGGGTGCAACAATATACTCGACAGGAAAACCTCTTTCACGCAATGCAATCACAATCTGATCTGATTCGGCTTTGTTCACACGCGGGTCATTCGCACCCTGGACTACCAGTAATGCTGCCTTAATTTTATTGGCAGAATTAAGTGGTGATTGCCGTTCGAGTTGTGCTTTACCTTCGGGATTCGTAGGATCACCCATTCTTACATGGAATATTTTACGTCCTGCTTCCCAGTACGGAGGAATTGAATTCAATAACGTAATCAAGTTCGATGGGCCAACAATTGAAACTCCACATGCATACACCTCAGGAGTAAATGCTACTCCAGCCAGCGTGGCGTAACCACCATATGAGCCACCCATAATTCCGATTTTTGATGAATCAGCAATTCCTTCACTAATCAGGTATTTAACTCCCCAGGTTAGATCATCCTGCATTTTTTCTCCCCACTGATTGTTGCCCGCATTCAGAAATTTCTTTCCATATCCAGTTGATGATCTGAAATTCGGAGAAAGTACAGCGTAGCCCCTATTGGCAAGAAATTGGGCATAAGAACTATAACCCCATCCATCGCGTGCCCATGGACCCCCATGAGGAAATACAACCACAGGTAAATTTTTTGGTTCAAGACCTTTGGGTAATGTAAGAAACGCAGGAATTTCGAGTCCATCGGATGATTTATATTTGATTGCCTTCATTTCTGCCAAATCCTTGACCGGAATATTTGGTCTTGGACGATACTGAAAAGTGAGCTTTTTCTTAATGCGGTCGAAAAGATAAGTAGAACCAGGATTGACGTCTGCTGATGCACTGAGCAGCCAGTAATTCTCGTCCGCTGTTGATGATGAGAAATAGATATCAGTATTTGGTAATTCTTTCTTAATCAAATCGTAATCTGATTCAAAACTTTTATCTTTCCAATAGATTCTGTTACGTTCATCCTCATAAGAGGTATAGATTATCTCCTTGCTTTTTTCCGAAATAAACACGTTTCCAATATCTACTCTTTTAAGTGGATCGCTTTCCACGATCTCTTCCTTCAACGTTTCCGGATCAAAAAGTATTAATTGCGAAAGATCGATGCTATCACCTTTGTTGGTGTTCATGTATACTCGCTTATTATCTTTATTGAAAGCATACGGATATGCTTCTTCAAAAACCGAGGTTGTATAAATTTTAACCAATTCTTTAGGATCAACCCGAAGAATATCATTGCTTCCGTCCGGATTGGCACGACTTGCCAAACGCAACTGATCATTCCAATCGAATACCCAACCTGTAATCCTGTCTGTGGCAGAGTTTTGTCGAATCAAAGTTCTTTCGCCTGTCGAAATTTTCATTTTATAAAGATCGTGCCATGCCTTATCACGGTCATTAAGACCAATATAGATGGCATCGGGATCAGTTAAAGGAACGGCATAGATATATACTCTCACTCCTTTAAGATTGGTAAGATCTCTATTCACCGGAATATAGCTTCCCTGAGTAGGAGCTTCCTGAGGGTTTACTGCATAGATATTGAAATTTTCGTCACCACCTTTATCCTGCGAGTAAAGGATGTATTTACCATCACGCGACCAAAAATAAGAACGGATTGGCCTAACAGTATCAGCGGTCAAAGGCCTTGCTTTGGTAAAATCATCTTCCAGCTTTTTTACCCAGATATTCTGGGTTCCCTTGTATGGTTTTATAAATGAGATAAATTTTCCGTCGGGAGATAGTTGGCCTCCAGCTATTTCGGGACTATCGAAAAGAAGTTCCCGGTCAATTATTGGAGGTTGAGGCACCTTTGGTCCTGGAGCCTGGCATGCCACTAATGTGGTAAAGAACAAAAAACAGAGCATCTTTGTAGTTTTCATTGGCAAACTGTTTTAGAAATTAATTGAGTGCATAATTCTCAGTTCTAAACGTTAAACAATTTTATTTGTTTCAGAAGAAAATGATTTGGTACCGATTTTAACTAATTAAAAATTTGCTTAGTCGTTATTATACCAGTATGGGAAAACGCTTGCCACAATTAACCTTTCAAAAATTGATTTACAGTACCTTCGGTTTAACTTATAAATAAATTCATTCAGGTATCGCTGCAAATTTGCGCCCTTTATCTTATGAAAAACACCCAGAAAAGTCCTTTTTGCATTACTAATGGCAATATGTACCCATTGCAATGTTTCTTTGGTCACCTGCGCATTTGATTTTTCCATTAAGTGTACCTCCACATACTTGCAGATGTCGACGTAGCTGGAGCTCTTGTCTGTGAAAACAATGCTTTTATCATTTATTGATTCTTGTACAACCTTTGTTATCGAATCACCCGAGTGATTATCCAACACCTGCATCTTGAAGTAGCGGCACGACTTGCTTTTTTTACCTGTTACCAGGTCTTCAAGTGGAACTGATTCTGCCATTACAGCCACATTTTCTTGTCGTTGGCTGCCTTTGCCTCTCTTGAGTTTAGAGCGGACCCTGCTGGAAACTTCTGTCTCAAAAAAGCCTTCGTCCAATTCAACCATGTCATTAAGTTGGTATTGGCTATCGCGCTTGCCCATCAGATCTCTTATTCGGTTCATAACAGACAAAACAGTATTATATCTGGAATGTCCCATTTGTCGTTTTATCTCACAGGCTGACATTCCCTTTTTTGTGGATGTCATAAATAACATGATTAAAAACCATTTACGTATGGAAAGATTCGAGTTCTCCATCACTGTTCCACTTCTTAACGTGGTTCTGAAAGAGCAGGAACTGCACTGAAACTGCCACTTAGCAGCAAGCCAGTAGTGCTTCTTGCCTCCACAATGTTTGCAGGTTACACCTTCTTTTAGCCTAATATCTCGCAAGTAAACCTTACAACTAAGCTCATCTTTAAATTTCTCTACAAATTCCAATATGTTCATAGCCAAAAATTTTATAGTGCAAAACTAATCGGGCACTATGCCAAAACTTGTCATACTGGTAAGAAAACGACTAAGCAAAAATATCTTTATCAATTTTCAAATAATAAATACCTCAAAATGGGTATATTTTGAGGTAACACATTTAAAGTGACTTTTAGAGCAAATACCATAAATTCCAATTTTTCTCCATTTCAATGATTTAGAAGGCCATGTGAACATTTGCTTTCCAATTGCAGATTATTGTTCCAGATTAACTGTTTTTGAATCAAACGCTTTCAAAATCAACACCGATATTATGACCAATATTAGACTGATTATCATTCTGTTCCATAAAGTTCCATATTCAAACTATAAAAATCTGAGCCTTGCTCCCATTTAATCCTGAGTCAAACTAAAATTAAATCAATTTAATTGATATACCCCCAATTTTTAAACTCAAAAATTCACAAATAAAATAGTTTACAAATTAATAACAATGATTTTTAGGGGGTGCTTACTAAATTATATAGTTTTACACCCGAAATACCATCAAATGAAAGGACGTAACATATGGATTTTTGCAAAAAAACAGGATCGGATTGTTACGGTAAGAAGGAACTCAAACTTCTTTTCGAAATCAGTACGCTTCTAAACAAGGTGAAACGCGACCTTAAAAGTAATTTATTCCCTGTGATAGAATTGCTAAGCAATTACTTAAATGCAAAATATGCTATGCTATCGATCATCAATAGAGCCAATAACAATATCTCTATCGAGGTTTCATATGGACTTACAGAAGATGAACAAAGTCGCGGAATATATCAAATTGGTGAAGGTATCATCGGCAAGGTAGTTGTAACAGGTAAGCCGGTCGTGATTCAGAAAATATCTGAAGAAGAGGAATACCTGAATAAATTAGGTCTGAAGCTCGAAGGTGATATCTCTTTTATTTGTATTCCCATCCGTGAAGAAGATGAAATACTTGGCACATTGAGCATTCATCGTGTTTATAACGAACACATTACAATATCTGAAGATGCCCGTATTTTATCGATTGTAGGTTCTATGATCGCACAGTCGGTACGAACCAGACAGGAATATGCGGAAGAGATTGGTGAGTTACGTGAAGTGAACGAAAAACTTCAGTATGAACTAAAAGAGCGAATTTTCCCTCATAATATTATTGGTAAATCGGGCAAAATGCAAACGGTGTTTGACCTGATCGAAAGAGTAGCACCCACAAATTCAACGGTCCTGATCAGAGGAGAAAGCGGTGTTGGTAAAGAGTTGATTGCCGATGCGATTCATTTCGGCAGTTACTGCAAAAACAAACCGTTTATCAAAGTAAATTGTGCTGCATTGCCAGATAGCCTGATCGAAAGTGAACTTTTCGGCCACGAAAAAGGGGCATTCACGGGCGCCAATTCACTCCGAATCGGGAGATTTGAGGCAGCAAAAGGAGGTACTATTTTTCTGGACGAAATTGGCGATCTTCCAGCTACAACACAGGTTAAATTATTAAGAATATTACAAGAACGTGAATTCGAACGTGTTGGTAGCACCATTCCGATTAAGGCTGACGTCCGCATTGTCTGTGCAACCAACCGCAACCTGGAAGAACTCATAGAAAAGGGTGAGTTCCGCGAAGATCTGTATTACCGGATCAACGTATTCCCGGTTTATATTCCACCATTACGTGAACGAATTAACGATATTCCTGGACTGGTGGATCATTTTATCAGCAAAATAAATAAGAGTCAGCACAAGAAAATCAAACGGATTTCCTCCTCTGCTATTGATATGCTCATGGTGTATCATTGGCCAGGAAATATTCGCGAATTGGAGAATTGCATCGAAAGAGCCTGTATTTTATGTACGGGCGATGTGATCAGGGCGAATAATTTGCCACCTACACTTCAAACATCCATTTCCTCAAAAACCACTTCGGTTGGTGTACTTGAAACAGTGATTGGAAAAGTAGAAAAACAACTACTGATGGAAACACTTCTTTCAACGAAGGGAAATCTGGTAAAAGCCGCTGATTCTCTTGGCATAACCGAACGGATGATGGGTATAAGGATCAAAAAATATGATATTGACCCAAAGCGCTTTAAACTTGTAAGATAATTCAGTATAAAGCAATAAGTAAATGAATTCGTTTTAAATCGGCAAATTAGCATTTTAACACATTACCAAATTGAATACTACGATCAGCTTTTCCTTTTGTGATTTTTCGAACGAAGAACATTGTCATAAATTAACCGCATTGATCAACCAGTATATTACAGATCCAATGGGCGGTGGGACAAAACTGAATGCACGCCAGAAATTACGACTGATCGATGGTCTTGCCAGCCACCCATCCTGCTTCGTACTCTTCGCACTTGCAGACGAACAGATAGTTGGTTTAGCTACCTGTTTTATCAACTTTTCTACCTTTAAAGCTAAATCCTTTATAAACATCCATGATCTTATTATCCAAAACAACTTCAGGGGAAAAGGTTTAGGAAGAAGACTTTTACAACAAATTGAATTAATTGCCAAAGAACGAAAATGCTGCAAAATCACACTCGAAGTGCGGGAAGACAACTACACGGCACAGAACCTATATACTGAACAGGGATTTAAGGACGGAATTCCTGCTATGCGTTTCTGGACAAAAGAAATCGCATAGGTCTAACTATTTTGGTGGTAATCCCATTACGCTTCTTCTTTTCCTCCTGATTTAGGTGTTGCTTCTACTCAAAGGATAGTGCTTTCTCCAAACAATGCTTGAGTAATGATGTAAAAACACCTTCCTCACCCATAAAATTCTTCATCGATTCCAAAATGATAAATATTGACTTAAATTGAATTTATCACAACGGATTGGATGGTAATTCCATCGACATATATCATTTTCAATCCTACATTTAAGTAGATACTTATCATCTTCGCTACTTAAATGTAGGATTTTTCATTGCTTGTAAATAACAGATCCACACAGGATCAGCTATCTGCAACCGATGGCACAATGATTGTTTCAAAGTTTCCATCAATTGTTTTATTAAAATGAAATATCATGAAGTTAAGCGCAAGAAATCAGCTAAAGGGAAAAATTCTAAAAGTCGACGTAGGATTGATCACTGCGAAGGTGACACTTGACCTTGGCAATGGAAATATCATCTCAGCCATCATTTCGAAGGATTCCATTACTGATCTGGATTTGAAGCCTGGCGATACAGCCTTTGCCATTATCAAATCGACGGAAGTAATTATCGGTACTCCTTGCGATTGTAAGGAAGGAAACTGTAATTGCCAATAGCTATGATTGAGGTTGAATGCCATATTTCGATCAGAAAAAACGGGATCTGCTTCCTTAGTCCCGTTAAAACTGAGTTGCTGCACGAAATAATGCAGAACGGGAGCCTGAGCGGTGCGGCCAAAAAACTTAAAATCTCTTACCAGCACGTCTGGACGATGATTGATGAAATGAATCGATCTGCTCCCGAGCCACTTGTGATTAAACAACGTGGCGGGGCAAATGGCGGAGGTGCTGAAATATCGGGGTATGGCGTGAAAATCCTTCGCGATTATACCCTGATTGAAGCAGAGGTTAAAAAACTCATCAGCCAGATTAATGTAGAGATCAACCTGTGATTTTTTTTGCCCTGCGTTATCTAATTTACTTTATATCGAAATCCTATGCAATCAAAAATTACATACAATCCCATTGGTATCATTAAAACACCATTCTCCCAAATTGCTGAAATGCCAGTTCAACCTTCTGGGGCAGCAGGCGCTGAGGGAACCATCGAACTGAAACAGGAATATATAATTGGACTGGTTGATCTGGTCGGATTTTCTCATCTTATTCTACTTTATCATTTTCATTTAGTTGATCACCCTAAGCTCTTAGTCATTCCGTTTATGGATGATAAGCCTCACGGAATATTTGCAACGCGTGCCCCGGTTCGCCCAAACCCAATCGGAATGTCGGTTGTGCGGCTCCAAAAAATCGAAAACAACCTCCTTTTTATCGAAGGAGTCGATATGGTTGACGGAACTCCGCTTCTCGATATCAAACCGTTCTTCCCTAAGTACGATAATCACTTCGATGTACGGTATGGGTGGCTCGAAGAGAAGCGTGATATAGATATTACTACTATAAAATCGGACGAAAGGTTCGGTTCAAAATAAAAATCCGGAACTCAATCGGTGCGAATGATTGTGAAGTTCCGGACTATTAAAATCAATAAAGTTTTAACGTTTAAAAGTATCAAAAAATGAAAAGAATTTATGCTTTACCATGCTTATCTTTTGTCCTGATGCTAAGTTTTTCGGCATCGTACGGACAAACGACCATCGATGCAGAATTCCGGCCGAGAACGGAATATCGTCAGGGATTTAATCAACCTTTAGTTGATACACTTAAAGCAGCAGTTATGACATTGCAACGCACCCGTCTGAATTTCAATTACACAAGTGGGTTATTGAATGCCCGTGTGGTACTCCAGGATGCCCGTGTGTTTGGAGAAACGGATACCAAACAACCGTCAACTGCATCAACAGGAAGTATAGGCATCTATGAAGCATGGGCAGAATTGCTAATTTGGGCGGGAACAAGCTTTAAGATTGGACGTCAGGGTGTACAGTTCGAAGACGGGCGGTTATTCAGCCTTTCACCCTGGAGTAACACGGGCAACTCGCACGATATGGGTCAGCTAAGCTATTCTGCAACAGGATTTGATGTACAGTTAGGCTACGCCTACAACAATCAGAAAGCCTACAATGCAGATACTTCGTATTACAGCGTTAGTAAAATGTACAAACAGTTAGCATTTCTGCATCTCACCAAGAGACTTGCCACCGGAGTTGATCTGAGTTTGCTGGGAATTGATGAAAGTTTCATGAACAGCAAGAAAGACCTGGATTTATATCATCGTTACACCACGGGCGGTACCTTGCTGTTAAAGAAAGATAAGCTGCCACTTGGTCTTTTTGCTACCGGCTATTATCAATTTGGTGAAAGTGCCCCCGGAGTTGATCTCGATGCTTACTTACTGGCTTTAAAAGCGACTTACACGTTTACAGATAAGATTGGAGGACTTGCCGGGATCGATTATTATTCGGGATCGGAAAGCACGTTGGCTTCAACGAAGACCAACACCTTCAATAAATTGCCCTACGGAGTAAATCACTCATTCAATGGTTACATGGAATACTGGGCAACGTTACCAAAGGGAGGATTGGTAAACTATTTTGGGGGATTAAATCTGAAACTGAGTAAGAAATGTAGTTCGGACATCACTTTCTACAGCTATAAGCTTGCCAAGGACATGAAATCGGGCACCACAGCGATTAAGAAGAATATAGGTTCGGAGTTAGATATCGCCTTTAACTACAAACTTTCACCCGAAACCGCGATACAGTTTGCATGGTGCGGCTATTTTATAACCGATGGCACCAAAATATTGAAATACAAATCGACAAACATCGAAACTAAGTTTCCGCAATATGCCTATGTGATGCTGACGATCAAACCACAATTATATAAGACCCCCGCACCTATAACTGCGGATACCAAGAAGTAAAATATTCAATAATAAAATTACAAAAACATGAAAAGATTATGCATTATACTGCTGTTAACCTTATCCGGCATCAGCATGCAGGCCCAAACGGTAAAAGTTGCTGCTGCAGCGAACCTCCGTTTTGTGTTTGAGGAGATCAAAGACAATTACATGAAGTTGAATCCCAAGGCAGAAATTGTAGCTAACTTCGGTTCAACCGGAGCTCTTTACCAACAGATCGTTAATGGCGCCGATTTTAATGTTTTTATGGCCGCAGACGATGTCGTTCCAGCAAAACTGAAGAGCCAGGGATTGGTATCGGGCGAAGTCAAGACCTATGCATTCGGTAAACTGGTGTTATGGAGCAATACAATCGATGTGTCGAAAGGATTGGAATTATTGACTGATCCCTCGGTGAAACGCATAGCCATTGCCAAACCCGATCTTGCGCCTTATGGTGACAGAGCGATTGAATGCCTGAATTCGACAGGTTTATTTGAGAAGGTGAAAGACAAAATTATTTATGCTGACAATATTTCGCAGACTGCTCAATTTGCCCAGACTGGTAATGCAGAAGTGGGTTTTCTGGCATATTCCTTAACGCTCACGCCTGAAATGAAAGGTTCTGTTTTTTTAATCGATCCTAAAAATTATAAACCGGTGGCACAGGCAATGGCCGTTGTTAAAGGATGGAAGGCCAGTCCGGAAGCTGTGAAATTTATGAAATATGTTTTAAGTCCCGAATGCAAACCAATCTTCGAAAAGTTCGGGTATATCGTTCCTTAAGATGAATAAATTAACAGGTATCATTACACAGATTCAGCAGTCAGGCGCTATCCTGCTTGTTGATGTTGCAGTCGATGGGCATGGCTTTTCAGCCTTGCTCATCGAATCAGTAACGCAACCGAAATGGCTTCAGACCGGCAATACGATTGATCTTGTATTTAAAGAGACTGAAGTTTCACTTGCAAAGAATTTATCGGGTGTAATCAGTTTGCGAAACCGCATGAAATGTAAGGTGATAAGCATTGAACGCGGTGGACTACTAAGTAAGATATCCATGGGTTTTCAGAACTATACAATTGCCTCAGCTATTACTACCCGTGCTGTGGACGCGCTTCGGCTTACAATTGGTGATGAGGTGGAGGCCCTTGTAAAATCGAATGAAATTTCACTGGTTAAGAAACATGAAAACGACTGATCAATAAGCTGTCTGACATCAGCAATCATAGATTTCAAATTTATATTAAAAAAATTAAATCATGGATATCACTTTTGCTCAAACCTTGTGGATCACCTTTAAACTTGCGTTTGCCACCACAGTCATTCTCATCATCATCGGCTTGCCGTTTGCTTATTGGCTGACATATTCGCGCATAAAGATAAAGCCACTGATCGAAGCACTGGTTAGTATGCCAATGGTTTTACCACCATCGGTGATCGGTTACTATATGCTTGTGATTTACAGTCCACGCAACTGGTTTGGCGCATGGTTGAACGATGCATTTAATGTTCGCCTGGCATTTTCATTCGAAGGAGTGTTGATTGCATCGGTTATTTTCAGCCTGCCATTTATGATTCAACCTTTGCATAATGGACTCCGATCTTTGCCCGACAGTCTGCGCGAAGCGTCCTTCACACTTGGAAAATCCAAATCAGTGACTTTCTTCAGAATATTGCTTCCAAGCATTAAACCATCCATCATTACGGCAGTAGCATTAACTTTTGCCCACACCATTGGCGAATTCGGAATTGTGCTAATGGTTGGCGGGAACATGCCCGGCGAAACGCGTGTAGCTTCCATCGCCATATACGACGAAGTCCAGTCACTCAACTTTGCAGTTGCCAATCAGTATGCCTTTATTCTCTTCGCGGTATCATTTGTGATGCTTGCAACCATATACAGTGTAAATAAAAAATACGACACATGGCGGATGATCTGATCACAATTGATATTCAAAAAATGATGGTCACCTCCAATGGCCCTGTCAACCTCGCAATTAAAACGGAACTAAAGACAGGTGAATTGGTTGCGATTTTTGGTACCTCAGGAGCCGGAAAAACGACCCTTCTACGGATACTTGCAGGTTTATTAACGCCAGACAAAGGTTTCTTAAAGATGGGAAATACGGTTTGGTTTGATTCGGAGAAACATATAAATATTACGCCTCAGAACCGGAATATCAGTCTGATGTTTCAGGATTATGCTCTTTTTCCTGATATGACGGTCGAACAGAACATTCTTTTCGCGCAGCCCTTGAAAAACAGACAAGCAGCAGACGAGTTGCTCGCGGCATTTGGCCTTACGGAATTCAGAAAACGTAAACCCGGAGGGTTATCTGGCGGACAAAAACAACGTTTAGCATTGGCACGTGCGCTGGCTCGTAAACCGCTGTTGTTATTACTGGACGAACCGCTTTCTGCACTTGATTCGAATATGCGGACGACTCTGCAGAACGAAATCGCTCAGGCCCATTACTTATCAGGCGCAACAACAATTCTGGTGAGCCACGATTTGAACGAAGTATTCCGTTTAGCATCGCATGTCGTTTGTATCGGGAACGGAGTAGTTACCCGGAGCGGAAAACCAGAGCAGGTATTTTCTGATGACAGTATCAGCGGCAAAGTGCAGATTACAGGGCAAATCGCACGCATCGAAAAGGAAGACATCATCAATATTGTGACGGTCATTTCGGGAAACAATCAAATAACAAAGGTGATCGCTTTTGAAGACGATGTAGAAAACCTGCACATTGGTG
>Ga0302215_10000953_pt1 | contig 20998 bp, 19 predicted proteins | sample II_Fen_N3_1_FD_194580 | JGI IMG/M metagenome (GOLD analysis project Ga0302215, IMG submission 194580) | Peat permafrost microbial communities from Stordalen Mire near Abisko, Sweden - II_Fen_N3_1 | ecosystem: Environmental > Terrestrial > Soil > Wetlands > Permafrost | place: Sweden: Abisko... | reverse complement strand
TACCGAAAAAGCATCTGTATCGCTAAAGAAACTCACTCAACACTTTTGACTATTGTCAACATGATAGGTGGACGTAAAACCAACCTTAGCAGTTATGTGGAAAATATCATCCTACAGCATCTTGAAAGACACAAAGAAGAAATCAATGAACTGTATGAAAGTAAATTCAAAAGGCCGATATTGTAGTAAGAAGCATATTGTGGGTGAAAAATCTCAATTGATTCCGATAGCGAAAAAAAAACTAGGTCATGCTTGGTGCAGATTGAAAAAATATTGAAAAGCCCATTGTATTTTGTCAATCTAGCGAGAAGTTAATTTTCGTTGGATTTTTAATATTATAGGCAAAAGAGTAAACACTTCTTTTTCCTCACACGAAGTGTAAACATGTATTTACTGCACGAAGTGCTAAACAACCAGAACTTCTTTTAGCGGATGAATTATTTTATTCAGGCGGTAGCAAATAATTTAAACGCTAAATGTAGTTTCCGATGTCCCTATTCAAAAATAGTTTGCCTGTTTTTTCTTGGATTCAAAAAATATGGTCTTAAAAATCAGGCATATTGTTTTGGGGCATTTGTTTCAGGTTCATAAAACATAAATTGCAATTGTCTTTAAATGTTGGAAAGCAGGAAATAAGTTTTCCATTATCCATATCCTAAAAAAAGTAAGAATTAGTCCCGAAAACTTATTCTTACTTTTCAACATTACTAAACTCTATCGCAACGCTTTTTTTTGAGTGGATACCGGGGCTCGAAGTGTCAGGCGAGGAAAAAATGGCTTGTGTCCGATGTCCCCATTGGAAAACCTGTTGTGACTTTTTTGCAACCACAAAAACAAACACACATAAAAGTCATAAGTAGTTTTCGGGGCATTATTCTAGGATTTTAGAAACGGCTGGGAATTAGTCTGTTTAGTGCATTACTGTTACCACACTTTCATGTGGTCTAGCTTGGAGTATTATCACGCTCAATGGAAACATACTTTTGGAAGTGTTTGAAACTAAAAGAAGATTGTGAAATTTTACTTTTTGCGGAGCTTAAAATTGATTAAAATGGAATTAAGCAATGACACTTGAATATTTATCGACAAAATCAGATGGTCTAGTATTTCAAGGGACGAATCAATATTCTACTAGTCAACAAATAATCAACATATTAGAGAACAGCCACGTCATTGGCGGCAATGAAAATAGAATAGCTAATTAAATTTTGTAGAACGTATACTTAATTATTTATTCTATTTTATTTGGTAATTTAAAATATTGTTCTCATATTTGTAGTCGCATTACTTAAGAATAAATATTGAAAACAGTTTTAAAAAATATTGCAAGCATACAAACCGGACTTTTCGCCAAAACCGAGACAGAAGGAGATATTGTATACCTACAAGTGAAGGATTTTGACGAAAGTGGAAAAATCTCTCTTCCACTTCATCCAGACTTAAAATTAAAGTCTGCTTATGACAAACATCTATTAAAACCGGGCGATGTACTTTTTGCTGCCAAAGGCAATAAAAATTTTGCAACTTTCTTTGAACATACTGACGAAGCTTGTGTAGCATCAACTTCGTTCTTCGTGATTCGCTTGCTCGTAGAAAATATATTACCAGCTTTTTTAGTTTTATATCTTAATCATCCAAGCATTCAAAAACTCTTGAAAGCGAATGCAATTGGAACCTCCATGGCATCTATTTCTAAAGCAGTGTTAGAAGATTTGGAAATTTCTATTCCGGATATAAAAACTCAAGAAACAATTTTACGCATATCCAACCTTCGAAACAAGGAAAATCAATTGAAGCAACAGATTGAAATACTCAGAGACAAACAAATTCAACAACAAATAATCAACGCAATAAAATAAAAAATGAAGAAGATCACTCAGAAAGACATCAATGATGCAGTATGGAAAGCATGTGACACTTTTCGCGGAAGCATAGATCCAAGTGTTTACAAGGATTATGTGCTCACCATGCTTTTTGTAAAATACCTCAGCGATGTACATGATGATAAATACGAAACGCATCTGAAAAAATACAATGGAGACAAAGAACGGGCTGATCGCGCTATGAAACACGAACGATTTGTAGTGCCTGAACAAAGTCAATTCAATTATTTGTATGACCACCGGAATGAACTCAATATCGGCGAGTTAATCGACATTGCGTTGGAAGATTTGGTGGAAGCCAATCGCGATAAATTATATAGCGAGGATGGTGCAGGAATTTTCCAGAACATCAATTTCAACAGTTCGGTGTTGGGCGATACTAAAGACAAAAATACCAGACTGAAAAATCTACTGCTGGATTTTAATAAAGACACGCTGGATTTACGTCCTTCGCATCTGGAAGGTACTGATATTATTGGTGGAGCATATATGTTTCTGATTGAGAACTTTGCAAGTGATGCAGGCAAGAAGGCTGGGGAATTCTTTACACCCAAAGAGGTTTCGACCCTGATAGCCAAACTCACAAAGTCGAAACCGGGCTCGCGCATCTGTGACCCTACCTGTGGTTCGGCTTCGTTGCTGATAAAAGCAGGTGAAGAAGTGGGTTCGGATAATTTCTCGCTTTACGGACAAGAAGCCAACGGAAGTACCTGGGCATTAGCCGTAATGAATATGTTTTTGCATGGTTTTGACAATGCGACTATACGTTGGGGCGATACAATACGCAACCCAAAACTGAAAGAAGGAGATGCATTAATGCGCTTCGATACCGTTGTTGCAAATCCCCCTTTTTCCCTAGACAAATGGGGAAAGAGCGATGATAAGGATGAAAATAAAGCATCCGACAGTTTTGATCCTGAAACTGATCAATACAACCGTTTTTGGAGAGGTACACCACCTAAAAGCAAAGGAGACTGGGCATTTATCAGTCACATGATAGAAACCACTTACGAAGGCAGAGGCAAAGTAGGTGTGGTAGTTCCTCATGGTGTATTGTTTCGTGGAAGTAGTGAAGGAAAAATTCGTCAGAAAACCATTGAAGAGAATATTCTGGAAGCAGTCATCGGTTTACCTGCCAATTTGTTTTTCGGAACAGGCATTCCTGCTGCAATACTCATTTTCAATAAAGGGAAGATGAACAATACTAATGTGCTGTTTATTGATGCAAGCAAACAATACGATTCGGCTAAAAATCAAAATAAGCTGAACGAAACTCATATCAATCATATTGTTGACACCTACCGCAACTTCAATGAAGGTAAACTTCCGGCAGGAGTAACAGAAGACAAATTTAGCTATGTAGCCACTTTTGACGAAATAAAGGAAAATGATTTTAACCTGAATATACCCCGTTACGTGGATACCTTTGAGGAAGAAGCAGAAGTGGATATTGCAGCTGTGCAGGCGGAAATAAACAAGTTAGAAACAGAATTGACGGCTGTGCAAGCAGAAATGCAGAAATATTTGAAAGAGTTAGACATATCACAAACCCCTAAAGGGGCATAAAGAATGGTATGCGAGACGCACCTCAATAAATCAGTTTTAGGAGACGAAACTAGCTTCACATCTCCGTCAGTTGACGGACTTGGGGCAGATAAAAAAATAAGTTATGACTATCCAATACGCATCCGACTTACATTTGGAATTTTCAGAAAACAAGGCTTTTCTGAGAGCAAACCCGCTGCAAGCAGTGGGCGAAGTTTTGTTGCTGGCAGGTGATATTGTTCCGTTTTCTGTAATGGATCAACACAAAGACTTTTTTAGTTTTCTTTCCGATAATTTTGCTGCAACCTATTGGATTCCGGGCAATCATGAGTATTATTATTTCGATGCTGCAACAAAATGCGGTGTGCTGAATGAAAAAATACGAAGCAATGTTTTTCTGGTGAACAACACTTCAGTGGTACTTGATGATGTGAAGTTTATCTTTTCAACATTATGGAGCAAAATTAATCCGGCTAACGAATGGCAGATTGAGCGGAATATGAGCGATTTTCATGTCATCAAATATGGTAGCTTCCGATTTTCGGTACAACGCTTTAATGAATTACATGCCGATAGCATGATATTTCTCAAACAGGAATTAGCAACAAATGCGGCGAATAAAAATGTGGTAGTTACGCACCATGTACCAACTTTAATGAATTATCCACAGAAATACAAAGGAGACATATTGAATGAAGCTTTTGCCGTGGAATTATTCGATTTAATTGAAGCCACCAGTCCCAATTATTGGATTTATGGACATACGCATGGCAATACGCCTGATTTTGAAATAGGAAAAACGAAACTGCTGTGTAATCAACTGGGATATGTTAAATATGGAGAGCATAGCATGTTTGATACTAAAATTTCATTTAATATATGATTATCAAAATAATAAACCTATATTTGCACAATAAACCATATTAGTTTATCTATCAATTACTAGTTTATTACTAAAAAAAGGGGATATGAAGCAGTTAAAACAATACATCTACGAAATACTGGGTACAGAAATACAACCTGAACCCACAGCCAAAGAGCAATTGAATAGCTTGCCTATGTATATAAGCGAGACTTACCGCTTGTATAACTTTGTTCTGTTTAATCAATTTCTGTTGCTAGTTGAACCAAAACAGGCAGACAGTTTTAGTATCTTGCAAACCGAAAAACATTTCGATTTGCTTAGGCGCACATTTGCTAAAAAGGTGATATTGCTTTTACCTGAAATCACAGCAGTTAACAGAAAACGATTAATTGAAAAAGGAATCAACTTTATAGTACCCGGAAAGCAAATTTATTTACCTGAGTTATTGCTTGACTTGAGAGAAAATTTTAGTAATCCAAAAATGAAAAGCAAAAATGAAAAGCTACTTCCATCTGCTCAATTTTTGCTAATCTATCACATTATACATCGCAATGATAAATGGCAATTAGAAGAACATTCTTTTAAGGAAATTGCAAAAAAAACGGGTTATACTGCCATGGCCATCACCAAAGCTGTGGACAATCTAAAATATCACGAAATGATAGAGATAACAGGTGAAAAAGAAAAGCATATTCGGTTTGTATCGGATAGGCATGAATTATGGCACAATGCCGAAAGCCGTAATTTATTGGTAAGTCCTGTTCTAAAGCAAGTGTATGTGGACTATAAAACAAACATTTTTATGCTTCTGTCCAATGCATCTGCGTTGACTGAATATAGCGATATGAACCCAAGCAGACAAAAATTTTATGCTTTAGAAAAAAACAGGTTCTATGGATTGCAAAAAAACAATTTACTTTCAAATGCCAACGATTACGACGGAGAATACTGTCTTGAAATATGGAAATACAATCCCGAAACCTTGGTAGGTGAACAACCCAACAATGCTCCGGTAGTAGATTCACTTTCTTTATACCTGAGTTTAAAAGAGAGTAAGGATGAAAGAATTGAAATGGCTTTAGAACAATTAATAGACAAAGTAATATGGTAATAGGATTGGATGTATTTAAGAAATACTTTGAAGCATATCCCGATAATTATGTAATTATTGGGGGTACAGCGTGCGATTTGATTATAGACGATGCAGGTTTTGTGCCTCGTGCAACCAAAGATATTGACATTATTCTGGTAGTGGAAGCTTTGAGCTCCGAATTTGTGACACAATTCTGGAAGTTTATTGAAGATGGGAATTACGAACGCCGAGAAAAAAACGACGATGAACGAAAATACTATCGGTTTATGAAACCTCAAAATCCCGAATTCCCGGTTCAAATAGAACTATTTTCACGAAATCCCGACCTGCTTGATCTTGATGGGCAAGCTCATCTGACACCAATTCCGGTAGACGATGACCTTACCAGTCTTTCAGCCATATTAATGGATGATGAATATTACCACTATATGTTAGGACATTGCACGTTGGAAGATGGCTTACAACGCGCCAATAGTGAAGCCCTGATATGTCTGAAAGCAAAAGCATATCTCGAAATTGCCGAACGTATTTCCAAAGGGAGCAAAGAAGATGCAAAAAAGCTTCGTAAACACAAAGGGGATGTGTTTAGGCTGGCAGTAATGCTGGCTGCAAACGATAAATTTGAACTGCCTGAAAGTATAAAAGCTGACTTGCAATCTTTTATAGATGCCATTGTCGGCGAATTGCCCGACAACGCAATCTTTAAAGAAATGGGGTTGAGTGCCGTATCCGCAGAAACTGTTTTGAAACAAATTATCAAAAGCTTTCAATTGAATGAATAATAACACAATATATAAAAATTCTCCAATTGGTAAGATCCCAAGTGATTGGTGTGAAATTGAGTTTGGAGAGTTTGTAGATCTTGAAAAAGGAAAGTACGTTCCTGTTGAAAATGAGGATTTGAAATGTTTGGAGCTTGAACATTTTAATCAAATTGACGGAAGTATAAATGGTTGGGTTAATTCATCTGAGCAAAGAAGTACTAAAAATCAATATAAAAAAGGTCAGGTATTATTTGGAAAGCTTAGACCTTATTTACAGAAATATTGGTTAACTGAATTCGATGGTGTATGTTCGAGTGAAGTTTGGGTTTTAAATTCAAGAAGAAATAAATGCAGTAATGAGTTTTTATTCCGGTTAATTCAAACTCATCGGTTTATACAAGTTGCGAATGTTTCTTCTGGCTCAAAAATGCCAAGATCTGATTGGCATTATGTATCAACATTCCCTTTTCTGCTCCCCCCTCTTCCAGAGCAAACTCGCATAGCCGAAGTCTTAAGCACTTGGGATAAAGCCATAAGCAATACGCAAGCCACCATAGAGCAAGTGGAGCTGCGCAATAAATGGCTGATGCAAGAATTGCTCTCGGGAAAAAGAAGGTTGAAAGGGTTTAGTGGGGAGTGGAAAGAATTGAAAATGAAAGATGTGTTTGATAGAGTAACCAGAAAAAACACAGAAAACAATACCAATGTAGTTACCATTTCAGCTCAACGAGGGTTTGTACGCCAAACTGATTTCTTCAATAAGAATATTGCCAGCGAAATTACCGATAGTTATTTCTTGGTTGAAAAAGGAGAGTTTTGCTACAATAAAAGTTATTCAAATGGTTATCCATGGGGTGCAACCAAAAGATTGAATGATTACAAAAAAGCGGTAGTAACCACACTTTATATCTGTTTTAAAATCAAAGATTTGAAGCTGAATTCAGGCGATTTCTTTGAACATTATTTTGAACGAAATTCATTAGACCGAGGTTTGACGAAAATTGCTCATGAAGGTGGTCGGGCGCATGGCTTACTTAACGTTACGCCTAGTGATTATTTTGATTTGAAAATTACTATCCCGGATTTCAAAGAACAAACTGCCATAGCCCAAGTGCTACAAGCAGCAGATAAAGAAGTGCAGGTGCTACGAAGCAAGCGTGATATGCTGAAGGAGCAAAAGAAGGGGTTGATGCAGGTGTTGTTGACGGGGAAGAAAAGGTTGGTTGTCTGAGCAAATTATCTGAATCAGAATTTTAAGAATTAAAGAATAAGTAGAATAAGAAAAAGGATTGACTATGGAAAAATTGAGTTTTTTAGATTGTATAAATAGTTCTGTTGGGAATAGGCACTTAATGCTTGGTAATGGATTCAGCATATCTTTATTTCCGAATATATTTAACTACAGTAAATTGAAAGAAGCTGTCAATGCTAAGGGATTACAGCAATTATTTGATTCTTTTAATACAAATGATTATGAGTTTGTTTTGAGGAAAATATTAGATGCACAATATGTAATATCCTCACTCAAAAAAGATAATGTTGTGACTCTTGACTACTTGAGTCAAATTTACAGCGAATTGTCAGCTACATTGATAGAAACTTTAGCTGGGAGTCACCCTGAGAATCCTTCAAATATAACAGAAGAGCAATATGAATCTTGCCGGCAATTTTTACAATTATTCAAGGATGGAAAGATATATTCATTTAATTATGATTTACTGTTATATTGGGTATTTATGCATTTCAAAGACTCATTAGATAGCAACAAAATATTAAAATGTGACGATGGTTTTAGATCTTCGACAGATGGTGATGACTCCATTGTTTGGGAAATTGGTGCAGAACACGACCAGAAGATATATTATATTCATGGAGCTTTACATATTTTTAGCAATAATCACATCATTGAAAAATGTGTTTGGAAAAATAAAAATCAACCAATTATTGAGCAGGTTAGGAAGAACCTTGACTCAGGAATGCTTCCAATTTTTGTAGCAGAAGGGAGTAAAGATCATAAAAAAGAGAGAATTCACAATAATGGATATTTGGCAAGATCTTTTGCAAGTCTCAAAAATATTGGTGGTTCACTGTATATATTTGGGCATTCAATCAGAGATGAAGATGATCATGTTTTTGATTTGCTATTAAATAGAAACACTAGGCTAAAACATATTTATGTTGGTCTTTTCGGTGATTTAGATAGCAACTATAATCAAGCCATACTAGCTAAACTTCAAAGCTGGGAAGATCAAGAACGATCAAAAAACCCGAAGATTCAAAAGAAGATATTTTATTATCAATCTTCAGAAGTGAATGTTTGGGGTAGGTAGCCATATATAAGTAGAAAAGAATTGATCTGGTAGTTGTTGAGGGTTATCTGTATTGTAAATAAACTACCCACGCCGCAAACGGCAGGGAATTCACCCAAAAGAGATTAAAGAATTCGTAGGATAAGAACTAAAATTGAAAGTTTATGATTGGTTTGTTTACAAGAGTTTTTTTGAAAAAAGATAATCGACTCCGTAAGTATTACGATGCCAAAAGACGTGTAAAAACGATTAAAAATTCAAAGTGTAAAATTCCTCCGTATTTGAAGGATAATAATTTTATGACTGAATTAAATTATAAGCTTTGGGTGACAAAAGGTGCACGATTTAAAGCAAGCGAAAGATGTGAAGAGCTGGATCGTCGCTCAGCAAGATTGGTTGGGTGGTTGTCGGCTTATTTGATTATTTTTAGCGTGTTGCCTTTGTGCAATATACCTGAATTATCATTGCCGGGAAATTATACTGCCTTCATCTCAATCTCGCTATCAATCATGATATTAGTATTTAGTCAGTTAGAGTATGCTATGAACTATACTTCTATGGCAAAAGATTATCATAATTGTGCTTTGGAAGTGGCAAACTTGTACAATGAATTACGCTACTTGAAGACAGATTGTGATGGAAAATCAAGTGAAGAATTGACTGCTAAAATGAGAAAAATTTCTACTACCTATGAATTGACCTTACAAAAATATGAAAATCATTTACCAATTGACTATGACATTTTTAGAATAGATAAGCCTGAGTATTTTAATTTGTCGTGGCTATCTGTTAGAAAAATAAAAATGAGATATTTTTTAAAAACAAAGTTTGTAAATTATTTTTTTATTTATGGCTTGCCTGTCATTTATGCAATAGGAGTTTATTTTTATAAATGTAGAATTTGACTATGGAAAAATTAGATGTAAAAGCAATGATTGAAAGTGTGATAAGTGACCTTGTGAGCAATCAACCGCTTTCAGTAATCTTTCTAAAAGTGCAAGCAATTTCATTTTATCTCGACAATCAGGAATTTCGGGAATGGTTTGAAAACGAGAATAGAGGTTATGCAGATTTAGATAAAATACCGGAATATAGGATATATGGTACATCTGTTCGTGCAAATATTATGACTTTTGGTGGTTTTTGGAGAGACTACACAATTCCTGTCGATCAAATTAAAGATGATTTTGTAAGAAACTGGTTGAATAAAATAAAACTTAACGACTCGATTTCTTCTATAGAATCATCATTGGAAAATTCTACTGAACAAGGTGTATTTGTGCGACATTTGCCAGGCGTTGTTTTTTCTGAAATAAATAAGATATTACAGCAAGGATGTCACGTTGAAGATGCTTGGCAAGAAATATCCAGAACTGCTTTTGTAAATACTATTGCAGCTGTAAAATCAAAGCTTCTCGAATTTTTCTTAAAATTAGACAAGGAATTTAAAAATGAAATAAACTTTGATGTTATGAGTGAGAAAAAAGTTATTGAAAGAATTGCAAATCAAACTATCAATGCCGGAGTAGTAAACTTAGGTAATCATTCAACTATAAATGCAAATGAATCGACTATAGTTGGAGGACAGAATAACTCGGTATTTATAAATAATGAAATAAAAGGAGAGATTGAAAAGGTAGTTGCTCAAATAAAAGAAGTTGCCGAATCGCTTGAAGATGAAAAAGAAGAGATGTTGAATGAGCTGGCTCGGATTATTACTCAACTAGATAAACCAGCACCCAAAACAGGTATTATTACATCAGCTTTTCAAACAATAAATGGGATATTAATGGGTGTTGCCGGTAATGCAGCTACACCTGTTATTATAGATGGAATTAAGCATGTATTGAGTTTGATTGGAGGATAAAAAGGAATTTATATCTGTATTGTTGAAAGAAAAAGAAGATTAAAATTTAAAACTTAAATATACAATTACTTATGAAAGACATCAAACGCAAAGTTGGATTTTATTATTTATCTCTTGTTAATAACGAGAACAATCTTCCTATCGATGAAGAACTATGTATACTTGTTAAATTTATTGAAGCACAAACAAAAAAAGTTCGAAAACAAGACATTTCAGATGATAAGTTCTGTTTATTAGACTCTTCTGATTTTACAGAAGATGACTCAATACTAAGTCTATTATTCAAAAGTGCAAACCATAGTTATCGAGCTCCATTGTTAAACAAAAATACAATTGAAGAACGTGAAAATCCAAAAACACTGGATGAAGGCGAACGCAAAAAGACACATTTAATAGTAAAATTCAAAGATGGTGATGCGATTGTTTTTCTCGAAACATTCGGAGGTGCATTAAGCCTCAAACAGATATCGGAATATCTTAATCATTTCATAAGATATTACAACGAGACTCATAAACGAAATAAGTTACTTTTCCATTTTGGTTTTAGTCTGATTCCAAGAGATGATTTTCGCGAAGTTCTTGATAGCATGCAGCGTGTTGTTTGTGCGAGTGTATATATTGAAAAACAAATACTTGGCAGTAGTGCTTTAAAATTTTCAGAACGGACAAATTCGGTTCAAGAAGATGTTGTTTTAGAAATAAAGGCAAAACGAACTGAAAACATTAAGAATACAGTTTATGATATATTTGCCAAATTAATTGGCGGGGAAGCTATTAGAAAAATAAAAGTGACTGGAAAAAGTTCCAATAACAATGATGTAGTTATTGATACAGATTTTATTGGCAAAAAAGAATATGTGCAAGCACAACAGAATGAAGATACTGGTGAAATCAATTCCACATATATGTTTTCTCAATTAATTGAATTGTCAAATACTTTTTAGGAATGTACTTTGAATTTCTATTTATAATCTTCGATTATTTCAAGACAATCAATAATAAGATTTTTTGTTTTGAATGGGGCATTCCATTGATTTTGGGAAGTTGCAGTTTGCTGTTGTCTTTTTTTATGCCTCAATATATAATGGTTAATGAATTCATTAAGGAATCAATAGCCATTCTTGGTGTTTTATTGGGATTTACTTTAACTGCTATAACTTTATTTGTATCAAGTGAAAATAATCAAATAAAGAATGCAAAAGAATATATCACTGAGTACTCAATTGGTTCAAAGAAAATTACATTATACAGGTTGCTTATTGTAAATTACTCTTATTTAATAACAGTTGAAGCTCTTTTATGCATCTCCTATTTTATTGGAAAATTATTTTCTCCAATCTGTAATAATAATGTTGGTATTGTATTAAATTCTATTTATGTAATTGGAGTTTGCCATATATTATTTCTGACTATTAGATCAATAACTGATTTATATCTGACTTTGACAAGTAATAAAAAATAATATTTTTAGACACCAGTGAATATGATGATATTTAAAAAATATCTTTAAAGCATTTAGGGTAACGCTATCAACCACGTCCTTTCCTATGGGAAATGACTCTGCAAAGATAAAATTCTTGTTGAATTACCTAATTTTATATTAATGAACAATTCTCAAAAAAACATTCTTTTTTTCCAATAATTAAACTAAAAGATCATATTGTATTGATTATGTAGATTAGGCTATTTTAGTTTTACAGAAAGCATCGTCAATTCTCCAAAAGTATAAAAATATGAACGTTCCCTCATTTAAAGAAGACCATATAAGTCAGATTCCTGCTTTGCAGATGTTGCAGAAGTTAGGTTACACCTACCTTTCTACTTCGGAAGCCGAAAATTTGCGTTCTGGGAAAACTAGTAATGTGTTGCTGGAAGATATTTTGCGGAAGCAGTTGAAAGAAATCAATTCGGAGAAACGGATTAGTTCGACCAAGACCACCTATATCAGCGATGCTAATATCGAAAATGGTATACGGGCACTGAAAGAATTACCTATGAACGAAGGTTATATTGCAGCCAGCGAAACGCTTTATAACCTTATTACCTTGGGTAAAACCTTTGAGCAAAGTTTTGACGGTGATAAAAAAAGTATCACGCTGCAATATATTGACTGGAAAAATGCGGAAAACAATGTTTATCATGTAACCGAAGAATATAGCGTGGTGCGAAGTGCCAGCAAGGAGCATTATCGTCCGGATTTGGTATTATTTGTAAATGGAATTCCGCTGGGTGTGATTGAATGTAAGCGACCGGATATTAAAAAACCATTGGAACAAGCTATTAGTCAGCATTTACGTAGTCAACAGGAAGATGGCATACGAAGTTTGTATGTGTATTCCCAACTGATTTTGAGCTTAGCTACTCAGGAAGGGTCTTATGCCACCAATGGAACACCCGAAAAGTTTTGGGCAAAATGGATAGAGAAATTCACAACTGATGATGAAGAAAAACAATACAGAACGGATTTACAGGAACTGAAAAACCTGCCTTTAGAACCGGAGCAGAAGAATAAATTATTCGGCGAACGGTTTAAGTATGTACAACAATATTTCGATGATTTAGACACTGAAAACATTCTGCCCACCGTGCAGGATGAATATTTATATGGGTTGTGTCGACCAGAACGATTGTTGGATTTGATTTTCAACTTCATTCTGTTCGATAACGGCGAAAAGAAGATAGCCCGTTACCAACAGTTTTTTGCTATCAAAAAATCAATGCAACGCATTCTTCAAATTGAAGGTGGAAGACGTAAAGGTGGTGTGATATGGCATACACAGGGCAGTGGAAAATCGCTGACTATGGTTATGCTTGCACAAGCTATTGCTATGGAAAAATCCATCCGCAATCCCAAAATTGTATTAGTTACCGACCGTACCGATTTAGACACTCAGATTACAGGCACTTTTCGTAAGTGCGGACGGTTTGTAGAAAATGCCACTACCGGACAACGACTGGTAGAGTTGTTGCAAAGTAAGAGTGATGCGGTGGTAACTACCATTATCAACAAATTTGTGGCTGCAATGAAGAAAATGAAAGAACCGTTGGATAGTCACGACATTTTTGTGTTAGTAGATGAAGGCCACCGAACGCAGCACGGTACGTTCAATATAGAAATGCAAAAGACATTGCCCAATGCTTGCTTTATTGCCATGACCGGAACGCCACTTTTCAAAAAAGATAAAAGTACGGCAGCAAAATTTGGAGGTATTATTGATGCTTATACTGTCGATCAGGCGGTAAAAGACAAAGCGGTTGTTCCTTTGCTATACGAGGGAAGGCTTGCCCGTCAGGTGGTAAATGAAAGTCCGTTGGACACCTTCTTTGGAATGGTTTCAGAACCTCTAACGGATTATCAAAAAGCCGATTTTAAAAAGAAATTTAGCAGAGCCGACCAGTTAAACGGAGCTGAACAAAAGATCTATGCAATTGCATGGAATATTAGTTTACACTTTCGAGATAATTGGCAGGGAACACCTTTTAAAGCACAGTTGGTTTGCGATAAAAAAGTAAATGCCATACGTTACAAAGATTTTTTGGATGAAATAGGACTCGTCAGCAGTGAAGTGTTGATCTCAGCTATCGATGAGAGAGAAGGTGAAGACAGTGCTTACGAAAAATCATCGGAAAAGGAAAATCGTTTCTGGAAAAAAATGATGGATGAGCATGGCAATACAAAAAAGTATGAAAGTAATATCATAAACCGATTCAAGAAAGGCGAAAAACCGGAAATAATCATAGTGGTTGACAAACTGCTTACCGGATTTGATGAACCAAAAAATACAATTTTATATCTTACGCGTAATTTACAGGGGCATAAACTCTTACAAGCAATAGCCCGTGTAAACCGAATTTGTCCCGACAAAGATTTTGGTTATATTATTGACTACTATGGAGTGATTGAGAACCTAGACGATGCTTTGGAAATGTATTCATCTTTTGAAGATTTCGATGATGATGATTTAATAGGAACACTCACCAATATAACAGATGAAATAAGAAAACTACCTCAGAAACATTCGGAATTGTGGGATATTTTCAAGACAGTTACGAACAAAAGAGATGCCGAAGCTTATCAATTATTATTGAAAGATGAGGCCATTAGGACAATATTCTATGACAAACTGGCTTCGTTTGCAAGAGGCTTGAAATTGGCTCTTTCATCCATAGAATTTTACAAAGAAGTTGATGAAAAAACAATTGACCATTACAGAACTGATTTGACCATGTTCTTGAAATTGCGTCTAGCCGTAGTAGAAAGATACAGCGATACAATTGACTACAGACAATATGAAGGGCAAATTCAAAAACTAATCGACACGCATATAACCACAGAAAAGGTTGAAACGATTACTGAATTGGTCAATATATTTGATAAAGAGAAATTTCAACAGGAGGTAGAAAACACTACTGGTAAAGCTGCTAAGGCTGACAAAATAGCAAGCAGAACGGCAAAACACATTTCAGAGAAGATGGATGAAGACCCGGCTTTCTACAAAAAGTTCTCGCAGATGCTGAAAGAAACTATTTTCGAATATGAAACGAAAAGAATCAATGAAGTTATTTATTTATTGCGGGTTCAGGAAATAATGAACAATGTTTTGGCTCATACCGACAGTGATATTCCTGAAATACTAAAAGATAAAGATGTGGCAAAAGCATTCTATGGCTTGAGTATTGAATCATTGAATGATAAAATTCAAAATCCTCTAACCAGAAAAGAAATTTCAATACAAACTGCATTAAAGATTGATGAGTTGGTTAAACAAGCTGTTTTGGATAATGGTATCTCAATTATTGACTGGCAATTTAAAACCAACATCACAGGGAAACTACAAATTGAAATTGGAGATTATTTAATTGATGAAGTGCGTGATAAATACAACATAAATCTTTCATTCGGGGATATGGATGATATTGCCAACAAGTGTCTGGATGTTGCTAAAATTCGATATAAATAATGACTGATTACATTGTATATGGATCAAAACGAATTGATTTCAGGTTGGATTATTCGGATAGAAAGACATTGGGTATTACTGTAACCCCAGATTTATATGTTTTAGTGAAAGCACCATTGGATGCGTCCGTTGATCTAGTAAAAGAAAAAATCAGGAAAAAAGTCCCTTGGATTATCCGGCAATTGAGTTTCTTTTTGTCATTCCAACCACGTTTAACTGATAGAAAATTTGTTGGAGGTGAAACACATTTATATCTCGGAAAGCAATATCGGTTAAAAGTTATAACTGACAATAAAAAAACTAGAACAGATACCGTAAAGCTCAAAGGAGGTTTTTTAGAAGTTTATACAGGAAATAAAGATAAGGTAAAAGAACTGGTAGAAGAATGGTATCTAATCAAAGCCAAAGAAAAATTTCATCGTATTGCAGAATCCTTGTTTGAATTGTTTATTAAGCGAAATAATTTACCGGATGCAGTATATAATCTTTCTATCAGACATATGCCAACCCGCTGGGGTAGTTGTACCGCAAAAGGCAGGATTATTTTAAATCCTGAATTAATAAAAGCACCAAAGGCTTGCATCGAATATGTAATCGTTCATGAGCTTTGTCATTTAATTTATCACGACCATACGCAGAAATTTATAGACTTACAAACGAAGGAAATGCCTGAATGGGAAAAATGGAAAATGAAACTGGAAAGACTGTTGGCGTAAAGAAGATAGAATCTGGCAATGATCGCTGATTTTTCGCTTTCTACAATTGCAACTGAATTTTCAGGATAAATTTTCAATAAATACTCCCCGAAGAAGCATTGTGGCAAGTTAAATCCTTCAACAGTATTCAGTTTTTTAGTTTGGCGTGTATCCAATCAATTACAATGGTTGATGAGATAGCTCAGCTTTTCTCCATTCATTTGTCTTTAAAAAGTATTATACCTGTAGTTCATATATTTTGCGGTCAAATCCTCAACCGTCCAAATATTTTTTTACCATCTCTATTTATGCTAATTTTTGGTTTTAAAAAAGCCAATCGAAGCCAATCATAACCGAATGATGTCATTACTATTCCAATGTGTATATATCTATAAATGAGGGTGTATATTTACAGAAAATTAGAGAATTATAAACCTAAAAGTAATTTGAAATGGAAATAGTAAATATAGAAGCTCGCACATTCGAGGCTATGATGACCAGATTCGAGGCATTAGAGAAAAAGATGAATTCGCTCCATAACGAACATGACAAGGGATTGAAGAAATGGCTGGATAATCAGGATGTATGCCTGATCTTGAATATTTCGAAAAGGACTCTTCAAACTTACCGGGATAATGGTACTTTGCCCTACAGTCAAGTCAACCACAAAATGTATTACAAACCGGATGACATAGAACTGGTAATGTGTAAATTATTGGCAAAATAAAAGTTCTCTCCTAAAATCAATGAATATGAACAACGAAATATTGACGAGAGACAGCCAGTGGATTAAGAGTTTTTTCAAGTCATCGAAACAAATGCTTGATGACATCGATCTATTGGTAAAGAACAGCAAGCCACACTTGAACGGAGAACGGTTTTTGACCGATAAAGAAGTCTCTGAAAAACTAAAAATTAGTCGTAGGACGTTGCAAGACTACAGAACACAGGGCAAGATTGCCTATATCCAACTAGGTGGAAAAATACTTTACAAAGAATCTGACATTGAAAAGATGTTAGAAAGTGGATATCAAGAATCAATTGAGTAGCTGTCTACTGACAGTTGGTAATTAAACGATAATGGCAGAGGCTTTTAAAGCTCCTGCCATTATTGCAACCTAGTTTTCATTGACAAGGCTCTTTTTCATTTTCTTAGTGTTTTCTTCTTGTTTTTCTATATTCCGTTTGAAATTCTGATTAAGTTTGATGCCTACGGGCATAGTTTTATCTTCAAAGACAGCATATTTGTCGGTAATTCGTTCTGAAAGCAACTTCATATCTTCGTTTACCTTTTTGTTGGTAATCTTGGCATAGATTTGTGTGGTGGCTATTGAACGATGTCCCATCATTCGGCTAACGGTCTCAATCGGTACACCCTGCGACAGCGTAATATGTGTTCCGAAGTTATGCCTTGCTAAGTGAAAGGTAATATGTTCAATACCGCACAATACAGCTATTTTCTCTAAGTTTTTGCAAATACAATTAAGTGATATCATGTTGAATATTTTATCGCTCTTACGATCATTTTGGTATTTGTCGATAATTTGTTTGGGTATATCCAACAGGCGGATGTTACATTCACCTTTCGTCTTCTGCCTTTTGATGGAAATCCACAGACTACCATCCAACTGTGTTGTAATATTTCTTTGCGAAAGGTTCCGTATATCCGAATATGCCAAACCTGTAAAACAGCAGAAAATGAACATATCCCGTGTATGGCAAACCTTCTTAGATTCTATATGAATCTGCATAATTTTATCTATTTCTTCAGATTTCAAATGTCTGCGCTGTTTTTCGGGCTGCTCTGCAATATAGTTTACAAACGGGTCACGGTTGAGTATTCCTTGATGAACTGCTCTACGGATCATCTTTTTTAATATTATCAGATGACCTAATATCGTGCTTTGCTGCATCTGCCTATTAACACGCAAATAGAAGTCATAGGCATCAATAAAGTTCAGGTTGAGTTTGTCAAGGGCAATATCTTCCATCCCGTATTTCTGTCTTATGAAATTGAACAAATGACCGTATGACCGCAAGTAAGAGGAGTAAGTATCTTTCACCCTATTTACACCAACCCGTAGCTTGAACTCTTGGTTATGTTCATTAAAGAGCTTCAGCAACAGTTCTTGTTTTCGTCCGATACCGTACAATGCATTTTTTACCAGTTCGGCGGTAACATAGCCTTGCTTATTTACCAGTTCAGCATAAAACTTATTTATCTCTTGGGTAAGGCGATCGATGGCTCGGTTTACTAAAATGGATTGGTTGCTTTTACCTATGGCTCTTCCTGCCTTTGTATCCCAAAGAATGGAGTCTACATCTGTCTTGGTACTGAATTGGGCTACTTTTGTATCTATGGTTATTCTACCCATAACGGGACATAAACCATTTTGCTTAACCTTATCTCTATTCACGTAAAACAAAACAGTAAAGGTGCTACGCCGTTTCTTGTTGAGGTTATCATTATTAGTGTTGTTATTCTTGTTGTTATCGTTGTTGACATTCATTTTGATATTCTTGTTGTCATAGTTATTATCATTATTGACTTTAATATTGTTGTCCTTATTGTTGTTATGGCTTTTATCATTATTGATTTTGATATTGTTGTGATTATTGTTATTGTTGCTGTCATTATTTTTACTATCCTGTTTCATGGCTTTATCTATTTAGAGTCTTTGTTTGAAATTCTCATTTTGGGTGTTATTTCATTTTGCTAATTGGTATTTATTTTCCATTCGTATTTCGAGGGCTTTCATATCCTCGTTGATTTTGTCATTGGTGATCTTGGCATAAATCTGCGTGGAACGTAAATCCCGATGTCCCAACATACGGCTCACACTCTCAATGGGAACACCTTGGGAGAGTGTAATCTCACTCGCATAGGTATGACGTCCCATGTGGAAAATCAACCGTTTATCTATTCCGCAAAGTTTTGCTACCTTTTTTAAGTTGACATTCAAGCGTCCACAGCTTAACATCAAAAGCAGCTTATCATCTTTGGTGAGTCCTTTATACTTCTCTATAATTTGCAAGGGAAGTTCCAGTAAGGGAATATGGCAGGGTGTTCCTGTTTTCTGACGGCTGGTAGTTATCCATAGGACACCATCATCGGCTCTAACAAGGTTCTTCTGAGTAAGGTTACACATATCCCGAAATGCTAAGCCGGTAAAGCAGGAGAACAAAAACATATCCCGGGTAAGGTATCGGTTGGGATGATCCAGTGGGGTGGTCATTATTTTATCCAACTCAGCACGGGTAAGGTATTTTTGTTCCGCTTTGGGTCGTTCGGGGGTATAACCATCGAATGGGTCACGGGTAATAATACCTTCATGGATTGCCAGTTTTATCATCCTGCGCATTGTGCGGGTAATACCCAAAATGGTGTTGGGTTTACGCTGTAATTCAACACGCAAGTAAAAGTCGTAAGATGTAATGAATGAGAAATCCAATGCACTAAATGGAATATCAGACAGATTGTATTTCTTGCGGAGGAATTTAATCAGATGCTTGAGTGAAATATCATATTGTTGGTAAGTGGTCAGTTCTCGGTTAATGCCTACACGTTTCTTAAACTCCTGGTTGTGTCGCACAAAATACCTGACCAATGTTTCCTGTTCTGTGGCGATGCCCTGAAAGGCATTTTTCACTTGCTCAGCCGTGACCTGCCCTTTATTTTCGAGGATTTCCTTGTGATGGGCGTTGATAGACACGTTGATTTTGTCTAAGGTCCGGTTTAGTTCTGTGGCTAGTCTGCTTTTGCCATTTGCTCTTCCTGAGGGAGTATCCCAAAGGGATACAGGTACATTCATTTTGGCACTGAACTGCACCATCGTTTTACCTACAGTGATTCGTCCCATTACTGGACACATCCCATCTTCTTTTGCTTCGTTCTTTTTGAGGTAGAACAGAACCTTTAATGCATGTTTCATAACTCTTTTTTTAGTTTTTAAAATTACTAATTGTAGAGTTATTTGACGGCGTGCAAAACACAGTAGTTCAGCGCATAACAATCAACTTTTGACTGTATTTTCAACTTTTATCTCCAAAACTCGAAAAATCTCGGTTTTTGGTGACGAAAGTAGTTGTCAAGTCAGCAGATTGGCAGTTCTTCTTTTACTTTATCCGAACCCAAAAGGGTAATGGATAAGTAACGGAACTCTTGCTTAACTTCGCTATAATCTGCTTTTTAAGCATGTAGCAATGTAAAGCGTTTTCGTGCGTATTACTCCACTTAGTCAGCAGGTTGCATCGTTTATCCCGTTATTGCTTTTGAGATATATAGTTTCGCCACGACGATCACATTGGCAAAAGGCGTCCCAATTGAAACAGTAAGCAAGATGCTCGGACATACCAATATCCGTACTACACAGATTTATGCTCGTATTACCGATAGTAAAATTAGTAATGATATGCAGGCATTAGCAGGAAAATTACAGGGGATTGAGAAAATGTTCAGGATATAGGATTGTCATATTGGTTTAATCTGTAAATTTCAAAAAAAGGAAGAGCTAAACACATTTTTTCGTGTTTAGCTCTTCCTTTTGAGTATAAAGCTAACTTTCCATGTTGCCAGCTCTGAATCGCTAATAATTCGACTGAAAACTATTTCATTCCCATAAACTGGTCGTCTATAAATTTAGTAACATCGGTTAATCGATAATAGGCTTTGCCATTCCTATTACAATAAGGCAACTTCCCCAGTGAACGGTATCGTTGCAATGTACGGTGGCTAACTTTAAGCATTCCTATCAGATCCTGATTATCCAACAGCTCATCTCCCTTTAGACATGCATCTTGATTAATCAGCCGCTCTATTTTCTTATCAACAACTTCTAGTTTATCAAAGACACTTTCTATAATTGCTTCAAAATATTCTTTATTGATTTCCATAATGATAAGATTTGACTGAATGTAAATGACTCTGAAACGTTATTTAGTACCTTTATTAACTCTTCTTCTTTCGGCGGACTCTTTATGATTATTGATTAAGTCCGCTAAGCATTCCTCATTACT
>Ga0302215_10000952_pt1 | contig 21000 bp, 18 predicted proteins | sample II_Fen_N3_1_FD_194580 | JGI IMG/M metagenome (GOLD analysis project Ga0302215, IMG submission 194580) | Peat permafrost microbial communities from Stordalen Mire near Abisko, Sweden - II_Fen_N3_1 | ecosystem: Environmental > Terrestrial > Soil > Wetlands > Permafrost | place: Sweden: Abisko... | reverse complement strand
GAACTTGTTTCTATTCAGTGAAAATCAGTTTCAAATCGTCTTGAGTCCGATCCTATTCAGTGGAAATCAGTTTCAAATCGTCTCGAACTTGTTTCTATTCAGTGAAAATCAGTTTCAAATCGTCTTGAGTCCGATCCTATTCAGTGGAAATCATTTTCAACTCATCTTGTATCTACTCAGTTGTGTCCAATTTTAAATCGTTTTTAGTTTCCTCTATCTGCTCCCTCACCGACTTTAACTCATTTTGAACATCCTATATTCTATTTATATTTAGTTTTAAATCACGCCGAGACTGTTGGATCTCGTCTTCTACCTGTTTAATTATTTTATTGATATCTAACTGGATTTTGGGTTGTTGTTAAATTTTGAAAGATTCAAACTTCTATAAAATCTCTTTATGAATAAGTTGAATTTGATTTTACAGAAAATAAATATCCTATTTAGACGCAGTCGAATCATAACTCATTTGTGTATGCAAAAACTTCATCGTATTCAGAAGATAGTTTGATCCTTTAGATCATATGTTTACAATGATGTTATATACTTTTCGAAACATATGTAAGAACTTTACATCATTATTTAACTACATTCTTACAATTTTGAGAATCTCATCATTAGTTAAGAATCACGTAATACAAACACAGCTTTATCGAGTTACACATTCCTCATAATACATGTAGAATTAATGATTTAGCTTATGAGAAATTACTGTTTCACAGAATTTTTAACTAAAATTATATTTGAATTCTTACAATCCGTGATGGAAGTTTTATCTTATTACAAATATATTTCACTGTTTTAGATATTAGCTAATTCGATTCCGTTGGACTTATATATATTTATGAAATTATTATCATCTGCATTGTTGATTTATATATCATGTGAACCGTTCAACTAAATATGTTGTACGTTTTATAAAGTTATATCATCGCAGTTGTTAATATAAATGAACTCACATTTACCTTACATTGTTATGTTTTTAGAATTCAGTATAACTATATTTTTGTAATTATGATGATCTGGATCCATCATAAAATCATAATCACAGTATATCTTTCTTTTTAAATCCATCATATACTTTAAAGTCTGGACATCGTCTTACACATGAAATATTCCTATTATATTTAAACTTGTTTTGAGATAAGCGTACTATGAATACAGAGTAGAGTGGTCGGCGTAGCATATAAACTGTTTGCCATTGTATTCAAAATACGGATGAGGTAATGTTGTCGTATGTTTCACTTACGGAGTGTGCTGTGTCAACTATGCAAATGTAGATATCATTTAAATGTGAAAAAGAATACGTTTGTAGGATTGATTTTTTTAGTAAATTACTATTTGTTCACTCAGATAGTCTCTTTATTCTCCTCCAAATTCCTTCGGGTATTTGGAGGTTATATCGGGCGTATAGATTTTGTTTTCTGAGTTTCTACCTGTCTGAACACCACATCCAGACCCGATAGAAACGTAAATATTGATATTTTTACCACATATAAATGTCAGATAGACTGATTTGTAAAAAATGTAAGAACGTGTTACTGAACGATCCAGTAAAGAAAAAAGATAAAATGCAATGTGTTTGTAGTTGTGGTGAGATAAACTATTTTGATAAAATCACAATCAGTTCGAGACCCAAACTAAACTATGTTCCAGACTGGGTAGATAATTATAAATACGATGACACGGTTAAAAAGGACGGTATAATTTTAGTTTAGAATAGAAAATACGATATATATAAAAAGGAATTCGTAGCTGGAAAGAAATGATATCACTATGAAGGAGATAAATAAATTTTATCATGAAATTCAACCATAAATTTATCTAATGATCTATCATCTTCACTGAGGACTTTAACTGTCATATAGTCAAAAGGCTTATTGCTACATGAAAATAAATAATTAAAGAATACAGCATGATAACCACACGAGTAAGAATCATTTTGAGCCTCTGTTAAATTATAATGTGTGAATAGTTTCAATCCTCTTTTTTTTGCTTCCTTTCCAAATACGCCGTACCAGTCATTATATCGTGATTAATATTTCTAATATTTCGCGATGATATCTTGATCAGTTTAAGGATTCATGGAACATTATATAATTCCTGTTTCTGGACCCTTTGTAGATTGTGAATTATAGTGGTATATTTCTATTTAACCAGGCTTGTATCGTATGCACATTGCAGTCCAATGTTATCCTGGACTGTATTTATGGCAAGTGTTCAATACGTATCCTATGCGTGATTCTTTCTTTGTATTACTGCTTGTAGATGGTAGTGTAAATCCTGTTAATTCTTCATTTACATCGTCTCCAGCCGGTATCTCTTTCACATTTTTAATCAAGTACGATATGATTTAAACAGGGTTGAACTGATTTTACATATTGGTTAAACAATCTTCAAACTCATCATAACACCTACATCCACCATATTTGTAATTATATTTTGAATTTCTCATTATCTACGATCCTATTTTATCTATCATAAAATTAGACAATAACTCTTATCCCTACGGAACATCTGTTGAAATACGTAATGCATTTTAGAATATAAGATCTAGTTTGTCTGATGATATCTTATCTTTTAGATATTCTTTCAGACAGTAGTCATCTTTACAATCGTATTGAGCGAGAAGGTCTTTGTATAATTATTTGACATCCTGTTTACCGTTTCCTAATAATTTTGCAACTTGATCTAGTTCATGTTTTACTAAACAAGTGAAATCGTCGAATTACACTCTTGAAAAAGCACATTTACATTATGTCATTTATGTAAAAGAAAAAATCATATTCTATCTGGACTCCGACTAGACTCTGACTGTATTCTATCTGGACTCCGACTAGACTTCTGACTGTATTCTATCTGGACTCCGACTAGACTTCTGACTGTATTCTATCTGGACTCCGACTAGACTCCGACTAGACTCCGACTGGACTTCTGGCTAGACTCCGACTAGACTTCTGGCTAGACTCCGACTAGACTTCTGACTGTATTCTATCTAAACTCTGTGGTTGGAAAGTTTTTGGATATATAAAATGTAAGTTCTTTTGTATAGTTTTTACAAAGATTAAAATTACATTTACATCCAAATCAAAGATAAACTAAACATATGGGATCAATGGATAGAAAAATATATACAGGAACCAGATGATGTAATACAACGGAAAGTTGCATTTCCATATCTATTAGACTCCGGCTATTATCAAAACAACTACCCTAATATATCATATTTCAATCCAAACATAACAAACGTATCTATGTTTATATCTTAATGGGATGATGGCAGGTTTGGAGATGTCGATAAATGTTCTTGTCGCATGTTCGACAATGGAACGCAGTATATATAAATATCATGTACAGTTGGAGGTATGACAAAATTATCAGATGAAAGAGAAATAACAGTCTACATATAATCATATTAATTTGATTTCTTAAACACAGATTACATTATATGGATAGTAATTGGAATTATATTATTACTTATTATACTGATGATAATATGGATAGCATGGCCAAAGAAATTAACAGTGTATGCATGAGTTCTTCTTTTTTTGAATAGAGAAATGATAGCAATTATGTCTATGCAGTATCAGACTAAAATAGATTTTGGTTTCGTAGAAAATAACGGCGTGATATATATGAAAATGTGTGAGACTGATTCTTCTTGTTGGGTAGAATAGACGCGAGAAACGATTAAAGAAGCTAGTGGAATGTGGTATAATTACTATGATAACCAGCTTACACCAAATGCAAATTATGTGGGATACTATGAAAATATGTTGCCAGAAGATTTCAAATACCCCAATGCAATCATGTCATAGAGTATATTTTCGAATCCAGACACACCAGATACTCAATACTGTTTAGTAAATATGATATAGAATCAAGTTCAAGTGCTGTGTTTCATGGATATGTTCGGTGTCAGGTCTGAATGGCTTGAGATCACCGATACTAAATAGGCAGTTGATATTGAGATCGACACTGCCGATATACTGAACAACTACTCAGGTGGATGTTATAATGGACAGTGGATCGCAGTTTGGATTTTGATAGGTATCATGTTGGCAGGTATGATTACACATTTAATCTGGAATTTATGGCCTAAGAGAATCATTTCAAAAGAAGTCAGTATGTGATATTCTTTTTTCTTTTACATATAAATGTTAGAACTACTTCTCATAAACGATGTCATAATAACATATAAATTATATTTTTACGAAGTGGCTCAACAGCCTTTAATAATGACTGGAACAGACGGCATGTTCGCATGCTCGTTGGATAATACGATCACATATGTAACATATCGATGTATAGTTTCGTAGGAGGCATATAATTATTGTGATATCATTATATTCCCTACTAGACAAGGTTAGATATAATGTAAATATAATTCAATAAGCAATACAACAAAAGTTATGGATTTTGTAAATGGAACTATATCTGGAACTATATATATAAACAATGCAGTTTCAAATATGATTCTAGCTGGCATCATAGTGGTGTGTGTCTCTATATCAATACCAATTTTTATTCTTGTTACTGTGATTCAGCGAAAATGTAAGAAATCTGGATAGAATTTTGAAGCATAGAAATGACGTTCATATAGAGATTGATGATAACAAGTATCACAGTTGCTTTTGTTTTGAAATGTTAATAGATAAATGGTCCATACACGTGCGAACCTGTTTTAATGGTAGATGGAGACACTGTTATGGACTGTTATATACATGTCACGCTAGAAAAAAATAATAATGTATCCTGGTCGAAATGTTTTCAAGATAGTCAATAGTAAAATACATGCAATATGTATTACAACATGAATTATACTGGATATGTCGTATGCGAATTCAACTCAGTAACAACTTCCAGTGGAATAATAAAAGATTTAAGGGAGAATAACCCACCGATAGTCATAGTCAATAATGTTTCCTAATTCGGTTTAGTAGGTCTTATATTGGGATGTCTGTCGTTCGTTTTAAGTGTTATTTTACTTGTGTTGTATCTGTATAATAATAAATATTTCAAACGATGTGAAAAGAAAAAAGATATATTTCAATTCACTATGACATGATCACTCTGTTCCAAATTCGAGTTCCATAGAATGTGTGGTAAACATGTCAGTGATGAGTAGAAGGGGCTATGTTTTTTTCACCTGTGGGTTGCGTTCTTGTTGCTATATACATGTTTCATTGTGCTCGGAGTTCATAATACTAATAAAAAAAATAAATTCTACTCTGATATTCATTCAAGGCCAAATTCAAACCCAGTACAAATGGTCTCACACATATGCCCCAACTATGTTTTACGTATCTGTTACTTGTACTGTAATCTGATGTTCATCTTCCTGTACCATTTGAATTTCTTTTAGAATCTATTTGAAGGATATGTTTCGATAAGGATTTGACTCTCGTGATATTTAAAAATCTCACTACATGTCGACCAATGATAATACCATCTACCACTTTTATTGTGTGAATTTTCATCACAAAATCTACAACTATGTCTACTATGTATACTGTGCCCTTTGGCTTTCTTCACATATGTTCTTCCGTAACGTTTCATTATATCGTAACGTAATTATGTATCCTTGTCCATTGTAATTATATCTGAAAAAAGTTAATTTTCCATCATCCACGCAGTAGGAATATATATTAAGCTGATTTCATATACTATTGAAACGTATCGTTAGGACGGATGAACCAATGCTGAGTCGGTATCTTGTCATAGGCCTATTAGTAAGTCAGTCCATATTTCAACATAAGATAAGATATAATAACACTAGGAGATCTGGATACTCCTCCTGCACAATTCACAACGACTTTTTTCTTTTATTTATTTATGAATTTAATCGCTTCTTTCATGTGGGACACGAATGTAAGTATGTCCATTTCATCATCATCTGACATGTTTATAAACATGAATGTATCTGCGTTTGAAATCTAGCTTGTCATTTCCGCATCAGACATGATACACAGATGTGAAAATCCTGTCAGATCTTGTTTGAATATATGTTTATCTGAAAGATAAAGTCTTTATTCTACTTAGATCATGTATGATTAGAAAAAAATAAATCATATGAATTTATATTATCTTTTATCCTTTTCGTATTTCAATATATCTTTCTTTTCTAACTTAGTTCCACCAAGCGTAATTATTTCTTTAAACATATTTAATGCATGATTGATATCTGTTAGATTAGCTGTGAAATTAGTATCTTATATAGCGACATAACATTTATCTTTTTTGAACATCCCATTGGACGTACATATAAATATATAGTTATCATATGTATAATTAGTATAACTCTTTATCTAATCAGAATGATTCAACTGTGCGCCAAATAATGTCACATCAGAGTTTTATATTATTTGGACTCTGATATAATATAAAGAGACTAACAACACTCCGAGAAGTATGAAGTAGAGTTTCATTTTGTTTAAATAAAAAAGAATATCACGCAAATGCACCGCTATGTACACAGTTATTTGATGATTCTGTCCACCCAGAGCCTCCAAACATGCTTTGGCATTGCCCAATCGTAGGAGATGATTATAATTAAACCACCAATCCAGGAGCACATCCACCATTCGAGCAGAAATTGGCCCCGAGAGGGCTATTGGATGCTTGGTTCTGTAAATCCAAAGTGTTCAGTTTAACACAACCTCCATTAGAACAGAAATTAGCTCCAAAATCACTTATACTTCTTAGCGTTATAGTTGAAATATTTGTACAGCCGCCATTAGCACAGAATCTGGCACCTAGTGTTGTGAGACTGTCGCCCTAGAATAGTGTCATGTTTATACACCCATGATTTCCACAGAAATCAGTTCCCACAGATGTTGTATCATATAATATCAAAGATTGTAATCCAGTGCAACCGAAGTTGTAACAGAAATAAGCACCTGGTGATCCTGCTGCTAATTTTCCTAATAGAAGACCACCTGAACCACTTCCTAACTATTAACAACCACTATTAGCACAGAAATAAGTTCCTATGGTCTTCGATACATCTGTCTGTTACAACTTCGGTAGCGTGAGAGACTTCAATAATGGACATTTCACCGTAGAACAAAAGCTGGCTCCCATGGACGTGAGTGGTATTGAATCAGTCAATGTCACAGTTGTTGGATAGCCGACTCCAACAACAGTAGATGCCGTCATCATGTCGTAGTCAGTCGCGTCACCAGACGGCACTCCTATCAAAGCGTATAATAGTGATTATAATGTAGATACATTTTAGTTCAATTATGCTTTCAACTCAGTCATATCTGATGATATACGTAAATTATTTATAGACGTTTATATAGTGGATATATCGCTATCTAAGGCATTTATCTAATCAGTTAAATTATTTATATCTTTAATTAAAGTATTGTTCAAATAACTGAACTACACAGTTGAGTTGTTTTTCATAGCTGTCAAACTCGTATTGAGATATCCAAATTACTATGTCACCCCAGCCAAATCAACAGATACATTCACAACAGGGTCTGATATATTATTTACGTCATCGTCTATCATATATTACAAAACTATTACCCACGAAAGTAAACCTACCGTCAAAAGAATAGAAACTGATAACATAAACGCTTTGCAAAACTGTCTGCAGTCGCATCCACTAGTTTCGTAAATCTGCATTTCTGTTATAGAAAAAATAATAAATCATGCAAACGCGTTTTGATGTGTGCAAATGTATTATAATCCACTAGTTGTTGGGACCCAATCACCAGAAACACCCTTCAACATAGTAGCACATTGTTGAGCAGTAGGTTGTGTTGTACTGGCAAGTGTGCTTGGATGTTCATATACGACAACGGCTAGATTGTCAGCACAACCACCATTAGAACAGAAAGTACTATCTACTCTAGCTTGTGTGTAGCTTGTGGAATTCCACAAACTTAAAGTCGCTAACTTAGAACATCCACCAACAGAGCAAAAATCATTTACAACAGTGGTGACAGCAGATAAATTCAAAGAGATCATTTCGACACAACCATATCTAGAACAAAATCCATCACCTATTTAAGTAACTTTCGAGAAACTTACTGTATTTAATAATGAACATCCTGCGTTATAACAGAAGTTAGATCCAATTGAAGTAGTAGCAGTTGCTGAAATAGAGCTCAATGAAGAACATCCACTGTTTGCACAGAAATTAGAACCTGTTAAAGCATTGGTTGAAATCGGTCCAACACGTAACTGACTCATTGATACACATCCGCTGTTAGCACAGAAATCATTACCGAGTCCACTGTTTGATGATAAGAAATTGAATAATGCTTATGACATTGATTGACATCCTGTAGTTTGACAAAATCCATCGCCGACTGAACCAGTTTTCATATCCGATAAGTCAGCAACAACTAGTAATGGACACCCGCCATTCGCACAGAAGTTAGATCCAATTCCACCACTGATATCATCACTTGTGTCGATATTTTGTAATAAAGGACACCATCCAGTTAAACTATTACAGAAATTAGCTCCAAATGATGTGATTGTGTTCAACCATTTAAGAACAGTTGCAGTTGAATAATTGGTTCCAGCGGGGACTGTTGTTGTTGTCAATGTAATAATATTTGGTATTGGACTTTGTTGATCAAGTGTTATTTGAATATTTGTCAATCCCGAAACTGTGACGATTTCGAAAGCATTCAAATCTGTTTAGATATCGGTTAAATTGTTTTCAATATTAGTGAAGTCGATGTCTAAATTCTATACATCACTGAGTATAGTGTTTATTTTGCCAGACATAGAACCCACTGTGCTGCCCAATGAAGTCATCTATGAACTTAAATTTCCTAACGAATTAGTATTATTGTTTATCTATATTGTCAGTGCGAAATTCCAAGAAACTAGAATTAGGAATAAAGCGAAAGTAACTCCCATTCCAGTCCACCTTACAATGTTTCTAACATCGCATGCACTCTCGTTGTTCATGATATCCATTTCTATTCCCAAAAAATAACGTAAAACCCATTTTCTGTTCACATCCACATATGTTTCAGAACATATTTAAACAGAGGGTTCGGTGATATCACGGGGCGTTTTTGCAATACTTTTTCATATGCCTCGATAAATGATATATCATATTTTTTCATTATATATGCTATAACTATCGTAGCGCTTCTAGACACTCCCATAGCGCAGTTTACAACTACGCCTCTACCCAGAGAAATTTCGTGTTCGATGAACTGTACGCCCTTTTCAATTACATTCAAAACATTTTTATTAGTTTATTCTTAATCATCGTATAATTTTATGTAGAGATAATTTTCGGCCCATGTAGGAACCTTAGGTTCATAGTCCAGTAAACATAAACTACTGTATCCTTAATGATTCTATTCTATTACGTCTATGGATCCCAAGAGTAATCCGGGCTCTATTTCATTTGTCATTCCGTATGGATCTAATCCACGTCTGAGACTGAATTGAGATAAAGTGATATGAGGGAATGTGTATTGTTTCTGTATAATATCATACAATTCAAATTCTTACATAACTGTAGAATCGTATGTGTCTTCATCGTATACATATAAAATGAATAGAGATAGTAAATCATCTTAAACTTATATTCTTTTACGTAGTAAATATTGTTATAGATACCAGATTTACATGTCTTTATGAGATATTCCTCTCACAGTTACAAGTATTTTCTCATTATTGTACTTGGATAATAACCTATACTCAGTCTCGATGTCAGATGGAATTTAGAATTCCCATGTGAGTTAAGTTCGATCTATTTTGACTTTACGTAGTTTGTCTACAAGATCAAAAATAGAATCCAATTCATAAAATCTATTCATATATAATACTATCAAAAAATCAATTTCATTTTGTGTTATACACCGTTTATAACCCTCTTTCATAGTCTTCAAATTTATCTTTAATCTAGTTCAATTCATGTTCATCCATATTAATCAGTTATTTTGACAATCTTTTGAGTATGATTTTCTCAGTATTGAAAAGAAATACATAGTTGAATAGATCTTGCTCGAATTCGTTTTCATGATTATTCAATAATGCTAAATTACCTGATAAAAACAGATCAGCGCAAGTTATATCTAATCCATTCTCCCCTTCAGATTCGTGTTCAATATCAATGTCATGTTCATAGATAGTGTTTGCAAGTAATAGTAAATTCTACGTTAAACTGTTTATAAGATCTTTATAATATGTCTCAGTAAGTATCATTTACTCAACAAAAAAATCAATCACATCTTTTGTTTTCTGAGTTTAGGCTTCTTTTCTTTCTTTCCGACCTTAACATTCTCAACCATCTTTTCATCTTTCTTCACTTCATTTTCTACTTTCTTCTCTTTAGCAGGCATTTGTAATTTAAGAAAAAAATCAATCTTTCACTGAACTTAACTCCATCTTAATATATACCTAACATACTCATTGTCCAAAGAGTTACAGTATCTTTCGAGTAAGTCAAAATAATATTTAACATCGAGTAGATCTTGTCCAGCATTTTACTAACCACATGCTAAAATACAATCCTTTATTTTATCAAATCCTCTTTGAGTTATGTCCTGATCACTCGTTTGAAGCGAGTCCATCATATCTTTCATTTTCTTTAATCTCTTATTCTAATATATTTAATTCATATCTAACTTATATTTACCTCTGATCATATCTTCGTTCATTTATGTTTTGAAAAAAACAACACATCAGTCCTACTGTTTCTTTACATCATGTATAAATTTCATATCATACAAATCATCTCCACACTGAAACACAACAAACACATCGGTTTCATTATCTATTTCCTACTAGAATCTAATAGTAGTTCCGATTTACATATTATTTACTCTTTATATTCTTTCTTATCTCACAGTCTATGCGTAGTTAAACGTATCTTGATCCATCAATCTACCTACTGATTAAAAGCAAATAACAGTTTGAACTTAAATAACGTTGAAATATTTATTTATAAAACCCAGTAAACTATCTTTTGAAATCTATCTTTCAGTTATAGTTTGATTCGGTAACGTAATAATAGGATCACCTCCTTGTTCCAGTAACTTGTCCAAATATAAGTTCATATGATGTATGAAAAAAATCAATCTTTCATTCATCGAATAGCTCATTTAGTTATAACAACTGATTATTTACGTATATGTCGTCGTATTGTCTAGCAAGTTCATTCACTGTTTTGAAAGCGTTATCTAAATCACCATAAACACTTTGTCCACCGCCAGTTATACTACTATATAGTCGTTATCTTTCTTTCTATTATATAAGTTTCTACATTATTTACTTCACATTTTACATTTAATCTAAAATTAATCAATTCTACATCTATTGATATTTTTAACAATATATAAATGGATTAAATTTTACCTTAATTATGGATCGGAGGCGTTGAGATACTCGGTAAACCTAAACTATAGTAGATTGAAGGTAACATAGCAAGCTTATGTCTATATGACTATAAATTAGATAAACCGTCATGGGCAACCGAGTATAAATGTATCATAATGTGCGATAGTTTGGACTAACCCAAACTGAAATACAAGTTCTACGATAGCATAAGGTATATAAAGAAGCATATAAACAACGGGCTGACTGTTGTTGTAAACTGTGCGGCAGGTATGTCAAGATCAGCATCGATGGTTATAGGATATATAATGTAAAAGGATGGAATCAATTTTAATAGTGCTTTATAAATAGTTAAAGAGAAAAGAAAATGTGTCGCTCCGTATAAGTTTGAGAAAATACTAAACGATTTGTATCCTGGTAAATAAAACGGAGAGTTCGTGGTATATTAAGATCAAAGATAGGTAAGTATGTACGATTAAAGAACAATCCTTCTGTGATATTTTTTCTTCGCCAGAAAAAAGAATATCATTTCATAATCCAATACATATAGTACGGCCAGCCGTTTTGGGCAAACTGTTTATCTGTATTTCCTTCCCCTTTCATTTCGGCATCTGGTTTTCTACCGATAATGCCTGTAAGTTACTGTTTAGTGAAATAGGAACTTGGATAATAATGTAATTTGTTCGCTTCTAAGTTTGAAATATTTTCCCAATCTTTTTCATTCTATGCAACAGAGTATTCGTACTCCTGTGTAAATGCATATCCCCATAGTTTATCCTACAAGTCCAACACCATCTTATCCTGATCATCCAGTGGTCTATGTTCTCTTATTATCAACATTCCGCCTTGTTTGATACTTTTTAAAACCTATTTTATAATCTTCTCGGAATCCATGATGTGATGTAGCGTAGTGAGTATTGTAACTACATCAAACTTTGTCGTATTGTATTAGAAATCATATTTATGAAAATATGAATCTGCGTTCTTAAGATTCACTCCCTTCGTTTCTGTACCGAATGGTTCGTACATATGTAACTCTTGTGCATTGATTCTTTGTGCCATGATCTTCGCGATTACACCGTTTTCTGAACCTATATCGCAATAGACTGAATCATCTTTTATTTTATTTCCCACCAGCTACATTATGAAATCCACTCTTGCCTCAGCTCTGCTTACTTCGTCTTTAATATCTTTTGTATTATATTACAGCTCAGTTTTCTTAGGTTTAATGTAAGATTTAATCAAAGAGAATATTTCTTCATCAGTTTTTGTATAATCGATCTATTTGATTAGTTCATCGTTTGAAAATTTCTTCTCGCCACCGCTTCCTGTTTTTGCTTTCCCCTGTGGACCACCACTCATCGTATAGTCCATCAATTTTCTAGTCCTAGTGAAAATATAGTCTTGTAGAACTCTGAGATGATCTTTATCTAAATTTCTTATTTGATCATTCATGTAAAGATTGATTTTAGGCATACGGTTAATAAATTGTTGTTCTATGATGAACTGTGTTTTATTTATTATCATTACGACGTATTTAAGTTCTGCTGGCCACTTTTTCTTTTCATTTGCCTTTTAAATAATAGGAACTATATTTACCAATCCTGGAGGACGCTAATAGTCTCTAGAATATGGTGAATTGATTTCGTTTAAAGGAAGTTTAAGACAAAGAAAATTACATTTACAACGAGATATAATCGATGTTATATCGTTTTCATCTTGCGGCGAAGCATCAAATGGGATGGGATATTTATTAGATAAACCGAGACGTACCGTCGTCAAAGGACATTCTTGTTTCTCAGAAGATTTAAGAATATCTTGTTTATACTATCTAAATACATCATCAGATACACCCTGTTTATATTCCTCACCACCCCACGGAGGATCGCAGAGGATTACATCATAGAATTTATCAAGCATTGTAGTTGAATCTATATTATGAGTTGTAATTTATTTGAATTCTTTTGTATTCTCTGTTAAATCTTTGTAAACTGCTGGGTCTATCTCACATGCGTCTATTTTTAATTTTGTATTTTTTGCAAAATAAATTGTTTCCATACCCACATTTGATGTCATGTCCAACAGTTTTCCGTTAGAAAATTGAGGTAATTGTTTACAGAATTATTCTATAAATTCATCTGTCGATGAAATATTCTTTGTAAACTTCACTGTCATATATAATTAGAAAAAAATAAATTTCATAAAAATTTATTTTAAAGCCAGTTCAATGATTGCTGGCGATCTATTGTATCTAAGTCTAAAAGAGAAGCTGAAAGTGATGATGATATTGTTGATTTAGTCGTGTCTATGACTGTTCCTTTGTAGGATAAAACAGTGGTACAGTCGAGTGTTGAAGAAGTATCACACAGCAATTAGTAATCGATTAAACGAGAATCTGTTGTAGTGTAGTTGCATGTTAGTTAGAATTTATTATCCGTTTTAGCTAAACCAATAATATTGAGTTAGTTTTCTTTAGTCTATATTTGCTTGTTGAGGTCTATCGTACCATTAACTATATTATAAAACGCCGCTATATTTCCGTCTATTCCGAAAACTATTTCATCCTCCCTGCAAACATCGTTCGTCAGTTGGCATACAAGTATCCCATTCCCAATTATACTTATATTTCCGAAATAACCTCCATCGACACCTACACCCATATAAAGTTTAGTAACATTGTAAGTTTCCTGTTAACATTACATACCAGATGGAGCATTGAACATGACTATTCCGTTATCATAGATATTTTATATTTTAAACACCACCTACATAGTTAGTTAAAACAACATTTAATTAGAAGAAAAAAGAACGATCAAAAGAAACTTCTATCATGTTGACATTATGATTTAACACATATCAACCATAATATAACTCCTATTACTATAAGTGTTATAAGACCTATATCTATCCAGAATGCGGCTGTACCTAGATCGTTATTTTATGTAACCACTGATCCATTGGATGATGTAGTTGTAGTTTTATTGTTATATGCACATGTGATAGTATTTTCGGGTTTGATAGTGCAAGTTCCATTTGTGTTTGAACATACATTATTCTTACATGTCATCGGGGTTAGATATGTCCAATAGATATTGCTGTATACAGATATAGTATTGTTTTTTTCGTTGTAGACGAATGTGTTTAACGCTTGTAGAGATCGTAATATAAATATCATTTCTTTGTTTAGAAAATATACTAGTCCACAGTCCGACTCACATTCTATTCACATTCTATTCACAGTCCAGTTCACATTCTATTCACATTCTATTCACAGTCCAGTTCACATTCTATTCACATTCTATTCACAGTCCAGTTCACATTCTATTCACAGTCCAGTTCACATTCTATTCACATTCTATTCACATTCTATTCACAGTCCAGTTCACATACCAGCTCACATTCTATTCACATTCTATTCACAGTCCAGTTCACATTCTATTCACAGTCCAGTTCACATACCAGCTCACATTCTATTCACAGTCCAGTTCACAGATCATTAGTATTTACTTAACATCCAATTAATAATAGTTTAAAATGTATTTGTATTTATTATAGAATCCTATAACACAACAGCAACAGAATTTATCACAACTGTATTAAAATTATTTATTATAATTCCCGTTTGCCCTATATTTACAATATTATAATTCATATAACGTTATCCAGTAGATAAAGACGACACAACTTGACATCCTGTAGATCCTAAATTAGTCTAAATAGCCGATACACCACAAGTAACAACTGTTGTTACCACTGATCCTTGTTCATCGTTCATCGTCAATATACATGTCAATAACCGTTGGTTATCATTGGATATTTATATTTGTGATGTGCCATAACACTCATCTCCCTGCGTACGTGACGCTCTATAGGCAACAGGCATCTGGCCATTCACAGAAACAAGATTATAATGTGTTCCATCATTCATTATAGTTATATTAAACGTGTTTCTGAAAAGAGAATCTGAATACGGAGTCCATGCGAAAATATAAAATATCTATATCATTTCTGTATCATTAAAATTTATTTTATAACCAGTAGTATGAATCTGTATAAAGAGCATCTATCATATCGAGATTGAATTTGTCGAAAGACACAGAACGATATTTGTCTCCCAGTATCGTGCTGTCGCTAGACGGATATGTCGCACTGGTAACAGTATGACCCTTGTAAGTCAATTCAACATAACATCCATCAGACTGGATATATGTCGGAACTACACCGGAACCACATTGTATCGACGATGTAATAGTTCGTTAAATTTGCGTTTCATCAGTTAACCATCTGCAATATATCAATGGTACACCTATGTTTGCAACCAATGATGATGTTAAAGTATATATACTATCCGGAGACCAACATCCAGGAACTGACTACAAAGTTTGTGGAACTGTCAAACCTGAAGCCGTTGCTGAGTTTATGTTAGACAAAGCGTATCCAGTGCCAATCACTTAAACATTAAGTTAAACACTGAATTCATATCCACGTGCATTCCTGGGAGGAATCCAAATATAATCACTCAGCATAACGAATTAGAATATCATTTAATTATGAAAAAAGAATCACTGGAATTTATTCTTCAACCAAGCAATAGCAGTACCAGTTATTGTGAGCTCTGGTTGAGCTGGTGTTGTTGTTTGTCCGAATACGGCTTGATTGAGATATTGAAGATCTGTTTGGTCGGGTATAGAAGCAAGTATAACATCATTTCGCATAGGATTGGTAAAGGCATTGTATGCCAGCTGAGCGACTCCGGTAACATGTGGTTATGTGTATGAATCGACCAACACGCCAGTGTTTTGAGCATAAGTTGCAACATAGCACCCAGCAAGATCAGGTGTGACTGGGATTCCAGTTGTTCCACAACTTACGACTGATGACATTGGAATTGGAACAGTGTCTTTTGATGTGTAGTTGCAATATATTTTGGCGTCTGTACTAAGGTTTCCGGCTACGATGTTTCCTGTTATAATACATTTTCCAGCAGCAGGAGATCCAGCGGACGGAGTAGACGTGGTCATATCATCTAAAGCTTATCCGTTTATGGAAATTAAAGTATATATGTCATCAGCACCTACGCTGATAATTGGTTTGAAATCGTATCCAAATACTGTTTGAGATTGTATGAATGCAACTTCTGTGGCGGACATAACAGCCATGATAGAGATCATTTCTATTTTCAAAAAAAGAATCAATCATAATTTAAATTCAACTAATTTATCTGACCATAAATAGTGTTTAATGGGCCGCTTGTCTTGTTTCCGATTTCCGATTGAATCACATTCATCAAATCTTGTAATGTGAGGATACGTTATGTGAAGTTCTGTTCTATCTATATCAATGTAGGTTGTATGTTCAGAAATCTTATTGTCAGTGGATCATAATACGTCGATAAAACTCCTGTTGAACTTCTCATAAAATTACGATCCAACTCATCTGAACCATATTTTGTTATCATAGTACAACCAGTATTACATGTCAGTGTAGATATTGTTTGTTCAGATACTATTGTCCATGGCCCGGTTCCAGAAATAGTTGCTCCAATAGGAATAGATGTGACCGTTACTGAATCATTTTTAGTCACTGTTATACTATTTTATAAACATGTAAGAAATAGCATTTATATATGTAAAAACTTATGTTCATTTGGATCTTGTTTCAATGTGATATTTTAATTATGATATAAATATCTGTGCCAGTCTCTCTAATATTTCTTCTGGATCATTGTTAATATCTATTTCATATTGTTTCATAGTTATCTTTTGTAACCATGATTGAAACTATTTTTACATATGTTTATCTTTTGTCAATTGCTACATTATATTATATGAAATTAATCAATTATTTCATTCTCGTATTTCATTATCGTATAGTATCCAATTTATATTGAACGATTCGGCACGTTTTATTGGTGCGAAACTATCGTTACTTTCATCGTATTCAACTGGTTACATAGTCTTATTGTTTCTTCTTAGGAAATATTATTCAGTTTCCTTGTTCATTGTAATTTAATAAAAAAATTAATATATTTATGAAGTATATGAACCAGTAAGTTATCTTACAGAAAACAATATAACATGATACGATGGTACACCAATAAACGAAAGTGAGTAAAAAGAAATGTGACAGTATGTTATGGTGGATGGTAGCAACTTTCTGTATAATTATAATCGTCGCAGTGAGTGTTATATTAGGTGTTACCTACAGTCTTCATCTATAATGTCTGGATGAATTAGAATATAGAGTGACACATCCAGGATATTGGTCAGAACCGGAAACAAGAAGCCAGCGACTTTGTCAGTTAGACATGTATACACATATTACAACATGTAGTACACACTATTATGTGTACCGTGGTTGGATATTAAGCAACACGACATTTTCAGATCCCAAGTTATATTATGATTGTACATGATATTTTTTATTTTTGATAAATGATTGTTTCTAGGATCTGGAATTCTTTAAAAATATATCTAGATGAGTTGATATAGCGTGTATTCATGTTTTGAAAAAATAATCACATAGAATATCTTCTAAATATTCTATCTACCTTATCGAAATCCTTTATATCAATAGAAAATGTTGAAAATCCAAAATCTACGTAACCTATGTCATGTATTGCCTTGATACACGCTATTTTATGTTTGTATAACACATGATACGTCATACATAAATTGGTTGACATAACTCCGATTTCTTTATAATCATATTACATAATATGTATAGAAAAATATTCATTTTACTATGGCCTGTTCTTCTTCTTTTTTCACGATCTCCATGGTTCTGTATTATATAAAATCATGTTCAATTTCTAAAATTATACGTTTACTATCGGAGAATATTTATAAATCACCCATTTTGTTAGCCAGTTTATAAAACTATTTCAATAGTTGAATATTGTATTGAACCAAATCTAATTGATCATACAATGTTTTCGTTAAATCTAGTCTGACATATTTTTGATTTTAAGATTATAATTATTTTGAAACATCAACAACACCGCCCATTTGTATTATATATAAAATAGTTCATTTATGATTCTGTTGAAACGTGCGATGAAAAAATAAATCTTCACTGCATCAGTTTATCGCATGATTAAATAAGATTCAACTATCTATCCATCTGAGCTTATTTCAGTTTATATAGTTAGTTATGTCTTTATGTTTATTTACTTTTATACAACCGCTCAAACTCTTATTTAGTTAGATTCCAAAACGAAGGGACATTCATTCCCATATCGTTCAAATGTATTCTTACTGTAGATCCATTTCCATCTTATATAGTTGGATCATGTCTCCACTATATCGGAACCTTCTTTCCATCGCACGACAATATCATAGCAACGGTCTGCCCATCAATATCTTGCAGAGCTGGATCATGTTCCCACTGGGATGGAATCTCCTTTCCACCATGGGCCAACAACATAGCAACTGTACATTCTCCATGATCTTGCAGAGCTGGATCATGTCTCCATTATATCGGAATCTCCTTTCCATCATGGGCCAACAACATAGCAACTGTCAACCCTCCACTATCTTACAGAGCTGGATCATGTTCCCACTATATCGGAATATCTTACCCACAATGAGCAAAATACATTGCCACTGTACATCCTATAATGCTTTATATACATGGATCATGTTCCCACTGGGTTGGAATCTCTTATCCATCACAGACTAGTAACATAGCATGCGTAAATCCAAATGAGCGTTGCAGTGCTGGATCATGGTTCTCTTCTGTCATCTGGTGTTATGTAAAGAAAAAATCAATCTTCACTATATCATTCGATCACACGATTGAATGAGGTTCAATTACATGTCCGTCCGTGATTATCTTAATTTATACAGTTAGTTATACTTCTATGTTTATTTACTTTTATATATTCGTTCGTACTCTGATTTAGTTAATTTCCAAAATGGAGGAACTTTTCGTCCCATATCGGTTAAATGTATTCCGACTGTATTATTGTTCCCGTCTTATATAGTTGGATCATGTTACCACTGGGTTGGGATATCATATCCACTGTGTGCCAATATCATTGCAACAGTAGTACCAGTGAGATCTTAAATAGCTGGATCATGTTACCACTGTGTTGGAATCTCCTTTCCATCTTCTGCAAAATCCATCGCAATTGTATATCCACTTGCGTTTTATATGGCTGGATCATGTTCCCACTGAGGTGGAATCTTTGTGTTAATATACCGCATTGCAACGGTATATCCATGATTATCTTATATAGCTGGATCGTGTTCCCACTAAGTAGGAATGTTTTATTTCCACGCGGCTAAATGCATTGCTACAGTATATCCACTTGCGTTTTATATAGCTGGATCGTGTTCCCACTGGGTGGGAATAGTCAGTCCGATATCTGCCAAATACATTGCAACTGTCCATCCATCATTATCTTACAGAGCTGGATCATGTTCTAACTGTACCGGAATGATTTTTCTTTAACTTGCCGAGCACATCGCTTCCGTCTTGTTCTTATGTTACATTATAAGAAAGAAAAAAATCAATCTCCCATCAATCGTTAGCATGATTGAATGAGGTTTAATTATCTGTTCATCTACGTTTATCTCAGTTTATAAAGTTAGTTATACATGTACATTTATTTATTTTTATATAGTCTTTCAAATTCTTATTTACTTAAATTCCAAAATGGTTCAACTTCATCTTCATCTTATTATAAATATTCTTTAACTGTCAATCCACGGTTGTCCCGTAGAGTTGGATCGTGGCGCCACTGGGACGGAATCTCTTTTCCACGGCCAGCTAAACACATTGCTACTGTCGATCCACTACTATCTTACGTAGCTGGATCGTGTTACCACTGAGACGGAATCTCTTTTCCTCTATTAGCTAAATACATTGCAACTGTCAATCCACTGTTGTCCCGTAGAGTTGGATCGTGGCGCCACTGAGACGGAATCTCTTTTCCACAGCCAGCTAAACACATTGCCACTGTCCATCCATCTTCATTTTATAGGGTCGGATCGTGGCGCCACTGAGACGGAATCTCTTTTCCACAGCCAGCTAAACAGATTGCCACTGTCGATCCACCATTACTTTATGTAGCTGGATCATGTTCCCACTGGGTTGGAATCTCTTTTCCTCTACTAGCTAAACACATTGCAACTGTCCATCTATATTCACCTTATAGGGTCGGATCATGTTCCCACTGAATTGGAATCTCTTTTCCATCTTCTGCAAAATTCATCGCAACTGTCTATCCACTTGTGTTTTATATGGCTGGATCATGTTCCCACTGAGTTGGGATATTCTTTCCTCTATATGATAAATACATTGCAACTGTCCATCCATACTCGTTTTATAAAACTGGATCGTGTTCCAACTGAGTTGGAATGTTTTTTCCATAATTTGCTAAGCACATTGCTTCCGTCATTTTATCGTGTTATATTATATAAAAGAAAAAATCAATCTCCCATCAATCGTTAGCATGATCTAACGAGATTCAACTATCTATCCATCTGAGCTTATCTTAGTTTATAAAGTTAGTTATATCTCTATATCTGTTTGCTTTTAAACAATCTTTAAAACTCTAGTTTAGTTAGATTCCAAAATGGAGGAACTTAGATCTCGTTTTATTATAAATATTTTGCAACCGTGCGTCCATCAATGTCCTGCAGAGTTGGATCATGTTACCACTAAGTCGGAACTTCC
>Ga0302215_10000951_pt1 | contig 21018 bp, 19 predicted proteins | sample II_Fen_N3_1_FD_194580 | JGI IMG/M metagenome (GOLD analysis project Ga0302215, IMG submission 194580) | Peat permafrost microbial communities from Stordalen Mire near Abisko, Sweden - II_Fen_N3_1 | ecosystem: Environmental > Terrestrial > Soil > Wetlands > Permafrost | place: Sweden: Abisko... | reverse complement strand
ACTATGGTTTTCCCAAACACTGGAATTTTTATTACCTGTTCGGGTAGGTGATGTAATAACAGTATCTGCTGAAGTTATTAAAAAATATGATAGGGACCATATCGTAGAGCTAAATGTGGAAATTCAAAATCAAAACAGGCAAGTCGTTACAAGAGGAATTTCTAAAGTAAAGGTTATTGAGCAAATAGTCCAAGAAAATGAAGAAAATACTGTCGAAGCCTATACAAAAGTTGCTTTGATTGTAGGGGCAACTGGTGGTATTGGTCGAGCAACCTGCATACAATTAGCTAATGATGGTTTCAATTTGGTTATTCACTATTTCAAGAATAAAGACAAAGCTCTTTCAATTCAAGAAGAAATTTTGAAACTAGGTATTAAAGCTGTGATTTTTAAAGCTGATATTTCAGAAGAAAAGCAAATTAATGAGCTTATTAATTATAGTATTAGAAAATTCAATCGTGTAGACCTACTTGTAAACTGTGCTGCATCAGCAATTCCTCCGATAAAAGTAACTGATTTGTTGTGGTCGGACTTTCTTCATCAAATGGAACTTAATATTAAAGTTAATTTGCAATTGATTCATGGTGTGCTACCAAGTATGATTAATAACAAATTTGGTAAAATTATCACAATTGGCTCAGTCTATACCGACAAACCGAACCTAAATTTGACACATTATACTACAGCAAAGTCTGCCTTAGAAGGATTTACTAAATCTTTGGCAATAGAACTTGCACCAATGAATATAAATGTAAATATGGTATCCCCAAGCGTAATAAGTACTGAACTAACCGCTGATATACCTGAAAAAGTTAAATTGATTACCGCTGCTCAGACTCCATTAAGGCGTTTAGCAACACCATTAGATGTTGCAGGAGCAATAAGCTTTTTAGCAAGCGAAAAATCAAATTTCTTATCTGGTGAAACTATTAGGATTAATGGTGGCCAAGTTATGATCTAATACAAACTATGGAAAGTTTAAAGTATTCAGAAATCATAAAACAAAACTCAATACTTGCTAAAGAATTAGTAGGGAATAGTTTATACAGGATTAAAATTTTGTCGAATGTGACTTGTAACCAACTCAAGGATGTTTTGGCACATAATTTAATGAAATCAAATATTAATCCTGATATACAAATTGGAAACTATGACAATATTATTCAAGATAGTTACAATTGCACAAGTTTCCAGCTAGTTATTATACATTACGATTTACTAAATGTTATCGAAAAAGATAATCAATTCATCGAAGATTATACTGATGATCAAATTAATGCTTTGTATCAATCAATAATTTCTGATATTGATCAAATTCTAATTAATCTTAAGTTATTACCTACAGTCGTTTTTGATACTTTTAGTGCTAGTAGTATCTATCAAAATGCAGTATGTTCATTAAAAGTTGAAAGGTTAGTTAAACAATTAAACGAATATCTTTATTCAAAAAAAGAAACGATCCTTAACCTTAATATTCTGGATATTAATATCACTCTTACAAGAGTTGGAATCGCTAATGCGTTTGATTTCAGAATGTATTATTTATCAAAAACTCTTTATAGCATAACATTTTGGAAAGAATATGTGTATGAATTGTCCACAATTATTTATAAATATACTGGCAAGATAAAGAAAGCCATCATCTTTGATTGTGACAATACCCTTTGGAAGGGTATTCTTGGTGAAGATGGTATATCTGGCATAGATATGTCTTTGGAATCCAAAGTCGGACAGATTTTTAATAAGATTCAGCAAATTGCCGTTTGGCTAAGTAAACAAGGTGTGATTATTGGACTTTGTAGTAAAAATAATTCCTCTGATGTGGATCAAGTCCTGAATGAACATACAGATATGATCCTTAAAAAGGATTATATTGTTGTAAGTAAAGTAAATTGGCAAGATAAAGCAAGCAATCTTAAAGAAATTGCAAAAGAATTAAATATCGGACTGGATAGTTTTGTATTTGTTGATGACTCTCCTTTTGAAGTTTCACTAATTGAAGAACAGTTGCCTGATGTATTGACTTTATTAGTACCAAAATCTATACAGGAGTATCCTGCACAATTTTTAACACTTATTGAAAGGAATTTTTATTTTTCTGGGACCATATCAGATATTGAAAAAACAAAACAATATAAAGCACAATTCGAGAGACTTGAAAATATGAGCAAACATAAATCCTTGGATGATTATTTATCTTCACTTAATATGGAGATCAAAATTATTGAAGATGATATAACTCAAATCCCCCGTATATCGCAATTAACACAAAAAACCAACCAGTTTAATTTAACGACCCAACGTTATACTGAAAATCAGATTCAACAATTTATGAATAATGAAAATGATTTTGTTTTTTCAGTTTCAGTAAAGGACAAATTTGGTGAAAGCGGATTGTCTGCAATTTGTATAATTCACGGTGATAATGAAACTGCTATAATCGATTCATTATTAATGAGCTGTAGAATTATGGGTAGAAATATTGAGTATGCATTTTTGAGTTTCATTATTGATACATTGAAAGAAAAGGGTTATAAAGTTTTAAATGCATCGTGGATTATGACCAACAAAAATGTACCAGTAAAAGAATTCTATGATATGTCTGGATTTTTACCAGTAAAAATTGCAGATGATATTAAGCTATACACATTGACAATTTCAGATTACAAAAGATCTCAAATAGATTACATAAAAATCAATAACTAAATACTTTTATGAATAAAATTGAAGTGAATATTCTGCAAATTATGGCAGATGTATTAGAAAAACCTGTTGCTGAACTAAATACAGAATCAACACAAGACAATATTGATACCTGGGACTCTATTAAACATCTAAATTTAGTCGTAGCAATTGAAGAAGAATTTGATATTGTTATACCAATTGAAGAGGTAGGCCATTTGGTTTCCTTTAAGTTAATAGAGGTAATTGTTAAGGAGCAACTTGAAAATGAAGGTAAAACCTACTGAAAAAGTTAGAGTTAAACGCTTTATTAATACTCAATTACAGTCTAATTCTTATGTTATCTTCAGTGAAAATGAAACTTCAGCGTGGATAATTGATCCAGGAGATACGGTACCCTTATTAGGGTTTTTAAATGAAAAGGATTTAATACTTAAAGGTGTGATAGTAACGCATACACATTTTGATCATATTTATGGTCTAAATGAATTGCGGCACCAGTATAAAGACCTTTTAATCTATGCATCTGAAGATTCAAAAGAATTATTTGTTTCCACTAGGCTTAACGGATCTCTTTATGCGGAAATTCCGTTTGTCGTAGATTTAAATGGCATTACCTTTTTAAAAAATGGTGATGTCTTTCCATTATGGAACAACGCCAATATGAAAGCTTATGAAACCCCTGGACATAATGTTGATTGTATGTCCTATTATATTGATTGTTATCTTTTTTCAGGAGACTCCTTTATACCAGGAATAAAAGTTCATTTAAAATCTAAAAATGCCAATAAAGAGTTAGCCTTAGAAACAATTAAATGGATAAAAGGATTCTTTAGTGAGAATACAATGATATGCCCAGGTCATTTAAACGAATGCATTTTAAAAGATGCAAATATTATTTTCTAAATTGGACATTGAAATACAACTTAATTTATGATAAAGTTTCTTGATTTAAAAGCTATAAATGATAGTTTCGAACCTGAATTATCAAATGCAATTAAAAGAGTTATTGATGCCGGTTGGTATTTATTAGGAAATGAAGTAAAGTCCTTTGAAGAAGAATATGCCAAATATATTGGCAAGAAACATTGCATAGGAGTAGCAAATGGGTTGGATTCATTACGGCTCATACTCAAAGCATATATAATAACTGGAGTAATGAGTGAGGGAGATGAAATAATTGTTCCCGCAAATACTTATATAGCGTCCATTCTTGCCATTACTGATAATCGGCTTATTCCAGTATTGGTTGAACCAGATATTAAAACATATAATCTTGACTCAAGTAAGATTGAAGAGAAGATTACTAATCGAACAAAGGGAATTTTGCTGGTGCACCTATACGGAAGAAATGCAATGACGCCGAAAATAAATGAAATTTCAACTAAATATAAATTAAAATTAATTGAAGATAACGCTCAAGCCATAGGATCCCAATATAATAATATTCATACAGGTGCAATAGGTGATGCTGCAGGACATAGCTTTTACCCTGGTAAAAATCTTGGTTGCTTAGGCGATGGAGGTGCAGTTACAACAGATGATGATGAGTTGGCAAATGTTATTCGGGCTCTAGCAAATTATGGATCAATTAAAAAATATATATTTGATTACCAAGGGTTGAACTCTCGTTTAGACGAAATTCAGGCAGCCATTTTACGAGAAAAACTTAAACGTATTGATGTTGATAATGCAAATCGTCGAAAAATAGCACAGTATTATATTAATAACATTAAGTGTAGTGGTATTATTCTTCCAATAATTGACAACTTAACTCAGGCTATTAATGATAAATCTTCTGTATGGCATCTCTTTGTTATTCGTCTCGTACAAAGAGATAAACTACAAGAATATTTGGCAACCAATGGTGTGCAAACTTTGATTCACTATCCAATTCCACCACATAAGCAATGTTGTTATAAGGAGTGGAATGACATTTCCCTACCAATTACTGAGCAAATTCACAATGAAGTGTTAAGCATACCAATTAGCCCGGTAATGACAATACAAGAATCAATTCAGGTGGTAGAACTTATAAATAAGTTCGCTTAATCTGTCAGATTACTTTTATGATAAAACTCACTCATGATATAGAATTTCCAGTTGGGAAAAAAAAATATGAAATATGGCTCTTTGCCCTATGCATATTTTGCCTGACAATGCCATTTTTCATGTGGCAAGTTAGCATTAAACCTTTTATACTTATTTGTGCGTTCTTATCCTTAAAAAATACAAGCAAAAAGACTAAGTCAATATTTGGTTTCTTTATGATAGTTATATACCTGTACACAGGGATATATAGTCATTGGAGCGTTTTCGGTATTTTATATTTGTTATTATTAACACCACTCTTTTTCGCAAAATCCAAATTTATCAAGCAGTGCTTTGATGTTTTTGTGTTTATTTTTTCAGTCACATTGATTCCCTCACTCTTGATGTACTTGCTTGTCTGTTTACTTGGCATCAGTATTCCTCACACTGTCATTGATGGTTTGAACCCGGATAAGTTGGGTATTTATTTTAAATATCCTTTTTTAGTTACATATTCAGGGGGTGAAGTTCTCATTGATTATGTATTACCACGTTTTTATAGTTACTTTGATGAGCCAGGCGTAGTTGGTACTATTGCAGGAGTACTTTTGTTCATTAAAAAATTTAATTTTAGATCCTGGGTCAATATTCCCATTTTCATTGCAGGTATCCTTTCCTTTTCATTGTTCTTCTTTATAATATCTATAATATACGTTGTTTTTTTTACTAAAATAAAGAAGAAATTGTTTCTGATACCAGTGTTGGCAATATTATTGATTTTCCTCGCTGATACCGAAGTATTCCGTTTACAAATCTTTGAACGATTGAGTTTTGATACAAGTATCGCTGAAAACTTCTTTACCCGAAGAGATGTACAGGGTTTTGACAATTGGTATTCGGAGTTTGTGAAAACGCCCGAGTATTATACAGGAATGGGAGCGGGGTATAATCAGGAGGTCAATAAAGGAGGTTGTTCCTATAAAAACATCATTGTAGATTTTGGCATCCTTTATTTTATTGCTTTTCTGGCCGCATTCATATATTATGGGATACGTACTTTTGGTTTTTCCAAAGAACTTGTGGCAGCATCATTGATTCTATTTAGTGTTATTTATCAACGACCGTTCATCCAAGATTTATCCTATATATTCCTAATATATGGAGCCTTTGTGTTTCTAGGGGAAGAAAAAAAGAGCCTTACTCCCCTGGAAGTATGAAAGAAAACGATGGTTACAAAGTTGCAATTAAGGCAACAGCTTTATTTGGTGGAGTTCAAGTATTCACCATATTATTGGGGATTGTCAAGTCAAAATTAATCGCTTTATGGTTGGGTGCTTTTGGATTTGGTATTTTAGGACTGTTCACCACTGCGACCAACCTCATCTCCTCATTAACCAACTTGGGTATTCAGAGCAGTGCTGTAAGAGAGATTGCTAACGCACAAAGCCTAAAAGACGAGGCTTTATTGTCCAAAACTGTCAAGGCAATAAACCGATGGGTTTTAGCAACAGGATTGATCGGAGCAATGTTGACAATTGTTTTGTCTCCAATGATATGCCGTTTGCTTTTTGGAAATAGCAACTACATTATTTCCATCATACTTTTGTCGAGTGTTGTTCTATTAATGGGTATTTGGAATCAACAGTCATCCATATTGCAGGGTACTAGAAACTTGAATTTCATGGTGAAAGCCGGAATATTCGGATCTTTAGCGTCATTTGTAATTTCGGTACCTTTGTATTATTTTTTCAAGGAAGACGGCATTGTATGGGCATTGATCCTGAATGTGCTATCATCGACAATTATTACGTTTCTGTATGCCAGAAAGGTTAAATTGGTAAAAGTTCAACAGACTTTTAAGGAAAGTTATACCCTTGGCTTAGGTGCTGTCAAACTTGGTTTGGCTATGTCCATAACGGGAATTGTGGCTTCCCTCATCGAATTTGCGCTTAAAGGTTTCATCACTCGTATCGGCGGAGTGGAGGATGTCGGTTTATATGGGGCTGGCTGGGCAATTAATGCTCAGTATCTGGGTTTAGTTTTTTCAGCTATGGCAAAAGATTATTACCCCCGGTTATCCGAACGATCCACCGACAATAAGGCATTGATGAAAATGGTTAATGAGCAGGCCGAAATTGCGGTCATAATTCTTGCTCCAATGATTATAGCAATGGTAGTTTTCTTACCATTCTTTGTAAACCTCCTTTTTTCCAAAGCGTTCTTGGGAGCAACTGATATGATCAAATGGCTATTGATAGGTTCTTTGATTAAGTCAGGTTCTTGGAGCATCAGTTTTGTTTTTCTGGCCAAAGGGGATAGCAAAACTTTTCTGTTCAATGAATTAGGGATAAGTTGCATAACGCTTCCCGCTTATATGTTGGGCTATTACTGGTTTGGACTGATTGGCTTGGGTTATGCATTCACGTTAAATTATACCATTTATTTTGTTTGGGTTGCCATTGTAGCCAACATAAAATATGGAATCAAATATACCACTATGTTTTGGAAGATATTTTTCATTTTGTTGGCGGCTCTGTTTCTATTCCCGATAGGAGAAGTCATATGGCATGCCAACTATGGCACAGGGGTGATTTTGATTGTAGCTATCGGTAGTTATTGTCTGTATGAACTGAACAAAAGAATTGAGTTAAAATCGCTAATCAATTTCAGAAAGAAATGAATCTTGATAAAAAAGACATAGTTGGCATATTTGATAAACTGAAAAAGCGTGCATTCAAAGCTTATAATTCGGGCAATTATGATAAATGTCTGAATTACATCGAAATTTCCGGATTTATTGCCTACAAATTCAGTTGGATATTCAAAGATGATGATTTTGAATCATTATTGAAAAAGTTGTCAATATCAATGCTAAAACAAGCCAAAGACTATACAGCTGGAAAAAATAGATATGTTTTTTATGACTCTTTTTCGTATGATAACTGTGGATTGACACTCCAGTACATACAAGCTTTGATAAGTTTAAATGTTAATTTCTTGTATATCTCCGAATCCTCGACTCAGAATAGTTATTCGCAAAAAACTCTTTTAGAAATAATGAAATATGAAAAAGCGGAAGTCTTCGAGGTGCCCAAAGATGTCAATCGAAAGGAAAAAATTGAGATTATTTATAAGCAAATTATAACTTATCGACCTAGTAAACTATTAATGCATTTAAGACCACATTCTGTAAATGCATTAACAGCATTTTATGCACTTCCAAAGGAAATTGCAAAATATCAAATTAATCTAACTGACCATGCATTTTGGTTAGGTGTAGGATGTTTGGATTATACTTTTGAATTTAGACCCTATGGTTGCGCCCTTTCCCAAAATCAAAGGAAGATAAACAAAGATAAAATTTTGCTTTTGCCAAATTTTCCGATAGTAAATGAAATTGAGTTTCAGGGTTTGCCAATAGAAACCGACGATAAAGTCATTATTTTTTCAGGAGGAGCATACCCAAAAATTCTAGGGGAGGATAATTTCTTTTTGAATCTAGTAAAACAACTTCTACTTGCCAATAAAGGAACCATTTTTTTATTTGCTGGTTCGGGCGATTCATCACAAATTGAAAAATTTATTACAGACGAAAAATTTGAAAAGAGGTTTATCCTTTTGGGACATCGTACCGATATAAATGAAGTTTTTAAGCATTGTGACATTTATATGTCGACATATCCATTAGGTGGAGGGCTGATGGCACAATTTGCGGCAATTAATGGTAAGCCTATTATTTCATACTCAACATTTGATAAGATAGGTTCATGGCCGGAGGAAACAGTTTGTCAACTTAAGAAGATTAATATAACAAAGACGAATATAGATGATTTTTTTTCTGAGACGAATAAACTAATAACTGATTCAACTTATCGAATCTCAAACGGTAAATCATTACAAGAGTGCGTAATCACTATTGATAAATTTAACAAGACTTTGGAGCAGACATTAAAAAACAATACAAATCAGGTGCAATATGAAATAGTCGATGTTAATATAGATTTTATTTTTAAACATAGTATTGACGTTGAGAAAAGTAATAATGAATTAAAAATAGCCCTATTTAAGGAGCTGAAATTGGGCCTTTTGTTTGTGTCATCAAAATCCCTTTTCTGGATATTTTATTATATATTCACAAAGAGTTTTCGGTTGAAGTTGCTTCGAAGATTTAAAATGTAGTTTAAGGTAGAAGCTTATAACCAGATTTCTCAAAACAAGTTTCCTAATGAAGAAAATTTTAACATTTATTTTTTATCCATTGTTTTTTTTTTCCGCCCGTTTCCTTTATTTGTTTCGTGGGTTACATAGACTAATGATAGCTTTTGTCAATTATTTTTATACGGAATGGAAAAGAAATGAATTCAGGGATTGCCCAAGCATGTTTAATGGCGGGGGCATCATTATGCCTCATATTCAAGTGATTGGTGGAAAGTATATTACCATTGGTTGTAAAACTTACATTGGAAAAGAATCAATATTAAGCGCCAGAGACAAAAATGGAAAACAAGTATTTACACCATACATTTCAATTGGTAATGGTTGTGGTTTTGGTGAATATACGCATATCACTGCTATTAATAAAATTATAATCGGTGATGGAGTGCTTTTAGGTAATTTTGTTATTATTACAGATAATGCTCATGGTGGTGGTGATCTTTTTGAAAATCAAATGTCATTACCTCCCCTTGAAAGACCACTTTTTTCAAAAGGACCAGTTATTATAAAAAATAACGTATGGATTGGTGATAAAGCAACTATCCTTCCGGGAGTTACAATTGGAGAGGGTGCAATTGTAGGTGCAAATTCGGTTGTTACTAAAGATGTACCTGCAAGAGCTATTATAGCGGGTAGTCCGGCAAAAATTATTAGAATTATAGAATAGAAGATATTTATATGGATAAAAAAACAAGAGTCATTGCATTTTATCTTCCCCAATTTCACCCGATTCCCGAAAATGATACTTGGTGGGGAAAAGGTTTCACGGAGTGGACAAATGTAGGAAAGGCAAAACCTTTATTCCCAGGGCATTACCAACCTCGTGTTCCAGCAGATTTGGGTTATTACGATTTGAGAATGACAGAAATCCGTGAATTGCAAGCTAAAATGGCTTTTGATGCTGGAATTGAAGGGTTTTGTTACTGGCATTATTGGTTTGGAGACGGTAAAAGAATTTTAGAAGGTCCTTTTAACGATGTTTTAAATTCAGGGAAACCGGATTATCCGTTTTGTTTATGTTGGGCAAATCATTCCTGGTTTAAAAAGTTATGGAATCCTGATGAAAAAAAGGATACGCTTTTGCTAGAACAAAAATACCTTGGTATAGATGATTATATAAACCATTTTAACACTATTTTACCTGCGTTAAAAGACAAAAGATATATTCTTGTCGATAATAAACCAGTTTTCGGATTGTATAATCTAAGAAGTATTCCTAATCCGACAGAGTTTATTCAAACATGGAATACGTTGGCAATGGAAAACGGGTTTGATGGTTTTTATTTTTTTTCATTCGAACACAAACAAAAGGATATTTCAAAATGTTTAGAATTGGGAGTTAATGCTGTGGTTTTTGATTCAATGATTGAAGCTCTTATTAAAACAACTTCTGGGAGATTAAACTATTTAGTATTTTCAAAATTATTAGGACTTCCTCAGATGGTTGGTTACAAAAGATATGCAAAACGTCTATTGAAACATCTGCCAATATCAAAAGAAGTAATACCCTGTGTTGTTCCTAATTGGGATCATACACCTAGAAGTGGCAGAAAAGGAATGATATTGAGTAATTGCTCTCCTAAGTTATGGGAAGAATTACTGAGAAGTTTATTCGTGAAATTGGAAGATAAAAAAGGCAACGATAATTTTGTGTTTATTAAATCATGGAATGAGTGGGCTGAAGGAAACTATTTAGAGCCAGATTTAAAATATGGAATGGGTTATATAGAAGCGCTTAAGACTGTATTACTTGAACAGGCTAAAAAAAGAAACTATTAATCAAATGTCTCAAAATAATGAATCTCAAAAGATATCTCTCAAAGTTAATTAAAATTGATTTTATAAAATCATTTTATGTGAATTATAGCCAGTTTGGATTTCAAGGAATTCTGAAATGGCCTATTATACTTGAATATGCTGTGAAATATAGAAATAAGGGAGAGATAAACATTGAAGAAATGAGCTTTTATATGCTATCAATTAATTCAAAATCGAGTATAGAGATTAGTAAAGGTGGAAAATTAGTCTTAAAGGGAGCCAATTCTTGTTTTAATTCAGGATCTAATATAATAATTGGTAAAGATGCTGTGATGGAAATAGGGCATCGGTTTTATTGTAATGGTCGTTCTGATTTCAATTGTCTTAAACATGTGGTTTTTGGAAATGATGTTCTGTTTTCCGTAAATATTATGTTAATGGATACAGATTTTCATAAAATATATAATAATCGAGATGAGCAAATAAATTCAAACCAAGAAATCATTATTGGTGACAAAGTATGGATTGGGTGTAATACTACAGTTCTTAAAGGTACTCGCATTGGGAATAATATAATAATCGGAGCATGTTCATTATTATCTGGCAAATATCTTTGTGAAAATTCCATATATGTGGGTAATCCGTCTAAAATAATTTTAAGTGATATATCTTGGCATTATTAATTCGAATTATGTTAAAAATTTTCAGATAAATGAACGCACCTTTTACGTATTTTAAATTTATGTCGTGCTGAATTTAATAGGATTCTGTTTTGTGTTTGGAAATCCGTAGAATTCACCAATAGTTCTACTGATTTTTTATTAAACTTTGAATTCCTTAAATTCCATGGATTTATTACTACTGTTATACATTTGTTGGGTGCATGTTAGTTTTTATCTAACAGATGCAATTTTTATTTTTAAAATCAAATTAAAATAAGTTATAATTATAATGGCATCAACTATTTATTCAGATCAGAAACCAAAAATCATAGTATTTCATCCTGCATTGGCACCATATAGGGTCGATTTTTTTAATTCGATAAGTAAAGCGTTTGATGCATCGTTTTATTTTAATTTTCCAAATGTAATTGATCAGGAGTTTGATCAAGATTCGCTTAAAAAAAAATGCAATTTCGATATTAATTATTTGCAAAATGGGGTTGAGTTTTTCGGTCGTTCATTCAGAAGCGGAATCGTCAAAATAATCAAAAAAGAAAAACCTGAAATAGTTTTATGTAGTGAATACGGTCCAATTACATTTATTGTATTTATTTATTATTATTTTTTGAAAAAGAAGTTTCGACTATACACTTTAAGTGATGATAGTATCGAAAACTCAAGAACTAGAAAAGGTCTTAGATCATTTGTTCGAAATATCATTTCAAAAAATATTTCCGGAGTTATTTTTCCAAGTAAAGATGTCTGTGATTGGTATTATTCAAACATTTCAAATAAAACAAAAACATTAGAATTACCAATTATTCATGATGATACTTTGTTTAGAAATAAGTTGGCTGAAAGTATAAATACCGCAAATGAAAATATAAATACTTACAAATTAAAAGATAAGAAAGTACTACTTTTTGTTGGGAGATTGGTTAAAGTTAAGAATTTATCATTTTTAATTAATGCTGTTGCGCAAAATAAATCTTCTGATTGGATTTTAGTCATAGTTGGAGAAGGGTTACTGAAGAATGATTTGAAAATTCAAGCAACAAATTTAAATATTTCTGAAAAAATCCTTTTTGTAGGTCGTAAAGAGAATCTGGAGCTGTTTTCTTGGTATACAATTGCCCAAATATTTATTTTGCCAAGCACTTACGAACGATTTGGAGCTGTTGTCAATGAAGCATTATTAGGGGGCTGTAAAGTATTATGCTCAAATTTGGCCGGGGCTTCGAGCTTGATAAATGAGGACAATGGAAGACTTTTCAACCCATTCGATGTGAAAGAATTATGTTCTTGTCTGCAAGACTTCATAAAACAATCAGATAAGACTACTGAAAAAATAAACCACCTCAGAGTCAATATGATGCCTTTTACATTTGAACAGAAAATAGATACACTTATCCAAAATTTATGAATAAACGAATTCTTTTTATACTTCATCTACCCCCCCCAGTTCATGGCTCATCCATCGTGGGAGAACAAATCAAGAACAGTAAAACGATCAATAGTGCATTTGATGGACATTACATTAATTTCGGCACAACCATTAGCATGGATAAAATTGGAAAGCATGGGGTCTCGAAAATGTTCCGTTTTATCGTTATCCTTTGGAACGTTCTGTCAGAATTGGTCAAATGGAAACCTGGACTTTGTTATTTTGCTATGAATGCTAAAGGGTTGGGGTTTTACAGAGATTTGATGATTGTGGTATTAGTCAAGTTGTTCAGAGTCAAACTCGTTTATCATTTTCATAACAAAGGAGTGAATAGCAGACAAAACAAGTTCGTGGATAACTTGTTGTATAGATACGCATTTAAAAATGTGGAAGTTATATTGTTGTCAAAGCTTTTATATTCGGATGTGGAAAAATACGTAACCAGCGAACACGTTCACTATTGTCCCAATGGCATACCCGAAAGTAAAGAAGTGATGTCACATAAAGAGGATCGTGAAGTTGTGCATATATTGTTTCTGTCCAATATGATGGAGACAAAAGGAGTTTATATTTTGTTAAATGCGTGTAAAATATTAAAGGACAAAGGATTGGATTTCTTTTGTACATATATTGGAGGCGTAGGGGATATCAATGAGCAAATGTTTCAGTCTAAAGTGAATGAATTGGCTTTGAACGGTTGTGTCCATTTTGAAGGGCATAAATTCGGACTGGAAAAGGAAGCGTATTATGCAAATGCGGATATTTTCGTTTTCCCAACTTATTATGAAACCTTTGGGCTCGTCAATCTCGAAGCTATGCAGTATTCTCTGCCTATAGTTTCTACAATGGAAGGCGGTATCCCCGATGTGGTTGTTGATGGTGTGACAGGATTTCTTGTCAATAAAAAAGATCCTATTTCTCTTGCAGAGAAGCTCGAAGTATTGATTTCCAATCCAATACTTCGTCGAAAAATGGGGAAATCAGGTTATTCCAAATACCAAAGTGAATTTACAATAGGCATATTTGAAAAAAAAATAACACAGATACTAGAATGTATTTATTGAGAATCAACTAATATATATAAGTTTATGAGATACAAGATACGTGTTTTCCTTGCAAGAATTATTCAAAGAATCCGATATTATAATTACCGTATTAATGGATATGATATTGACATAACTGCTGAAATGGAACGGCACCTGACTTTGGACAGGCTTGTTCCGCAAGGTATTCATATTGGGAAGCATACCATTATTGCATCTCATACTACGATTTCAAGTCATCGGTTATCACGGAATCCGGAGATGTATCCATTCATCCGATTGGATACCTATATTGGCGACAATTGTTTGATTGGAGTAAATTCAATCATTATGGCAGGTGTCCATATTGGAAATAACTCTGTTGTAGGTTCAGGGTCTGTCGTAACCAAGAATGTGCCTGACAACGTGATAGTTGCAGGTAACCCTGCCAAAATAATCAGAGAGAATTTTAATTGGGGCAAAGATATTTATGTTTAGAAAAGAGCTTTTATTTAATGAAAACAATCAAAGTATTAGGTTATACTGTTTTTTCTGATGACTTGTCTCTTATTTCTATAGAAGACAGCAAAAGTGTGGACATCAATACCATCAGTCCCAATTCATATGGACTTGCGACAAAAGATGAGGCGTTTAAAACGGCATTGAAAACCAGTAATTATATTGTGTTAGATGGCGTTTATTTTGCACTGGCTTCCATCTTGTTAAAAGGTAAAAACATGAGGCGGAATCAAGGTCCTGATGTTTTTAAACATTTTATGAAACGTCTTAATGAGAGTAATGGTAAAGCCTTTTTTTTAGGTTCAACTGAAGATACACTTCGGAAAATCAAGGATAGAGCATCATTAGAGTATCCAAATATTACTATTGAGTCATTTTCTCCTCCATTTATACCAGCTTTTACAGAAGAAGATGATGCTAGGATGATTGAAAAAATAAATAATGTTCAACCTAATATACTTTTCGTTGGTATGACTTGCCCAAAACAAGAAAAATGGGCTTCAAAAAATAAAAATCATGTAAATGCCAATCTAATTTGTTCAATCGGGGCGGTTTTTGATTGGTATGCAGGGAATCAACCCGAGATTTCTCAATTTTGGTGGAAATTACGTTTGGGATGGGTAAAAAGAATTATTGATAGGCCCGAACTTATAAAAAGAAATATACCAAATGCCCTGATTTTTTTAAAACATCTTTTCTTCGCATTATTTGGAATTAAAAAATATTAAAAATGGAAACTCCTAAAATTAAAATTGGAATTATTGGAATGGGTAGAATGGGTATAACCCATTTTTCAATTATTAATACTCATGAAAAAGCTGAAATAGTCTCTGTTGCAGATACATCCTCAATTACATTGGATATTTTAAAGAAATACATTAAATCATTGCAAGTTTTTAAGGACTATAAAGAACTTATTGATGTTTCTAAACCTGATGCAATTGTTGTTTGCACACCACCCAATTTGAATTATCAAATAATTAAGTATGCATTTGAAAAAGGAATACATGTCTTTTGCGAAAAGCCATTTACAGCAGATAGAAAGCAAGCAAAAGAGCTGGCAGATTTATTCAATAAATCCGGATTAATTAATCAAGTTGGTTATGGCAGCAGGTCACACGATGTTTTTATTAAAACGAAACTTCTTATAGAATCAAAAATTATCGGTGATGTTATAAGGTACAAATCTGAAATGTTTAGTTGTGCTAAAACAAAAAAATCGAACGGCGATAGTTGGAGAGAAAAAAGAGAAAATGGGGGTGGAGTAGTTTTTGAAATGGGCTCTCATTTAATTGACTTGAACAATTATCTTTTTGGGCCAGCAGAAAAGGTCGGTGGTACGGTTTTAAATACTGTATTCTCGAAGAAGGTTGAAGATATTGTTTCTTCGACAATATTTCATAAAGATGGCCTAGCCGGAACATTGCTTGTCAATTGGAGTGATGAGAGCTATCGAAAACCAATGATAAATATTGAAATATTTGGTTCAAAGGGCAAGATTGTGGTGGATTTTTATGGTTATAAGATATATCTCATGGAAGAAAACAACTCATTGAACATGAGAAAGGGTTGGAATATTTTTAAACTGCCAGATGTGATTACACCTGTTCCTTTTTACGTTAGGGGTAATGAATTTACACGTCAACTATATTATTTTATTGATCTAGTATGTAAAAAAGAAACAAATAGTATTTGTGATTTTAATGATGGTTTAAGAGCACAAGAAATAATTGAGATGCTATTTATTGATTCAGAAAATATAAAAAAATAAAAACATGGATAGTATAGATAAAATTGTTTTTGGTGATAATCAGTTCTTTGGCATCAACCATATGTCTCAAGAGAAATCACAACAATTGTCAGAAAAGTTTTATGACATAAAAAACATTTACAAAGTATATGATAGCGCGATTGAATGTGGAATTGACGCCATCATGCTTAACAGTAATCAGAGAGCACCAGAAATTTGCGAATATTTTCGTAAAAACCAATCTAAGTATTCCAATCTAAAATGGTACCCATCAATACCATACCCACACAAATATGCAAATATGGTTGCTGAAAAAGGCATTTTCCCGGCTATAAATGAGCTTATTTTTTCAAATAATACCACATCTGGAGTTTTAGGAATGGTTACTAAAGGAAGTTCTGCCCTTTTATCCAAGGACGCGATCAAATTGATGCAAATGCTTATCGATCTTGAAATCCGAATGTTTAAAGGTTTGGATATAAAGGTTATATTCTTACAAAATATTGTAACTGATTTAATGCTTGGATATGGAATCAAAGAAATATTTGAAGAATATTGTTATTATGTGAAGAGGAAATACAACGTTTTACCCGGTTTTATCACAATCAATTTACCATTTTGTCTAAACAAACTAAAGGAATGGAATATAAAAGATGTTGTGGTTTGTAGTTCAATTAATAAAATTGGATTTACAATGTCACCAAATATTGAAACATACGAAGAAATTATAAAGAATAATGACAGTAGTGTGTATCAAATTATGGCGATGTCAACCTTGGCTTCTGGTGCTATAAAACCACAAGAAGCGTATGACTATATTAATCAACAGAATATTCAATCAGTAGTTTTTGGAGCTTCTTCCAAGAATCACATTGAAGAAACTGTCAAAATGATAAAATTGTAAATATATGGTTGAAATTCTTGTTAAAAAGACAATAGATTTATCAAATGAAGAGAAAAATGGATTAATTGAACTGTTTAATGATATCTTTGAAAAAAGTAGAACAGTCTTTGAATTTGATAATCAATATCTTTATAATTCACTTGGTTATTCATATCATGTTTTCATGATTGAAAATGATAAGATCGTAGGGAGTCTTTCAAGTATTCCGAGTCATTATTGTTATAAAGGTGAAAAAATGGTTTTTGTAATCAATGTAGATGCAATGATAAAAAAAGAATATAGAGATTTCTTTTACTATCATGATATGTATATGGCAATTGATGATTTTGCAAAAAATGATGGAGCTGTTCTTTCATATAGCTTTCCAAATGATAAATCAAATCCATTGGTCATTAAAGCTAAAATTCAATATACAATAGGGCAACTATATACGTATATGCTACCTTACCGAATTAGTGCTGTAAAGAGTAACTTGAAATCGCTGGATTTTGCATCTGTTAGTTTATCTTGGCTATGGATCCATTTGATATCCCTCATCTCAAGAAAAGAGGTGCATTCATTTCAAATAAAGAAGGATGATGAAACCTTTAATGAAAGTCGCTACCATCGGATGGATGCAAATTATACTATTGTCAATAAGAGTAATAGTTGGTTTGCATTTAAAATCATGTCTTTTGAAGGTAAAAGAGCAGCATTTTTAATTGATGTTAAGGCTAAAAGCCCTCACAACTTTAATAAAGCAATTCGATATATTGTAAAAAATCATTCTTCGGATTTTGACATTTTACTTTATGTTGGATATTTGCCGTTTGGTGGGACAGGCCTTATAAAAGTTCCAAGAAAATTTGAGCCCAAACACTTTCATTTTGCAGCCAAGATTTTTAATAAATCTGTTGTTAATAAAGAGGATGTTTTTAATATTTGCAATTGGGATGTTAACCTTTCTAATACTGATCTAATATAATTTTTTAAAATAGATACTATGAAAGCATTTATTTTTCCTGGTCAAGGAATTCAACGAGAAGGAATGGGTAAGGAATTGTATGAAAAATTTCCTGTCGCAAAAGAATATTTTGAATATGCCAATGAATTGTTGGGAAGGCGCATAACGGATGTCATGTTCAATGGTTCTGAAATCGAGCTAATGGAAACAATAAATACCCAGCCTGCTGTTTTTTTGTATTGCACCATTTTAGCATTGACACAAAAGGATATTATACCAGATGTTGTTGCTGGTCATTCTTTGGGCGAATTCAGTGCATTAGTTGTAAATAAAACACTTACTTTTGAAGATGGCCTTAACCTAGTACTAAACAGAGCGATAATTGCACAAAAAGTATGTGAGAAATTTGAAACTGCGATGGCTGCTGTTATTGGATTTCCAGATGAATATATTGAAAAGCGATTGAAAGAAATTTCGATTGAATCTGGTGAACCAGTATATTTCGCGAATTATAATGGCCCTGGTCAGGTTGTAATTACAGGGTCAAAAAGTGGAATTCGGATAGCATGTAAAACGTTCAAGGCGGAAGGAGCAAAAAAAGCCGTTCCTCTCAGCATTGGTGGCTCATTTCATTCACCTTTCATGGAAGAAGCTGAAAAGGAATTGGCTGTGATTATCAATAATACAAAATTCAGTAAACCAATTTACCCAATCTATCAATGTGTAGATGGTAAACAACATACTAATGTAGATGAAATCAAAAATAACCTCATTAAGCATATTACTCACCCTGTATTATGGACTAGTATGGTAAACAATATGGAAAAAGATGGAGTGTTGGAATACTACGAAGTCGGTACAGATGATACCCTTCAGAAAATCGTAACCAGAATGTGTCCTGACAAAAAAGTGGGCTCGCTTTTAGATGTTGAAACTTATAATGAAAGCATAACTTTTTAAATTGAATTTGAGCAATTTGGATATTCTTTGTAAGGACCGTAAAAAAATGATTAAAATGATAATTAACATTACCAAAAAGGTACACTTATTGCTATTATTTATTTTCTTCTTTTCAAACCTAAATGCTCAGGATATTATGTGTATCCAGGAGCAAGAAGGAACAATAAATCAGTTGAAGATATATAATATTGATAGTATTTCTTTTAATCAAAATCCGCAAGATGTTAATCCAAAAAGGTCTATAATGATTCATGAAAATGGTGGATCAGTATTGAATTATAATATAGCACAAATTGATAGTCTTACGTTTACAAAAAGAAATATAAAAAACAAACAAGGCTTTGTTATAATTAGAGTTGATGATGACTATCCCAGCAAAGAAATTGTCACGATGGCAAATGTGTTGGATAAATATGGTTTTAAATTGACAAATTGCTTTAATCCAAGTATTGCTAACGATGATATGATTGATGCTGTAAAAGCACTTCAAAAAAATGGGCATGAAATAACTGATCATACTCCAAATCATACGACTGCTTTCGCAGATATGAAGACAAAAGCTCAAATAAACAAATTTGTTGGATTGCCAGGAGTTGAAAGAATTGATGGATTAAGGGTCTATTTTAATTGGGCTTACCCTACTCTATCAAGTTGTATTGTGCCTAATGATAGCATTGAAACTACAGCAGGATCAAGCATAATAAAAATTTTATCAAAAATAAATCCTTTATGGACTCAACAAATATACACCACTGAATTTGGCTGGATTTTACTATCTAATTTTGCAAATAATCAAGCGATTGCATTACAAGCAAAATCTCGCGAAAAGGTTGTATTTACAAAAAGTTCAAAGGAACAATTATATATTGTAGATAGTTATTCTGTTAATCCTACCATTGATGGTATGAAAGCAATGATGCTTGCTTCTCAAACAATGTTTGAATATCTTGATATTCAATATTCAAAATACTGGGTAATGTGTGGTGGACCTTGGGCAATGGCAATGGGGGATATAATTTGTGCTGCAGGGACACCTATGGGCTATTTTGGTGGCTCTGAAATCAGTACAGATGGGAATATTCAAATAACCTATAATCAAAATAATCCATTAAGTCGATGGTCCTCAAATATTTTATCGATTCAATCAGATATTACTCCAGCTGCATCACTTAAAAGAACTATTGCAAACGAGGTTGCGAAGCATCTAGGAGTAATTGATTTAGTTCATATGTGGTACAAAAACAGTCAGTATTGTACGATATTTACCGGGACAAACGAAGAGAAGTTTAAACAATATTTGGAAAATCTAGAAGAAATGCTCCGTTTCTGCTATGATAATGATATTCCTGTTGTTACTTATAAAGAAGCTATTAATCTTACAATTAATTCTAAAACGGATCCTACTACAAATGTATTACCACCTTTATATCGTGATTTGACTTCTCAAGGTTTTCCAGATGGCTATTCACTTGATTCAAAAACTGCCTGGATTAACTCATTTGGGGTGCCTGAAGATAAAGGATATTCATTTACTAGAGTTGGTAATGGTAATATTTTTTGGATTTCAAAAATTGGTGGTTTTGAAAAGGGTGAAAATACGTTTTCATTTTATGCCAAAGGACAGTCAGGGTCCTCATTGGTAATTGCCATAGGTAATTCAATAAAAGCAATTACATATCAGGTAGTTAAAATTCCTATACTTAATGCTTCAAATCAATTTGTGAAGTTTGAAACAAAGATTAATTTTCCTGAGAATGTGGATTTTTTTAATTTCGGTGTAAGTGTTGTTGGTAATGAAGATCATGATTTTTATATTTCAGGAATGTATATAGGTAAGAAATAATTTTTCACCATTCGATATCAGCTATTACAAAAAATGAATAAATTTTTCTTCTTTCTACTTTTTTTCCCACTTTTCTTCTTTAAAACATCTGCCACTGTTACTATCACTTATTCTACTGATGGTGGTACAGTTGAGCGATTTGAATCGGATCAGATTCGGAAGCTTTCTTTTGCAAAAGATACTCTTAAGGGTTACATACTAAATAGTGATACCTGTTTAGTTGCAATTCCATTGTCAAAAATGATTAAGATTGGTTTTACTCAAATATTGACTGATAATCCACCA
>Ga0302215_10000948_pt1 | contig 21025 bp, 20 predicted proteins | sample II_Fen_N3_1_FD_194580 | JGI IMG/M metagenome (GOLD analysis project Ga0302215, IMG submission 194580) | Peat permafrost microbial communities from Stordalen Mire near Abisko, Sweden - II_Fen_N3_1 | ecosystem: Environmental > Terrestrial > Soil > Wetlands > Permafrost | place: Sweden: Abisko... | reverse complement strand
TTGAGCATTGGCTGTCATGCCAAGTGCAAACATCGCTAAAACAGCAACAAATGCACGCATTTTGTGCTTAAAGTGATTGTACTTCATGCATTAAGTTTTTTTAAGGTTGAAACTTGTAATTAATTGCTATAAAAAACGAATAAAACTTATTTTATCTTTATTAACGCCTCTACTTATGAAAAAGTTCATTCAAAAGGTGTTCAAAATCAGTTACCCATATTTTATACAGGCAAAAATAGAGTATTAATGTTTATATAGAATCTTTGTTATATAATTATAATTAGAAAAAGTTATGCAAACGATTGCACCAAGTATTTTAATTATTTTATGAAATAATTTTTTATTCGGATAATCTATTTTACTTTTGTATATCATATTGAACGAAGCTAATAATCATCGGGTGATTTTCAATTCTTAATGTTTAAAGGCTTCTGTTAACAAGCGATCTGTCTTTCCATAAAAAGTAATTCCGATCATACATTATTAAACCGAAAAGTCCTGAAATGAAAAAACCACAGATTACCATTAAAGACATCGGACGTGCCCTCAATATATCCCCTTCCACAGTTTCCAGAGCACTTAAAAACCATCCTGATATCAGCCAGTCCACCAAGGATTCGGTTAACAAATATGCCAAAGAATTCAATTATAAGCCCAATACACTGGCCTTAAGCCTTCGTACGAGTAAAAATAATACCATAGGGGTTATTGTGCCCGAAATAGTCCATTATTTCTTTTCTTCCATTCTCTCCGGAATCGAACAGATAGCCAATCAGCAGGGAATAAATGTCATTATATGCCAATCGGGTGAAAATTATGAGAATGAGGTCCGCAATGCCGAATCGCTTATTGCAACCCGCGTATCGGGGGTATTAGCCTGCCTTTCGAAACATACCACTACCTACGAACATTTTCAGGATATAATTGATAGTGATATCCCCCTGGTGTTTTTTGACAGGATATGTATCGGCATCAATACCGACCGGGTGGTAGTGGACGATTATTCAGGAGCTTTCGCTGCTGTGGAGTATCTTATACAAACCGGGTGCAAGCGTATCGCATTTTATAGTTCCCCTTTTCATTTGGAAATCTCCAAGAACCGGAAAAACGGATACCTGGATGCACTGCGTAAATATGGTTTATCCGTTGATGAGTCATTGATCCGGGTTTGTGATACCAGGGAAGAAGCCATCATCATTACTCCTGATATTCTGGACAGGCCAGATCGTCCGGATGGATTTTTTGCCATCAACGACCACTGTGCCTCAGGAATTATGTATGCCGTTAAATTAGCCCGGTTACGAATACCGGAGGATGTATCCATCTTCGGTTTTTCAGATGGTGAACTGGCCAAAGCGTGTGACCCAATGCTCAGCACCGTCGAACAGCATGGATTTGAAATGGGTAAGAATGCTGCCCGGCTGCTACTCGATAAAATAAATGGTGAAACCCACGGTCAATATACAAACAAGATTATTAAAACTAATTTAATCATCAGGGGAACGACGAGGTGAGAAGCGTTTCGCGTTCCGCGTTCTGTGTTCCGCGTTTCGCGTTCCGCGTTCCACGTTCCGAGTTCCGAGTTCTACGTTCTGTGTTCTAGGTTATATTTTATTTAATAATGATATTAATATAAACCATTTTAAACTAATGTTTTATGGCAACAGTTCAACGGTTTGAAGATTTGGAAGTTTGGAAAAAGGCAAGGGAAATATGTAAATATATTTCTCAATTAACTCAAAAAGATCATTTTTCAAGAGACTTTTCTTTGAAAGATCAAATCAGACGATCCAGTGGTTCAGTTATGGATAATATAGCAGAAGGTTTTGAAAGAGGAGGCAATAAAGAGTTTGTAAACTTTTTAACCTATTCAAAAGGTTCCATAGGTGAAGTACGGTCACAGTCGTATAGAGCATATGATTATAATTATATTAATGAAGAAGAATTGAATATTTTACTTGCAGACTCAAATTCATTATCAGAAAGACTGGGGAAATTTATAAGTTACCTTAAAAATTCAGATTTAAAAGGAATAAAATTTACGAAACAAAATCAAAACGATAAAGAAATAATTGATTAATTTATTGTGTATTATGGATGAGACTCAAAACTTAGAACGCAAAACACTGAACTCGGAACTCGGAACACGGAACACGGAACGCGGAACGCGGAATATTAAACCGAAATTCAACTTTCTTCAAATCCTCAGCCTGAGCATGGGATTCCTGGGGATTCAGTTTGGGTATGCATTACAAAATGCCAATGCGAGCCGGATATTGCAAACCTTTGGTGCCGATATTGAACAACTTTCCTGGTTTTGGCTGGCAGCACCTATCACTGGAATGATCATACAACCTATCATTGGCCATTATTCCGATCATACATGGACAAAGCTGGGACGCCGGCGTCCTTTTTTTCTGGCAGGTGCCATCATGGCTGCTATTGCATTAATACTTATGCCAAATGCCGGGGTATTTGCCTCTGTGTTACCGGCTATGTTTATTGGAGCTGGTTTTTTAATGATTATGGATGCTTCCTTCAATGTGGCGATGGAACCTTTCCGTGCATTGGTGGCAGATATGCTCCCTGCCGATCAAAGCACACTGGGTTTCTCCATTCAGACTTTCTTAATTGGTATTGGTGCCGTTATCGGTTCCTGGCTACCGTATGTCTTAGGTAACTGGATAGGGATTTCTAAGGTAGCATTAAATGGAGGAATCCCAGATAATGTGGTCTTTTCATTTTACATTGGAGCTGCGGTGATGATTGTAACTATTCTGTGGACAGTGATCAGTACAAAAGAGTATTCCCCGGAAGAACTTGAAAAATTCAATGCTGACAGCAAACAGGTAATAGAAGTAAAAGGAAGATTTTCGGATATATTCAAAGATATGGCAACCATGCCTAAAACCATGAAACAATTGGGTGTGGTTCAGTTTTTCTCCTGGATAGCCTTATTTGGAATGTGGGTTTTCACCACCCCTGCAGTAGCTCAGCATGTGTTTGGACTGGCCATATCGGATACAAAATCTCCGCAATACCAGGATGCAGGTAACTGGGTGGGTATTATTTTTGGGGTATATAACGGGGTCGCGATGATTTATGCGCTTCTGTTACCGGCAATTGCACATAAATTCGGTCGTAAACTGACACATAGTATTTCTCTGTTAGCCGGTGCAGCCGGTTTATTGTCAATATATTTTATATCAAATCCCACTACATTGATTTATTCCATGATTGGGGTAGGTATGGCATGGGGAAGTATATTATCAATGCCCTACGCCATTTTAGCCCCGGCACTTCCGGTTCGTAAAATGGGGATCTATATGGGGATTTTCAATATTTTCATTACTGTACCTCAAATTATAAATGGTATATTCGGAGGTATGATGGTGAAACGATTATTTGATTCCCAAGCCATATTTGCATTGATAATGTCGGGTTGCTTTTTAATCATTGCAGCCATTAGTGTTTTATGGGTTGAAGACAAGTTAGAATCAAAAATTTAAGTATCGGTTTTCAGGTAATACTTATTCCAAAAGCCGGACAAAATTTAAAATGACCTTCAAACCTCAAACTTTTCAAACCTCAAACATACAAACTTTTCAAACCATTCTTATGGACAAATTTCCGCAAACAGATCCCTGGTGTATCGTTGAAGAAAATTTCAATGTGAAAAATCAACTTGATTCTGAGACTGTTTTCAGTCTTGGCAATGGTAGAATAGTGCAACGTGGAAACCTCGAAGAGTATTATTCAGGTGATACAATACAGGGTTCATATATTGCAGGGAATTTTAAACCGGTAAATGGAATATCTTTAAAGTCGGATTTCCCGGAAGTTTCAACCAACCATGACATTGTTAACGCCCCTTCATGGATTAATATTATCGTGCGGTTAAATGAAGAGAAGCTAGACCTCGCTGTCTGGGAAATAATAAACTTTAAACGTGTTTTAAATCTTAAAGACTGTATGTTGGAACGGACTTTTGAGGCCATCTCCTTAAAAGGTCATCATATCAGTGTATCGGTGAAACGGTTTCTGAGTATGGCTGAAACCGAAGTCGCAGCTATCAGTTATTCGGTTAAATCTCTTAATTTTGTTGGTCGGATATCATTTATGCCTGTCATAGATGGTGACTTAAGTGAATATTATTCGTCTGATATTGAACCAATCTGGAATGTTTTACAATCAAAAACCCAGCAGGAAGTGGCACATTTATGGACTCAAACACGTCACACAAATTTTCATGTATGTACAGCCCTGGCATATGACTTGTATAAAAATAACGAACATGTACATATTATCCCAACAAAAATTGAAAAAGAAAAGATAGCCGGATTCAGTACCGGGATTGATGTTAAATCAGGTGATACGCTTTGTTTGAATAAATATGTAGCAATTTTAAATTCACTAAATCATCCACTTAAAGAGCTTACAGTGAAAGCATGTGAACTGGCACTAATGACTAAACATAAAGGTTGGAATAAATTGTATGAAGAACATTCACTGATTTGTAAAAATAAATGGCAGAATTCAGGTATAGATTTGGAAAGGAACCATAGTGATGTACAGGCTAACCTGCTAAGTTTATTCTTGTCATATCAGGATGTTGAAAATAAAGTTGAATTGTAGTTAACTATAGTTGGATGACTTAAGAAAAAGATATAGATCGTTACAATTCAAAAAGATCAATGATAATCAGAACATTCCTGTCAATTATTTTATTTTAAAATTAAGTATCGAATATGAAAAATCGCAGTATTCCATTAGTTGCAGTTTTGCTTTTAGTAACGATGCTTCTTAGCGCCAAAACACAGAAATGGGTTCAACGTGTTGAACCTGCATATTGGTGGACGGAAATGAATCAATCTGAATTTCAGGTCATGTTGTATGGCTTAGATATACAATCAAGCGATATTTCAGTACAGTATCAAGGTGTGACAATTTCAAGAAAAGAACTAACCAGTAATCCAAATTATGTTTTTCTGTATTTGAATGTATCATCCGAGGCATTGCCCGGGAAATTCAATATAGTTTTGAAAAGGGGAAAGAAATCACAAACCATAGATTATGAGTTGAAAGAAAGAAGAGCCGGATCTTCTTCACGGAAAAGCTTCACAGAAGCAGATGCTGTTTATTTACTTATGCCCGATCGTTTTGCAAACGGGAATACGGCCAATGATTCTGTTACGGGTTATCATCAGGGAGTTCATCGTATGATACCCGGTTCACGGCATGGAGGGGACATTGAAGGAATTATTTCCCACATTCCGTATCTTGCCGGTTTAGGAATAACCACTTTATGGACTACACCACTTTTTGACAACAACGATACTCAATATTCTTACCACCACTATGCTTGTACCGATTATTATAAAATTGATCCACGACTGGGTAAGAATGAAGATTATCTGCGGCTTTCGGAAACTTGTCACGCAAACGGATTGAAATTGATCATTGATGTAGTTCCGAATCACTGTGGTTTTACTCATTGGTGGATGAAAGATTTGCCTTCAACTGACTGGATCAATACATGGCCCGCATATACCAACTCCAATTACCGCATGACTGCCTGGACCGATCCACATGCTTCGGGTGCAGATTTGTATCGCCTCACGCATGGATGGTTTGCTCCTAATATGCCTGATTTAAACCTTCAAAATCTGCTTCTTTTCGATTATTTGCGACAGGTCTATGTTTATTGGATCGAAATGGCCAACCTGGATGGAATGCGGGTAGATACCTATCCATATAACGATATCAGAACGGCTGCACGGTTTATTGAATCCATCAGAAAGGAATATCCGAAGATGAATGTGGTTGGTGAATGCTGGGTAAAAACACCTGCCGAAATTGCGTATTATCAATCGGGTAACAACAACAAAGATGGCTTTGATTCCAGGCTCACCAGTGTCATGGATTTTTGTCTGAAGGATGTTTTTAGTTCTTCATTCAACGAAACTGATGGTTGGGACACCGGAATGTCACGTTTTTATTCTCTTTATGCTCAGGATTTTGTTTATCCCAATCAAAATCTGATCATGAATTTTCTGGATAATCATGATATGGACAGGTATTCAATTGTAGTAAAAAGAGATATCCGTAAATTTAAAATGGGGTTGGCTATGCTGCTTACCTCCCGTGGTTTCCCTCAGATTTATTACGGTACTGAAATTATGTTGGACGGAATTGCGGGTGATTATCAGGGATACAGGTTTGATTTCCCGGGAGGATGGAAAGAAGATAAACGGAACGCATTTACAGCTGAAGGTAGAACAGCCTCTGAAAATGAAGTGTTCGATTATATGAAAACTTTGTTGGTTTACCGTAAAAACAATCTGGTTTTACAAAATGGACTCATGAAACAGTTTATTCCTGAAAACGGCTTGTACGTTAATTTCAGGTACAATGATAAAAATACAATTATGATTATCACTAACAACAATGAACAGGAAAAAGAATTGGATGTAAATCGGTTTAAAGAGATGCTGGAAGGAAAGAAAGAAGGAAAAGAAATTACATCTTCAAAGATTTATTCATTGCAATCAACTGTTTTAGTGCCGGCTAAAACGGTATTGATTCTTGATATTAAATAAAAAAGATTATCCCTGAGATTACTACGTGAAAATAAATACACATCAGGGTCGAATTTTGGTGCCCATTAACGAACACTTTTTACTATCCATTTCCCTAATTTTCGATAATAGAAAATAAATTAAAACAATAAATTATGAAAAAACGAATGTTTATTATTTTGTTGATGGCAGTTGCAATTTCATCATGTGTTCAGCAAAGCCTGAATTATCCATCAGATTCTGAAAACAACAAGAACCTGAATTCGTTAATGACCTTGAAAATTGGGAATAACATTATTTATCTTCAGGATTTTTTTATGAATCCTTCTGAAATTGATTCAGTAACTGCTTCTTCCGACAAACTCATTTGCCATATTGATTCTAAAAGAATTAGTGCTGAATTAATTGTACTTCCTGACATGGAGCATTTTGTGGATGTGAAACTATGGATAAAAGGAATACCTTATTCTGTTCCATGTCGAAAAACAGATAAAACAGATTATCTTTTTACTTTCAATCCCCGTGGTAAAATTTATAAAACAGTACGGATAGCAGGACAAATGAACGATTGGGTTCCAACCCTTTCACCTGATCTGAAGCTGAATGATTCAGGTTTATACCAGGTGAAACTGAATTTAAGTCCGGGTACTTATTTATACCAAATGAGTCTGGATGGGGACCAAAATCATGATGCCAATAATCCTTCCAGGGTGGACAACGGATATGGAAAATTTAATTCAATATTACAGGTAGCTGGTCTGAAAGACAAGTATCCGGTACTTCATACATCCGAATTTACTTCAGAAAGCATTACGCTTTTAGCCCAGAATGCTTCAGGTCAAGCTTTTGTGTACTGGCAAAATTACAGGTTGCCTGATAAATTTATTAAAGTTCAAAACGGGACAATAAGTTTTAAAATACCTGCAGAAGCTAAAATACCGGATCGTTCTTTTATCCGGGTCTGGGCGAGCAATCAATTTGGCGTTAGTAACGATATCCTCATCCCGCTTGATAAAGGTAAAGTGCTGACCGATGCAAAAAAGATAAGCAGAACCGACAAACATGCCCGGATTATTTATTTCATGCTGGTCGATCGTTTTAAAGATGGAGATTTATCCAATAACCACCCGATGAACCGGCCGGATGTAAACCATAAAGTTGATTACTGGGGTGGTGACTTAGCCGGATTGCAGCAAAAAATAGATGATGGTTATTTTGAAAAACTGGGTGTGAACACCTTGTGGATTTCTCCTTTGAATCAAAACCCAACTGAGCCTTACGGTTATTATGCACCCATGAAAACGAAATTTTCAGGGTATCATGGATACTGGCCTGTTTCGTCATCTAAAGTCGATTTCCGTTTCGGATCCAACACTATATTCAGAAATTTAGTAGCTGATGCCCATAAAAAGGATATGAATATCCTTCTTGATTATGTAGCCCATCATGTCCATAAGGATCATCCGTTTTATAAAATCCATCCGCAGTATACGTCTTCACTTTATCTTCCGGATGGCACGATGAATACGGAACGGTGGAACGACCACCGTCTTACTACCTGGTTTGATACATTCTTACCAACCATTGATTTTTCGAAACCCGAAGTCGTTGATATGATGACCGATTCTGCCATGTATTGGATAAAAGAATTTAATATCGATGGTTTCAGGCATGATGCCTGCAAACATATTCCGGAACAATTCTGGCGGGAACTGACCTATAAAATCAAAAAGCTCAATCAGGGAAAGAATCTGTATCAGATTGGTGAAACCTATGGCAGCCCTGAATTGATAAGCAGTTATCTCACCACCGGTATGCTTGACGGTCAATTCGATTTTAATGTTTTTGATATAGCTAACACAACCTTTGCCGGAGTAGGTGGAAGTGACCTGAAACAGGTAAATACTATTTTAAATTCAAGCCTGTACATTTATGGGAATCACAATCTGATGGGCAATATATCAGGCAATCATGACAAACCGAGGTTTATGTCATATGCTTCAGGCGATTTAAAATTTGGTGAAGATTCTAAAATCGCAGCCTGGCAACGAAATATTGGAATAACCGATTCCACCGCTTATGATAAAATGCTGTTGATGCATACTTTTAATATGACAATACCCGGAATACCGGTTATCTATTATGGTGATGAAATAGGTCTGACAGGTGCCAATGATCCTGACAGCCGTAGGATGATGAAATTTGATGCTCTCAACAACCGGGAAAAAAATCTCAGGGATAAAGTATCGGTATTGACTCAATTGAGAAAAAATAATCCGGTATTGATGTACGGCGAGTTTATTTCAATCCTGTCAAACAAAGATAATTGGGTTTATGCACGAAAATACTTTGATAAAAATGCCATTATTTTCATCAATAATTCGTCTAAATCAGTAACAATTGATGTTACTTTGCCTGTTGAATTAAATACTATAAGCCTCAAATCAACTTTTAATCGTAAATTTGTACTTTCTAACCGTAAAGTTAGCATTCAATTACCGGCATATAGCTCAGATGTTTTGATTTAAGGTGATGGATGAAAGAATAAAAACAAAAGAATAAAGACAAAAGAATAAAGACAAAAGGCGACTGTGAATTAACTTTCAAATCTCAAACAATAAACTTTCAAACTTCAAACGATGATACAACTAAAAGACAGTGCGTTGGCTGCAGCAGCTGAAAAAGGAATGGATGAATTCCTGAACATTTTTACAGATGCATACCTTGAAGCAATCGGCGGAGAACTGACTGTTGAAAATATGCCACTCTTAAACGGAAGTCAGCATACGTTGCTGGCATATCATTTTTTTACAAAAGAAATGAGCGAAGGGGGATTTGTTCAACTGATCCAGAATGGATATGGAGGCTATATTTTCTCCAATCCTTTTGCAAAAGCAATGAAACAATTCGGTGCTGTTGAGCTGGCAAAATTAATTTATAAAGCTAAAGAAATTTACGATCCGAACAAAGTTAAGCTCGAACGGGAAACAACCGATGAAGAATTTAATGCTTTATATGTTGATTTTGAAGTGTTCGATGAGTTGGAAGAAGTATATTTTGATATTGAAGAGAAACAAACTTCACTGATTGCTGCATATGTCGATGAACATATAGCTGATTTTGCCGATATAATTCAGTAATAAATACTCAAATAAACAGTATATTCTCCCAAAATGGCATTCTGCTGTTTTGGGAGAATTTTTTTATAGTTTAACCGGGTGCCTGTGGCTATTTTCAATAATTCCGGTAATGTTATGTGTCAGGGAATAATCTGCCTTTCAGACAATGAAACCTTTAACCTTTTCTAAATCTTCAGGTGTATCTATGCCGTAAGTTTCGACTTCTGTAAATCCCACTTTAATACGATATCCGTTTTCAAGCCAACGTAGCTGTTCAAGGGACTCGGCAATTTCCAGAGGGGATTGTTCCAGAAGTGTCAGTTCTCGTAAAATTTCAGCCCTGTATGCGTAAATGCCCACATGTTTGAGGTACGAATGATGTGATACCCAATTCCCATTTTCAGTTCCGCGAATATAAGGAATGACCGACCGGCTGAAATACATGGCTTCGTTCAGCGAATTTATTATCAATTTTGGATTGTTCGGGTTGACAAGATAGGCATTACCGTCTTTTTCTGTCACCCTTTTGGCTAAAGTGGCAATTTGAGTATCCTGATCGTCAAAACATTTCAATAATTCTATGATTTGTTCAGGTTGAATAAATGGTTCATCACCCTGAACATTTAGCACCACATCATACCATTCATCCAGTTTTGAAAATGCTTCATAACAACGGTCTGTACCGCTTTTGTGATTTTCGGAAGTCATAATGGCTTTTCCCCCGAAGTCTGTCACTGCCTGGTAAATCCTTTTATCATCCGTTGCAACATATACGTCCGGCATTGCTTTGGATACCTGCTCGTATACCCGCTGAATCATGGTTTTTCCACCAATATCAACCAGTGGTTTCCCCGGAAACCGGGTTGAATTATACCTTGCTGGTATTATACATACCATTCGCAACGGAATAGGCTCTTTTTCTTCATTTATTTTTTTCATACTTTTGACTGATACTTCATCAAATCATTTTTTTTGTTTTAAAAATTCTTCTTTTGGTTAATGCAAACCAACTTGTACTCCGCATTAATAAAAGTACAATAAGTGGGAAAGAAGCCACATTAAATGATTGTACCGATATGGCAAAAGCAAATAATGCTGCCAGAAGTAATAAAATGTTGACTATTTGGTAATAAAATAATGCCACTCTCAATGGTTTTATCCATATGAATAAAGCGACAACTAAATTGAGTGGATTCAACCAGAGTAAATTTAAATTGGATCTGACCAACGGATGTAACGAAAAAAACATGAGGTAAAATGCAATCACTCCACCAATGCCGGTGATGAACAACAATATCGTATCAAAAAATTTGGAATGTCTTTTTTTCTCTTTTATATCCCACACAGTTAAGATTATACCAATTACCAACAATATAATAAAAATGGTCACGGGTTTATATATAACCGGATCGGGTCGTACTGTGGTATTGCTTTTGTCGACCAGTATTTTCTTTTCTGATACAAGTTCCCTTATTTGGTTACCGGGTGAATGAATTTGGGCTGTCTGAAACTCATACATCAGATTATCCGGTAAAAACATGCTCTCATTTATATTGGCTTCCCGGTCAGCATCCATGCCAAAAACAATATCAATACCGAATTTTAGCCAGGTATCTGTTCCAACATACATTCCTACCCATTGGCGAAAGGTTTTGGCATCAGTAGCCGGACGGTATCTGACATAACCATGTATGGATGATAAAATTTTATCGCGGGGTCGGGATGCACAGTTATCAAAAATAAAATTATAGCGGTAAGTCCTGTTCTGAGGTTCATAATTTTTCAATAACAACCGGATCAATTCCTTCTTTTCCTGAAGTGTCAGATTCAGAATTTGTTCCCAAACCATTGAATTCCGTTGTTTGTATTCAGGTATAAAGTATTTTGTATCATAAATTCCCAACTGATAATCCGTTTCACCTTTAATGAACTTATAATAGAAATTCTCAGTTTCAAAGCTAAAAATACCGTAGTTGAATATCAGATCAACGCCATTGGTCGAGTCATTTATCCGGATTGCGGTATGACCGAATTTTGAATAAACTTCTTCACCTGGCGAACATGTAATTAAACTTACAACTGCAGAATCACCAATTGAGATTTGCTGGGCATTTAATTTCAACACACTTAAAAGAATACATGCAACTAAAAAAAATCTTTTCATTGAGAAATATGTTATAGTATTTTACAAAAGTAATTCTATTTATTTAATTAATTAAGAAAAAGATTTTTTGTTTCCCGAAACTGAACAATTGGAGAACTTAAAATATCCCTTTTTGTAATAAGAATTCTGAAGCAATAAATTTATTTTTATCGACTTTTTGTGGATTTTTTTTAATATTAGCATGTTTATATCAGAAAATTACTAAATTTGTGCTTTATAACATTGTTGTCAAACATATTTCTCACAAAATTTATATGGCAAAAAAGCATGTTTCGGATCTCAAACCGCTCGAAGAGATTATGACAGTTTGGGATGTATTAACCCCTGATGAGAGACAATTTGTAAGAAATAATTACACGGTGCATTATTTCAAAAAAAATGAAATGATACATAGCGAAGGTGAAATCCCTACGCATATGATGATTCTGGCCAGTGGTAAAGTGAAAGTTTATAAAGAGGGAGTAGGCAGCCGGTATCAAATTATCAGAATGCTAAAACCTGGTGAACATTTCGGTTACAGGGCTATTATTGCTAATGAAACTTACAATACAAATGTTAATGCCTTTGAAGCATCTACTGTCTACATGATTAAGGCGGATATATTCTTATCCATACTAAGACATAATAATGCATTTTGTTATCGCTTTCTGGAAGAAATTGCCACTGATCTGGCTGCTTCCGATGCCCGGACAGTAAACCTGACCCAAAAACATATCCGAGGCAGATTGGCTGAAGCGCTGTTGCTACTTAAAACAAACTACGGATTGGAAGAAGATGGAGCTACCATTAGTATTTATCTTTCTCGTGAAGACCTGGCAAATCTATCGAACATGACTACCTCAAATGCAATTCGTACCTTATCTAATTTTGTAAACGAACATGTCATTGCAATGGATGGACGTAAACTGAAAATTATTGATGAAGAAAGACTGCGAAAAATCAGTAAAATGGGATAATCGTCTGATGTTACCTCATCGGGTTTCTTCATCTGCTAATTGTTCGTAAATAATAACTCTCAAATAAACAAGCTCAGTCAAAGTTGGTTTTATATTCGTAATAAGTTGTTTTATTCCAATACATTTCACAATTATGAATGCAGGACAGATTCATGCAACCTATAAATCAATATCTCACTACCTTGTTTCAGGGCAGGTAAAAAGTGCATTTGATAAAACAAAGATACTGGTCAATGAATTGCAAAATGGTGAATACTCCGACCGTCTGGAAGATTTGCAGCAAAACTACCGGTACCTGCTTCACTATTACATTACAGGTGTTGATGACCCCCAACGAAAGTCTGTGTATAATAAATTAATTGCCAAGATATTTGTGTTAAACTCCGAATTAAGGGAGGAACTTATATTGAGAAACTCTTCCAATTACGAATATACCCAAAAACGTTATTACCCTCATACACGAAGATATCATACTACCGTAGATTTATTTAATGCTTTTAAATACTTTCATACTCAGACTGAATTATTAAAAAACAAAGAAGAAGTTCATGACATTGAGCTAAAAAGACTTCGTTCAAATTATGAATTATTGATACCTGAGTTTTTCGGGCTCTTTTGGCTTTCAACGGTTATCGGGTCCCAGGAAAAGTTGCTTTTCAATCAGGTGATGCAAAAAGATTATCCCGGTTGGATAGAAAAGTCGATGTTGGTCTCGGCACTTACGTTGAATTTGTGGCGTATGTTTGATGAAAGCAAACTTATGTTGCTTTTTGATGCATGCCTGGTTGATGAACAACAGGTGAAACAACGGGCTCTGGTGGGTTTGTGCTTTGTAATGGCTAAATATAACCGCTTTTTACCATTTTTTCCTTCCATACGAAACAGGTTGGTATTATTAGCCGATGATCATCATATAGTTGATAATTTTCAAAATATTATCATCCAACTGATTGCAACTGCAGAGACAGAGAAAATCACTAAGAAAATGCAGGAAGAGATTCTTCCTGAAGTGATGAAAATCAGTCCAATGTTGAAAGATAAGATGGATGCCGACAGTCTGTTGAATGCTGATGAATGGGAAGAAGAAAATCCCGACTGGCAGGAAATGCTTGAAAAAAGCGGAGTGTCAGATAAGCTGAAAGAATTGAGCGAACTTCAACTGGAAGGGGCAGATGTTTATATGAGTACATTTTCACTGCTTAAAAGTTTTCCTTTCTTTTCGCAATTCACCAATTGGTTTATTCCATTTGATTCACTGAATTCATCGGTAAATGAATTGTTTAAAACAGATGACAGGACATTACTCACAGCATTTGTGAACAATAATGTGATGTGTAATTCAGATAAATACTCTTTTTGTCTGAGTATCCTTCAAATGCCCGAATCACAAAGGGGAATGCTGAAACAATCCTTTAAAATGGAGGCCGAACAAATGGATGAAATGTTGAAAGATGAAGCAATTTTATCTCCCAATACAGTTTCAAAAAATATTTCAAGGTTATATATTCAGGATCTATTTCGTTTCTTTAAATTAAATCCACAGCATTCTGATTTTTCAGATATGTTTGCATTTACACTTTTCATGCATCGTTCATATTTGTTTGAAATTTTATCGGCTGACAGCAATTTTAAATTAAGCATAGCAGAATATTATTATTCAAAAAGCCATTATAATCAGGCATTGGAATTGTTTGAGAAGATCCAGCATGAATCCACTCCATCGGCTGCGCTGTATCAAAAGATTGGTTTTTTATATCAGATTACTTCTCAATTGTCAAAAGCATTGGATGCCTATATAAAGTCTGATCTGATACAAACGGATGATGTGTGGACTGTTCGGAAAATTGCCCTTTGTTATCGGCTAATGGGTGATTTTGGGAAAGCACTTGAATATTATCAACATGCAGATTACCTGAAACCTGATCAGCTAAATGTGCTGATGCAAATTGGTCATTGTTATGCTGAATTAGGAAAATTTAAGGAGGCATTGAATGTCTACTTTAAATTAGATGCCCTCGGAGATGAAAATGTAAAAGTGTGGCGTGCCATTTCCTGGGTCTCATTTATATCGGGGAATATAAAGCAGGCAGATTATTATGTCAATAAATTAGTTGAAAATGAACCTACTGCCCATGATTTATTAAACGCAGGTCATGTGTCCTTGTGCCAGCACCGGTTAACAGAAGCATTGGATTATTACAGGAAGTGTCTGGATTTGAAACAAAACAACTGGGATTTGTTTCTCGAAGCATTTAATGATGACAAATCCTATTTAATAGCTAACGGGCTTGATACGGATGAAATCTCATTGTTCATTGATGAGCTGAATCCGGTGGTCTTTTAGGCAGTTGTGAAAAGTGAAGCCCTCACTTGTGATTGCAGCATGTTCGCTTTTTAGATAATCAAACATAAACCCGGAAATTAGTGAAGGATTCACTTGATAACAACCTTCTTTTCTTTTCTTACTCCTTACCTCTTACTCCTTACCTCTTATTCCTAATCTATACCCCAATCCCCATTCAATAAATTCAGCTTTTTGAAGATGAGTTTTCAATCCCATTGATAAAAATAAATTGGTGGTTAAGGAGTATTTCAAAGTAGCACGTGAATAAAACCATCCATCTTCCTTGTCAATGTCATACGGATAAATGATGGGTTTATTTAAGACCCCGTTTTTAGCATCGGTGTAGGGCGAATGATTCTTCAACGGGTCGTAAAGATAAATTCCCAGATCAACCCCGGCTGTCAGCCTTCCGAGTAATACCTCAAGTTGACATGATGTACCCACTCTTAGTTTATTTTTTAATTCATTTGTGATGATATATGTTCTGTTATACAGGGAGGTGCCATCATACACACCATCATAAAAAGCATCAATTCCCAGACCCAACCGGCAAAAATTACTTACTGGCCTGTAAAATCCTACTGCAACCGAGCCAATCGGGTAAGTCCGGTTGTCTAAATAAAACAATTGTCTGAATCCTCCGGAAACTATAACTTCAGCTCTGAATTTTCGCGGAATATCTGCCTGGATTTGTTTTGTGGGGAAAATATGTTTTTTATAATCCGGGGAGAATTTAATTCCCACAAATCCGTTTAAAAGGTTTAATCCTGAATTTGGAACAACTGTACTTCCATTGGACATATGATTCCAGGTGTATTCGGCAGTCAGGCTGAAGCCGTTTTTAACAGGTATTTCCAGACTCCCTCCCCCTGAAAAATAGACATTTAAAGCCGATCCCATGGCGCTGTTTGTGCTGTCGAAAGGAATTGAAACCCCCAGCGAATTTGTGTTTGTATTGTTGTACGTTTTAGTCAGATAACTTGCCCCGACTCCGGCTTTCAGATTTAATCTGAAATGTTGTGATCGGATTAACCGATAACTCAGGTAGGGGTAAAGGGCAAAAGCATTTCCCAGTTTCTGAGGGTTACCAAGATTGAGCCAGACAGTTGCAAATCCAATAATCGGAAAAGCATTAAACTGATGCCATGGTTTATTGCCCGTGGTTTGAAATTCTACAGATAATTCGGTTCCGGTAACTGAATTCTCAATCAATGGTTTTACATGTTGATCGTGTGGAATGATGTGCCCGTAAATTCCCTGTATTTTGATACTATATGGTTCACTGGTTTGGGCTTGCAGCAAATTTACCAATAAAATGAACAGAAAGGGAAAAAGAAAATATTTCATAGTTTCATCTCTAATTTCTATTTTTCCATTCGTTTTTTTTGGTTACCTTTGACACCACAAATGTAATAATAATCAATTGTAAATACAGGCATTCGATTATTTTAAAGTTAGAATAATTGATTTCGTCTTTCATATTTTATCAAACATGTTTACTATTTTCAAAAAAGAATTGCGTGTTTTTTTTAGCAATGCAACCGGTTATATTGTTATTGGAATCTTTTTAGTCCTTACAGGATTATTTCTATGGGTAATTCCCGGTGAATATAATATTCCTGATTCAGGGTATGCCAATGTTGATGGACTTTTTTATTTAGCCCCCTGGTTGTTTTTGTTCTTGTGTCCTTCTGTAACCATGCGTCTTTTTGCAGAAGAAATGCAAACCGGAACCTGGGAATTACTAATCACCAAACCAGTAAGCATTACGCAAATTGTGCTTGGAAAATATTTTGCAGGCCTTGTCTTGGTAACTGTTGCTTTACTTCCCGCAGTGTTGTATTTTTGTTCAGTGTCTTACCTGGCAGAACCATCCGGTAATGTCGATTCAGGGGCATTCTGGGGATCGTTTGCCGGTCTGTTTTTCTTAGCTTCTGTCTATGTGGCAATCGGTACCTTTTCGTCTACGCTATCAAAAAATCAACTTATTTCATTTGTAGCAGCAGTTGTACTTTCCTTTTTCTTTTGCTATGGTTTTGAAGTGTTGACAGGGTTTTTTACTTCAGGTCAATCTGTTCAATTGCTCGATATGTTGGGAATTCATGCTCACTATAAATCCATGAGTCGCGGAGTGATCGATTCACGTGATTTACTTTATTTTGTTGTTTTAAGTTCGGTATTCCTTTATGCTACAGGATTTAGTCTAAAGAGACGTTAAATAGAATGAGAACTTCTTTCTCCAAAAAAAGTTGAATGTATAATATTGAAAAAGAAAATATGAATAAACCGTTGATTCTGATTACCAATGATGATGGACATGATGCCCCGGGGATAGAAATATTAACCAGGCTCATGATGCAACTGGGTGATGTCGTGGTAGTAGCTCCGGACGGAGCCCGTTCTGCTCAATCAAATGCATTAACTGTTACCCATCCAATTCGATTTAAGAAAACCGAAGAAGTTGAAGGCCTCATTCGATATTCATGTACAGGCACACCTACGGATTGCGTGAAATTAGCATTAAATGAAATTGTGGTACGACGGCCCGATTTAGTTGTCGCCGGTATAAACCACGGATCAAACTCAGCAATTAATGTTATTTATTCAGGTACAATGGGTGCAGTGCTCGAAGGATGTGAAAATGGCATTCTGTCTATTGGATTTTCGATTTGTGATCATTCGCTGGAAGCTGATTTTAGCCAGTTTGAAACTTTTATATTACAAATAACCCGCGAAGCTTTGCTAAACGGATTGCCTCATGCAACCTGCCTGAACGTAAATGCTCCGGTAGGTGAAATCGCCGGAATCCGTGTTGCCCGTCAATGTGATGGCAGATGGACCAAAGAATATGCCAAACGCACTGATCCACGTGGCGGGTCGTATTTTTGGTTGACCGGCAATTTTGAAAATCACGAACCGGAAGCTGAAGACACCGATGAATGGGCACTCGATCATGGCTATGTATCAATTGTCCCTACTAAAATAGACCTGACCGCCTATGATTCTATGGATAAAATCCGTGGCTGGAACATTTAAAAATCAATCGAATGGAACGCTTCAATAATTTCTTTTATGGATTAATTCCCGGATTATTGCTACCGGTTCTTTTTACGTGGGTATATTTAAGTAGATTATACCCGGGTGATTTGTCTTTTCTTGAAACTATAAAAGTTCTTTATCCCGGAATACTAATGGGTAAAATGCTGTTGCTCTCAATCATGCCGAATCTGATTCTTGTTTTTGTTTTTTACAAGACTGAAAGTTTTAAACTAGCCTCCGGAGTACTCATAGGAGGAATGCCCTATTTTATAGCAAGTATTTTTATGCTCTGAAATTATTTAAGCATAGAGCAAAGAGCATAGAGCAAAGAGCAAATAGCATAGAGCAAATAGCATAGAGCAAAGAGCAAAGAGCAAAGAGCAAAGAGCGTAGAGCATAGAGCATAGAGCAAAGAGCAATGAGCATAGAGAAATGGATTTATAGTATAATGTTTTAAACTGGTTATTTTCAAAACTTAAATCAATTATCAAATCAACATATTATCACATCAACACATCAACACATCATCACATCATCACATCATCACATCAACACATCAACACATCATCACATCATCACATTATCACATCAACACATTAAATATTATGAAATATTTTATCATAGCCGGAGAAGCATCAGGAGATTTGCACGCATCAAATCTAATGCATGAACTTCGCAACGAAGATCAGGCTGCTGATTTTTGCTTTTTAGGAGGTGATTTAATGCAGGCGCAGGGTGGTAAAATGATAAAACATTATCGTCAAATGGCTTTTATGGGTTTTTGGGGTGTATTAAAAAATGCCCGGAAGGTGTTGAATAATATCAGAGAATGCAAGAAGGCGATTGTTGACTATCAACCTGATGTAGTCATCCTGATTGATTATCCGGGTTTCAATTTGCCCATGGCACGCTTTACGAAAGAAAAATTAAATATCCCTGTGTATTATTATATATCCCCTAAAATATGGGCATGGAAAGAACACAGGATTCATGCTATTAAAGAGAATGTAGACGCATTATTTACTATATTTCCTTTTGAAACGGCTTTTTATGGCAGGCATGATTATCCGGTGGAGTATATTGGAAATCCGTCGGTTGATTCAGTATCCGCTCGTCCGAATCAACAACAGACATTTAAAGAATTTTGTGCCATCAATAAGTTGCCCAATAAACCCATCATCGCCCTTCTGGCAGGAAGCCGTAAACAGGAAATATCAGCCTGTATTCCACGGATGATAAAAGCAACCCTTCGTTTCCCCGAATACCAGGCTGTAATAGCAGGTGCCCCGGGTATTGATCCTGAATTTTATCAGTCTGTTTTTAAAGATAAAAATGTTCACATCATCTTCGATCAAACCTATGATTTGCTTCAACAGGCAAAAGTTGCTGTGGTCAATTCAGGAACGGCAACTCTGGAAGCTGCTTTGATTGGTACGCCACAGGTAGTTGTTTACAATGTCTATTTTGGTAGGTTTATGATGCTGTTAAAGGACTTTTTTGTAAAAGTAAAGTATATATCCCTGGTAAATCTGGTGGCTGAAAAAGAAGTAGTGAAGGAATTAATGGCACATTTCTTTACTGTTGAAAATGTGTCAAAAGAACTGGATAATTTATTGCACGATAAAGCTTACCGTCAAAATATGCTTAATGAATATGCCATCATGAAAAATTCGTTAGGTGGCCCCGGTGCTGCTTCAAAGGCTGCAAAGAAAATGGTGGAACTTTTATCTGCCCGTTAATACTCCGAAATATCATTGTTTGTGTTATGAAAATGAGGATCAAATTCTCACACGTTTGATATTTATATAGTTGTAATTTTAATCTATAAAAATATGTTTATTATAATTCTCACATATACCTGCATAACCGAAAAAATTGATGCGTCTTTGAATGAACACCGTTCCTATTTGGACAAGTATTATTCTCTGAATAAGTTTATTTGTTCAGGAGCACAACAGCCACGAAATGGTGGAGTGATACTTTGTAACTGTGTTTCCAACGAGGAGGTAAATTCAATTATTTTGGAAGATCCATTCTGTATTCGTGCTCTTGCCAGTTATCAAATCATAGAATTTACACCCTCAAAATTTGCTCCTGGATTTGAATCATTTATTCAAAAAACGGAATAATAATTTAGCGTATAATTATGACCGAACTATCACTTTTCATATCTTAAATATTTGAATAAAACACGTTAGAAATATTGTTTATGAAAACTACATTGAATACATTCCAACAAGAAGCTCCGGAAGTTGCCAAAGCTTTCGACGGTCTTGTCGAAGCATTAAAATCAACTACAGGATTAGATGCAAAAACAAAACAGCTGGTTTATATCGGAATTAAATCGTCGCTTGGTGACAGTACAGCCGTGTTTTTCCATGTGAAAATGGCTAAAAAAATGGGTGCTACACGTGATGAAATTAAAGATACTATTCTGATCACTCTTACAGTTTGTGGACTGAAAGGCGTCTCCACCTGCCTGCAAACGGCTTTGGAAGCTTATGATAACGATTAATTAAATAGGGTGGGAGTCACAAATGGAATTTCATAATCCTGAGAATTGTTTGCTTTACTGTAAAACATTTTCAGGACAATCCCATATTTCCTTACCTTGTATCGTCCTGAAATTTATTTACTTTTTTGTAAACCTATTTCAGGACAAGACAAGGACATTCCCATATTTCCTTACCTCTTACCTCTTACCTCTTTCCTCATTCCTACTTACGCGATCACGCACGCCATGGCAATGCTGTAAAACTTCGAATCAATGCTTTCGCTTCTTGAAGTAAGTACTACCGGATTCGTTGTACCCTGAAGTAAACCAC
>Ga0302215_10000946_pt1 | contig 21054 bp, 16 predicted proteins | sample II_Fen_N3_1_FD_194580 | JGI IMG/M metagenome (GOLD analysis project Ga0302215, IMG submission 194580) | Peat permafrost microbial communities from Stordalen Mire near Abisko, Sweden - II_Fen_N3_1 | ecosystem: Environmental > Terrestrial > Soil > Wetlands > Permafrost | place: Sweden: Abisko... | reverse complement strand
AAATTAAAACTACCCTTTTATCCTATAGAGTTTATAAATACTTTAATAGGGAAAACTGATAAGTAATAAGTAATGAATAACGAACAATTAATAATTGCCAGGACACTAAAATGTAGTTTTTTTATTGTGACAAACAGGTCATTAACTAACTAAGATTACATATAATAAAATGCAATACCTTAAAAGGCCTTAAAAATAAGTACAGTAGCATATGCTGCCATCCCTTCTTTCCTTCCAACAAATCCCATTTTTTCTACAGTAGTTGCTTTAATAGAAATATTATCTATATCAATTCCCATTACCTCGGACAAACAAATTTGCATGGCAGGAATAAAAGGATTAAGTTTCGGCTCTTCGGCACAAACCGTGCAATCAATATTACCAATTTCATACCCTTTATTTCGAATCATAAGCGTAGTATCCATTAATAATAATTTGCTGTCGATATTTTTATATTCGCTTGAAGTATCCGGAAAATTGAATCCGATATCCCTTAAATTAGCAGCTCCCAGCAGTGCATCGCATAAAGCATGAATTAACACATCAGCATCCGAATGTCCCAACAAACCAACAGAATGTTCTATATGAATTCCACCTAACCACAATTCGCGTCCGGAAGAAAAACTATGCACATCATATCCAAAACCAACACGTATATTCATTGTAATAATAAAGATTAAAAAACGGTTGAACCAACCTTTAGGAAGAGATCAACCGTTTCAATAATAATTAAGAAAATAAGTTTAAATAAGATTGTATCAATTCAATTATTTCATTAGATTTTTCAATCCGAATAAATCAAACGACAAGGAGAAACGTAAGGTCTGATCAAGTGGATTTGATTGAGAAGTTGAAATAACATACCCTGCATCCAATTGAAATATATTTAATTTAAAACCTGCACCGGCGGTAAAATACTTACGGTTTCCCTTATATTGATTTTCATTAAAATAACCACCTCGAACAAAGAATTGATTGTTGTATGCATATTCTGCACCCACCGACCACATGATTTCTTGCATTTCTTCTTTAAATCCACCGGGAGCATCCGTAAAAGACTGGAATATTCCGGCAATTGGAGATAAATTATTATAAGCTGCAATATCAGCAGCAGTTGCAGTCCCGAGATATTTTGGAGTAGGGACAAGTAATTTATTTAAATCGGCATTGATAGATATTTTATTATAACTGTCAAGAGGATATTCAAACGAACTACCTATTCGTAAATTTGTAGGAATAAAATTACTGGTTTCATTCTGATCATACGATATTTTAGAACCAATATTTGATATATTAAGACCAAAAGCTAATTTTCCTTCACCATTTTGCAATGTTATCGGTGTTCTGTAATAAGAAGAAACGTCAGCTGCAAATGCTCTTCCGGGATACATTTCTGTACCTCCAGAGCCTACACTTCCATTACCCAAATCTGAATTAATAAATCTTAATGCTACTGATCCGGAAAGATTTTCAGAAAACAGGAGCGAATATGCTACATCAATAGCAAATTCATTTGGATGAGCTGTACCTTGTGGATATCCTAATTGGTCCATCAATGTTATATCGCCTAAGGAGAAATAACGCAACGAAGCACTAAGAGCCATACGTTGATCGAATTTCCAGTACCCGGCTAAATAAGCCAGGTTAATATCAGTTACAAGCTTGCGAAGCCAAGGAGTATAAGATAAGGAAACTCCAGCATCACTTTCCATAAAAACATATTTGGCAGGATTCCAATACTGTGAATTTATGTCCGGAGAAGTGGCAGCGCCAATATCCCCCATACCACCTGCACGAGCATCAGGTGCAATTGAAAGTGAAGGAACAGCTGTAGCAATCGGATTATTTATCTGAGCAGAAACCGATACCGAAATCGAAACAAAAACACATAGGGCTAAAAGGTTATTTTTCATTCGAAAATTATAATTTTAAAAAAGTTACAATATTAGTAAAAATAAATAAGAAATAAATAATTAAACGGATATTTTAAATTTTATTATTCGACTATCAACATTTTATTTGTTTTAGATGTAGATTCACTATTCGAAGTTTTGATTGTTACTTTATATAAATAGATACCGGTCCTTATTCTTATCCCATCATTAGTGTTCAAATTCCATGAAATATTATCCGCACCCGATTGTGAAAATGACCAGATCTTCCTTCCGGATATATCAAATATTTCAACTGTAGTGCTCAATACAGTTTCCGGTCTGTCATGTTTCACAACGATATTTGTTTGTGTTTTTACAGGATTCGGATAATTATAAACCGTAAATATTTCAGGTGCCAAACCTTTAACGACCTCAAAGTTTATTGAATTTGTTGTTGAGTTGTTTAGTAAATCCCAAACACGGAATGTAAGGGTATGCTTTCCATTTTGCATCAATGGCAATTTATATTTTACAACACCACTTGAATAACTGTTTGTATTTGCCTGGAAATAATCATTCAGGACATAAGATTGTGCAGGATCCTGATCGATGATCAACATTACATCATGTCCTATGCCACTTCCAACAGTATTAATTCCATCATTATCACTAATATTTGCTATAAAAAGTGGAGTTTCATTTACCTTATCACCACTTACAAAATTTTCGGAATTCAGGAATAAATCTGCTTTTGGACCAACTGTCTCATCTACATAATTTGTATTAGTACCACCAATTATGAAGTTTTCAAAATAGCCCTGAGCTTCAAAATTATTTGTATCATCATTTGCATAATAATTTATTCGACCTCCGCCATAATTATATTTAATATCTTTAGGCAACATAAATGAGAAACTAAATGTACCATTTACGACCTTAGCATCACCAGAAAATAATGTATTAGGACGGTCAGAATAAGTCATTGAACCATCACCCCAATTATTCAATGTTGTAATTCGTTGTACTTTATCATAAACGATAGAATGAAGAGTTCCATTAAAATTATCAACCTTTGTTCCATTTTCATCAGCTATTATGCCTTGAATTGATGCAACAGATAAAGCTTTCAATGTATCATTTCCAAAAGTAACACTTTCATTTACTTTGTTTGTAATTACGTGATATTTAGTTGGGTAATTCAATTTAATTGCCGGGTCACCAACAAATACATACGATAATTTATTCAATTCAGTACCGATAGTGTTTTTTGTATAAGCAAGCACATCTCCGATTCGAAGATGTTCACCATTCTGCTTTTTTAATAATGTCTCACAAAACAGTTTATCTAAAGTGAAATTTTGTGATGCATATACCGGTCGAGCAGCAGCCATTATTCCTATACCTCCTCCATTTGGATTAAATACAACTTCTTCACCTGCTGAAAATACCTGATCATCAAATTGAACAAAATCGCAAGTAGCTGCAACAAAAAGAGGTAAATGTGGATTTGTTAATGATTTTATGTCGTTTAACGTCAAAACAGATTCATAAGCCCAACCGGTAGAATTTGCATGGCCTGTGTAATTTAATAAAAACAATCCCGATTGCAGGGAATTTAGCAAACGGGTTTTTGCAACCGGATAACTTTTACCACTTGCATTTACAACTTGTAAAAAGGCATCCAAATATATTTTATTTACCTGAAAAGATGGAAATTTAGCATTAAGTGATACTGCTATACTATCTGCTTGTTTCGAATGTAAAGAAGCATCTCCATCATCGGCAACGAAGCATATTTGATTTTTCCAATAACCGTTCCCCTGATTATTCATATAACCTATAGTTTTGTTCACAACATTGGTAGCCTGTTCTGATGTTGTTACTGTAAAACGACCTACACCGATATCCATTAAATCTGAAGTGATTTGCGAACCTTCATTATCATCAAGGAATGCAAAATAATCATCTGTTACATACGACTGTGTCAATACCAACGAATTATCTGCCTGATAGGTCAATATAAATTTATCCCCTGAATCAGAACGCAAGCCTCTGTTATCATATGAACCTTTACCAAAAAGCAACAAGTACTTTGGTAAATTAGATTCTACACCTGAAAGTAAAGCCCTGTCGTACAGCATTTTCAAAAACCAACGATAAGCTGTAGCATCCGGTGTTCCGGATGAAAATTCATTATAAACCTGATCAGTTGTTACAACTTCTACGGTCATATTATCTTTATCCCGGTGAGCCTTTGCTAAGGTTTGAGCCTGTGACAAAAAATTAGGATGTGTCAGAATAACCATATCTGCCTGTGTAATTCCATGTAGGTTTTGATTAGCAATTTCACCTATGATTTCAGGTTTTGGAAAATTTGAAAGAGTGAGATCAATTGCTAAATAATTTTTCACATCATTGCCGGAATCAACAAATGACATTTTACCATTCTTTGTACCTGTTGCTATTTTGCTTATATTTTGAATATCAGTTATATCCCAAATCCGGACGTTTGGATTTGCATTACTCAAAAGATATTGATTATATGTAGACTTTCCCATATAATCAACATTTTGAAATTGCATTGCAGAACCACTCATAGTTAGATGTCTTCGTGCATTTACTTCAAGATAATTCAGATACCCGATTGAAGTTGAAGTTGATTTATTATAGGATATATTAAAATTAAATGCATCTGTTTGAGGAGTGTAATTAAAAATAGTTGAAATGCCAATACCCTGTTCATAATTATCACCGTCAGTACTTTTAGGAACAGTAATATTTTTACTTTGATTACCATTTAAATTTAATGAAAAAGATGATTCAATTGATGATCTGGCAGCAACATCCAAAACAACAGATGTTGAATTTGTTAGTACAGGATTAGGAAAGGTAAAGGGCAAAGCATAAGAAGTTATATCACTAAATGATTCACCATAAAATTCTTTTCCCGACTGTGATAAATTTATTAAATCTTTCTCATGTACCTGATAATCGGCAAACTCTTCTACATCATTTATAGTGGCTGAAGTTGGAATGACAATAGACTTTTCTTGAATCCTTTTTCCAACACCAGTATTTGATGAAACAAAATAATACCCGTAATTCGAATAAGTATTTACTTTATGTGTAAATAAAGATTTTGTTTTATCATAGGACCATTTTGTAATCCCCTGAGCATAAAACAGTATATAATCACCTTTATTGAAAGTTCCAGCTGTGGCTTCACTCATATATATTGGAACTTCGGGTAAATCATCACTTTTAGGCAATAAAAAACTTTGTTCAAGAACTCCTCCACCATAACCGTAAATATGAACATTCAGCGGATCAATTCCCATTAAGTCCAAATCTTCATAGGTCAGTTTGTAAACTCCACTATTTGATATTCTGATCTTTACATATTTTCCATCAGATAAAACAGAAGTTGAAGTATATGTTCGTGTGTTTGTTTTAGCAACTTTTTGAGGACGGGAAGTTTTTGAAATTCGCAAATCAAATGATAGTAATTTCATAAAATTACCACTTTGTTTCACAATAGGGAATACACTTACATTTAGGAAGCTTTCGCCTTTTTGACTTAATATAGCAGTTGAAATTTTAGGGTCAGCAGAAATTAAATTACTATCGGATAATAATGCAATTTCTTCATTTATTAAAGGGACATAAACCTGATTTTTCAAATCCACATTATACTGAAAATTGAGATCACATGGAATTCTTTGGTTGTAATAAGGTAAATAATTTTCAGTAGGATACTGAGCACTGTCGAATGAAATTACATCTATTGATGAAGTTCCGGCATACCATTTGACAATCCCTTTCCAATTTAACTTGTGAGAGGTAATTTGTTCTGTTTGAGAATACAAAACACAAGAAAAGAATAGAAAAAAAGAAAAGAGAAAAATTCTATATTTCATGAAAACTTAGGTCTTTTACTTAAACGTATAACGCAAAAAATACCTGTTTATTACTTTTTAATAATAATAAAACTTATCGACTATTTAATTTGAAAATCAAACATTTTTTTATCAAAAATAAAACCTTCAAGTCTGTCACCAATCGCTACTTTTCCAACTCCAACCGGAGTTCCGGTAAAAAGCAAATCACCGATCTTTATTGTAAAGAAACGACTAATATAGGCAACAAGTTCATTTATCTGAAAAATCATTTCTGATGAATTGCCTGTCTGTACGGTTTTACCATTTAATTCTAAATGGAAATCAATATTCTGAATATCTCCTAACTCTGTAACAGGTATAAAATTACCAATTACTGCCGACCCATCAAACGCCTTACTTATTTCCCAGGGTTTACCTTCTGCTTTTAGTTTTCGTTGTATATCCCGGGCAGTAAAATCAACTCCCAATCCAATTTCAGCGTAATATCGATTTGAAAATACAGAATCAATGTTCTTACCTAATCGATTGAATTTAATAATCAATTCCGTTTCATAATGCAATTCGTTCGTAAAATCAGGTATAAAAAATGGTTTGTTATTTTTCAGTAATGCAGTATCCGGTTTCATAAACACAACCGGCTCAGTAGGGTTTTTACTATTTAATTCTTTATTATGTTCTGCGTAGTTTTGACCAATTGCAAATATTTTCATTTTACTTTTTGCTGTTTTTGATTTGATATTCTTTTCTTTTCATCTTCTTTTATTGCATTTAACCGATTAAACATTACCGCTAAATGAGCATATATTGAAGTGTTCTGAACAATCACATTTTCAGGAACTCTGATTCTAAATGGCGTAAAATTCCATATTGCCTGTATACCACCTGCAATCATTAACTCTGAAACCATTTGTGCTTTATCTACAGGAACTGTTAAAACTCCAATGTTTATTCCTGTTTGATGTTGCAATTCTTCAAATCGATCAATATGATGAATTGGAACATGGTTGATACTTGTTCCGGATAGTTCATATTTTACGTCAAAGCCTGCTACTATTTCCAGACCAAATTGTTCAAGACCGTTATCATGCATCAACGCACCTCCTAAACTTCCTACTCCGAATAAAAAAGCCTTATGGGAATCAGTAAATCCTAAAAATGATTCAAGAATTCCAACAAGTTCTTTTACATCATATCCAACTCTTGTCCGACCGGATATATTAACATAAGATAAATCTTTAGCAACCATTGAAGCATCAACTGCAATGTTTTTAGCGATTTGAGTAGATGATAAATACATCTCTCCTGCTTTTAAAACTAATTGAGCATAAGCCAGATACCATGGTAAGCGTCTCAAAGTTGGTTCCGGTACTTTGAAATGTATAGATGCATGGTTATTAGACATTTTTCTCACGATTAAATTTATTAACACGCAAAAATAATCATTTTTTTCAAACACTCGTCTACAACTACAATTAAAAAACACAGATTGTGATTTTTAGCAGGATAGCTAATTTTTTATTCAGCTAAATTGTTTAACTTTGCAAGCAAAATTTAATTTAAAATAAAATCGCCAATAACGAATTTAATTACTTATTTTCAATATATTATGGAATATAATTTCAGAGAAATAGAACAAAAATGGCAAGCTTACTGGAAAAACAATCATATTTATAAAACTGAAATTGATCCGGACAAACCTAAATATTACGTATTGGATATGTTCCCTTATCCTTCGGGTGCCGGGTTACATGTAGGTCATCCGCTGGGATATATTGCTTCAGATATTTACAGCCGTTACAAACGTTTACAAGGATACAATGTGCTTCATCCCATGGGATACGATGCATTCGGTTTACCTGCTGAACAATATGCCATTCAAACCGGTCAGCATCCTGCTGTAACAACAAAAAATAACATAGCCCGATATCGGGAACAATTAGATAAAATCGGGTTTTGTTATGACTGGGATCGTGAGATTCTTACCTGTGATCCTGATTATTATCGCTGGACACAATGGGCATTTATACAAATGTTTAATCATTATTTTAATACTCTTTCTCAAAAAGCCCAACCGATAGAATTATTGATAAACAATTTTGAAATTCAAGGAACAGCCGGCATTCAGGCATCTTGTACTGAAGAGATTCAATTTACAGCAAAAGAATGGAATTCTAAATCAGAAAAAGAACAACAGGAAATTTTACTCAATTACAGGATTGCATATTTAGCCGACTTAAAAGTTAACTGGTGTCCGGCACTTGGCACAGTTTTAGCCAATGATGAAGTCAGTGAAGGTGTATCTGTTCGTGGTGGTCATCCGGTAGAACAAAGAGTCATGCGACAGTGGAGTTTGCGAGTCTCGGCATACGCTCAACGATTGTTAGATGGACTGAATACGATTGAATGGACAGATTCATTAACAGAGACACAAAAGAACTGGATTGGAAGAAGTGAAGGTGCCGAACTTCGGTTTACTGTAAAAGGACAAGATTATAATTTCGATGTTTTTACCACCAGAGCTGATACCATTTACGGGGTTACTTTTATGGTACTTGCTCCGGAAAGTGAACTTGTAAAACAACTTACTACTCCCGAACAAGCATTAGAAGTTGAAAATTATCTGGATGTAACAAAAAAGCGTACTGAACGTGAACGAATTGCTGACCGTCGGGTTTCAGGAGTTTTCTCAGGCTCATTTGCAATTAATCCTGTAAGTGGAACCGAAATTCCAATCTGGATTAGTGATTATGTATTATCAGGATATGGAACCGGAGCTATTATGGCTGTACCGGCTCATGACAGCCGTGATTATGCATTTGCAAAATATTTTGATTTACCAATCATACCACTCATTGAAGGATGTGATGTAAGTGTGGAAAGTTTTGATGCAAAAGAAGGTACCATGATAAATTCAGGATTTCTGAATGGACTCAGTGTAAAACAAGCCATTGCAAAATCAAAAACTTATATCTCAGAGAATAAATTAGGCCAGTTAAAAATTAATTTCAGATTGCGTGATGCTATTTTCAGTCGTCAAAGGTATTGGGGCGAACCTTTTCCGGTTTATTATAAAGAGGAAATGCCTTATATGTTGGACGAGAGTCGATTGCCACTTGAATTACCTGTGATCGATAAATTCCTTCCAACTGAAAAAGGAGAACCACCTCTTGGTCGTGCAAAAGACTGGCATACAGAAGACAATTTCCCCTTGGAATTATGTACAATGCCCGGTTTTGCAGGTTCATCTGCTTATTACTTACGATATATGGATCCAAAAAATAATAAAGCACTGGTAAGTCCTGAAGCAAATCAGTACTGGCGTAATGTGGATTTATATATTGGAGGTACAGAACATGCAACCGGTCATTTAATTTACAGTCGTTTCTGGAATAAATTTCTATTTGATCTGGGACTGGTGTGTGAAGAAGAACCTTTTAAAAAGTTGATTAACCAGGGAATGATTCAAGGCAGAAGTAATTTTGTATATCGTATAAAAAACTCAAATACTTTTGTTTCATTGAATCTGAAAAATCAATATGAAACCACGCCTATTCACGTCGATGTGAACATGGTTTCAAATGATATTCTTGATATTAATCGGTTTAAGAACTGGAATCCTGAATATAACAAAGCCGAATTCATTCTGGAAGATGGAAAATACTATTGTGGCTGGGCAGTTGAAAAAATGTCGAAATCAATGTACAACGTTGTGAATCCTGATGATATTGTTGAAAAATATGGTGCTGATACATTACGTCTTTATGAAATGTTTCTGGGACCACTCGAACAATCCAAACCCTGGGATACAAATGGAATAGACGGAGTACATCGTTTTTTAAAACGTCTGTGGAGTTTGTTTTATAAAAACGAAGTCTTTTTAGTTACTAATGAGACTCCAACCTCTGAAGAACTAAAAATTCTACACAAAACAATAAAGAAAATTACTTTTGATATCGAAAATTTCTCATACAATACTTCAGTATCAGCTTTTATGATCTGTGTTAACGAGCTATTTACACTGAAATGCAGTAAAAAATCAATTCTTGAGCCTCTTGTAATTTTATTGACTCCTTTTGCTCCGCATGTAGCAGAAGAATTATATCATGCACTCGGAAACAAAGAAACTGTTTGTGATGCTGTTTTTCCAATTTGCAACGAAGAATATTTGATTGAATCATCTGTTATATATCCGATTTCATTTAACGGTAAAGTGCGTTTTACACTTGAACTTCCCGCTGATATGAACAAAGAAGACGTTGAAAATAATGCTATGTCAAATGAACTTACAACAAAGTTTCTTGAAGGAAAAGAACCAAAAAAGATTATTGTAGTTCCCGGAAAAATAGTAAATATCGTTATATAAAAACCTAATGAACAAATTAAAATGAATCTGAAATCAATTACAAAAGACACCTGGATTTCTATCAGGGAATACATCTTTATTGCATTTGGTTTGTTAATGTATAGCGCAGCCTGGAAAGGATTTTTACTACCGCATTTAATAACCGGTGGTGGAGTAACAGGTATCGGTGCTATTTTATTTTATGCCACCGGAATCCCAATATTCGTAACTTATTTCTCAATAAATTTTGTGTTACTTGTTATCGCAGTTCGGACTGTCGGACTGGCTTTCAGTCTACGAACAATATACGGAGTTGGCGTATTAACCCTGTTTTTTGCTGTTTTACCACAAGCTGTTCCAGGGACATTTGTTGGAGCAGAAGACAATTTTATGGCTTGTGTCATTGGAGGTTTGTTATCCGGGGCAGGAATTGGAATAGTTTTTTTGGCTAACGGTAGTTCAGGTGGGACTGACATTATTGCAAAAGTTGTAAATAAATACCGGAATATTACACTTGGACGTGTTTTGTTATATTGCGATGTTTTTATTATATGTTCCTCTTATTTTTTTGATTTTGGAAGTATTGAGAAAATAGTATATGGTTTAACTACCATGGCAATTTCGACTATAGCCGTTGATATGGTGATAAGTGGAGTACGTCAATCAGTTCAGTTCTTTATCTTTTCTAAAGAATACGAACAAATTGCAACAAAAATAAATTCAGAAGTTCAACGTGGAGTTACTATACTGGATGGTATGGGGTGGTATTCAAAAGAGCCGGTTAAAGTGGTTACTGTTGTAGCACGTAAAGACGAATCGGTCAAAATTTTCCGTATCATAAAAGATATTGATCCGAATGCTTTTATTTCTCAGTCTTCAGTTATTGGTGTTTATGGAAAAGGTTTTGATGTAATAAAAGGCAAATAAAATTTTTAATTCTCTCACATCTAAATCAACTTTTTTCAATAAAAAATGGCTGATAATTTAAAGAGTAAAATGGTAAGTGCAGTGACCTGGACTACTATTGATCGAATTGGACAACAAGGGGTTCAATTTTTTATTACATTGATCCTGGCACGGTTGCTATCTCCTTCGGATTATGCTTTAATTGCTTTAGTTGCAGTATTTGTATCCTTATCAAATACGCTTGTTGATAGTGGTTTTGGTCAGGCTCTTGTTCGAAAACCTGATGCAAATGAAAAAGATTTCAACACCGTTTTTTTCTTTAATATTTTCATCTCTGTATGCTTATATTTTATTCTCTATTATTCTGCACCATATATTGCACAATTTTTTGGAAAACCAAAATTAGTTATTGTTTCACGTGTAATTTTTATTGGCATCCTGTTGAACGCCCTTTATCTTATTCCGACAGTAAAAATGGTTCGGGCGTTAGATTTTAAAAGCAGTACTCAGGTCAATATTTTTTCTGTGATTTGTAGTGGAACAGTAGGAATTATTCTTGCATTTAAAGGTTTTGGTGTTTGGTCCCTCGTAGCACAACAATTATTATTTCACTTTTTCAGGTTGATAAGCCTTACATACATAATCAAATGGAAACCTCAATTTACATTCTCTTTTAATGTTCTTAAAAGCTTTTGGGGTTTTAGCATGAATCTATTGGGAACAAACATATTAACCACATTATTTAATTATATTTACATTCTGATTTTAGGAAGATTATATCCCAATAAACCGGAAGTTGGACTTTATTCTATGGCCAACAAGCTGAATGACACTACGAATTACAGTTTCCAGGTTATACTGGGGAGTACATATTCAATTTTAGTTAAGATACAAAATGACGAAGAACGCTTTCAACGTGTTTTTCGTGAGATAGTCCGAAAATCTTCAATAATTATTTTTCCTGTGATGTTATCATTAATTGTTGTTGCAAATCCACTTATTTTTGTTCTACTTAAGTCACAATGGATGCCATCAGTCCCATACTTTCAATTATTATGCATAGCATCGCTTTTCAACCCACTTTATTCACTTTCTATTAGCGCTTTAAATGCAAGAGGAAAATCCAGGATTACGTTTCGAATAGAAATTATAAAGAAAATTTTAATCTTGATCTCTGTTGCATGTTGTTATTCCTTTGGCATCACCGCTTTACTATTAGGATTTGCTGTTGTCAATTGGATTTCATACGTCATAAGTGTATTTGAACTTAAAAGAGACATGTCTCATTATTGGAAACATCAATTAAAAGATATATTGCCTTCTCTTGGAATTGGATTGTTTATTGCCATTATTTTAGGACTCTTTTCGTTACTTATTTCAAATCAACATTTGCTATTACTGATTCAATTCATTACAGGTGCTGGTATTTACGTTTTAGCAGTTAAGATTTTTTATCCTGATGTTTTTAAAAGTGCAATATATCAGGTTGAAAAATTGTCAAAAAAATATCGTCATGAAAAAAACAATTAAAATATATTTTGTCGATTTTTGGAGTGACTTTGATCCAAAAGATAATTTATTTATAAAGCGGCTAAAAAACTATTATAATGTTATTATTGATGAAAAGCCCGAATATTTATTTTACTCCCATAATGGCAATGAAAATTTAAAATTTAATAGCTGTGTGAAAATATACTTCTCTGGTGAGAATGACGTACCTGACTTTAATTTATGCGATTATGCGATTGCTTTTCATCACATTACTTTTGAGGACAGATATTTTCGGCTTCCATTGTATACACTTTATAAATGTTTTGAGAAAATATCAGATTCAGCATTCAACTCAAATAATACATCCTCATTTTTAAACCGTAAGTTTTGCAATTTTGTAGTTTCTAATTCAAAAGGTGCAGACCCAATTCGGGAATTGTTTTTCAAAAAGCTTTGCGAGTACAAGAAAGTTGATTCAGGAGGGAAATATTTGAATAATATAGGTCAGCCGGTTTCTGACAAATTAGAATTTATAAAAGACTACAAATTTACGATTGCTTTTGAGAACAGTTCAGCATCAGGTTACACAACAGAAAAGTTAATTGAACCCATGGCTGCTAATTCAGTTCCCATTTACTGGGGAAACCCAAGTGTTCATTTAGATTTTAATAAGAAATCCTTTATATGCGTAAATGATTTTGATAATATTGATCAAGCTGTCAATGAAATAATTAAATTAGATACACATGACGATGCTTATTTAAAAATATTGTCTGAGCCACATTACAACACGGGTCAAAGAAACTATATTGATTATATGAATGATTTTGATACTTTTATGAACCATATTTTTGAACAACCATTCATCAAAGCAAAGAGACAAACCAGGTTTGGTTATGCAAAATATTATCAAAAAAACAAGCTTATTATGTCAAAGATTGGTTCACTACCTTTATTAAAATATATTGTTCGTAAATTAAGCTATCTTTCTTAGCGTGATTAGAATCAATTAATCAAATCAGGTAGTTTAGAACAATGTGTATCATTCAAATATCAAAAATCAAATAATATTAAATATGAAAAAATCAACTCATTACTCACAATATGATCAGGATAAATTTGCAGATATCTATTTTAAAAGAAAACAAAATGGTTTCTTTTTAGATATCGGAGCAAACGATGGAATTTCTTGTTCAAATACTTTTTTCCTTGAAAAAGAACGTGGGTGGTCAGGTATTTGTATCGAACCAATACCCGATGTGTTTAATCAATTGAATACTATCCGGAAAAGTAAAAACTACAATGTTTGTATTTCAGAAAAAGAAGGTTTTGTAAATTTCAGAAGAGTTCATGGTGCACCGGAGATGTTAAGTGGAATTTTAGAATTTATGACACCTGATCATATAAAAAGGATAAATGAGGAGTGCAATTTAACAAACGGGAGTTATGAAGATATTAAATTAGAAAGCAGAAACATCAACTTAATACTCAAGTCACACGGAGTCAAAAAAATTGATTTTCTAAGCATTGATACTGAAGGAGCTGAATTTACAATCATTAAAACAATCGATTTTGATAAAGTCCACATTACATTTCTTTCTGTTGAAAATAATGATTCATCAGAAGAGATTAGAGTGTATTTAAAATCTAAAGGTTATAAATATATTCCTTTTATAACAGACGATTTCTTCATTAAAGACACAAATTCATTATTTATATTTAAAACTAAAGTATTTTATTTTTTAGCTAAAAAAATACTGAAAAGTAAAATCAAACAATTATCCGGAAAGTAAAAACTGTAAGTTCTTTTATAAACAGATGATACCAAACTTAATCGTTTCACTGTTTGATAATTAAAAAAATTAAATAGTTGCATTGAATTTAAAAAGTGTTTATTGAAGGAATCTTCACTAAACTCTTTTTATAATAGACTATATGATCTGTATTTTTAATGATGATTTGAATTGTATACTACTTTTTCGAAGTTGCTTTTTCCCATTAAATTCTTTAATTAGTAAAGTTATCGGCAAGGCACTCAAATTCAAAAACATATTTTATAATTTACGATTAATGGTTATGGATAATAGTTTGAAAAATCAAAAAAATGATAGCACGGCTGTTAGTAAATAATAGTCCAATTTGATTTGAGCGTAAAAGATTTTTAATTAAGAACTTCAACACATTCAGAACCTGTAAATTCAGTAAGCCTTTACTTTCAGAATCCGAAAACTTACTTTTATATTTTATGATTTCATTACACACTCTTAATCTGTAATCAATGCTTCTTTGTGTAACGGATGAAGTCATTGTTGAATTAGGACGAATTCTTCTACTGAAAAAACTTCGATTAATAAAACCTACTCTTTGTGCTGATAAATAAAGGATGATTGTAAACAAAACATCTTCGAATAAAACTCCCGGTAGAAACTCCAGTTTAATTGATTTCAGATAATCTTTCCGAATAAAACAAAGGCATACACTACACGAATACCCGTTATGTTCGTTCAGAACTTTAAGTATATCCTTCCCTGTATAGATATTATTTTTGAGATATTGAGTTCGTTCGTAATTTGGATTAAAACCGGTCTTCATTTCTCCATGATAAAATGAAACACCATCAAAGATCAGGAAATCCAAAATTTCAACCAACATTTTCTGATAACATAATTCCAAACAATCTAAACTTAGAATATCATCACTATCGAAAAAATATATAAACTCACCCGTTGCTAATTCAATTCCTTTGTTCCTGCACACCGACACACCTACATTCGTATCAAATGAGATCACTTTAATTCGTGTATCTTCCAGCGATAGCTGTTCTAAAATCTGCAATGAATTATCTTCAGATCCATCGTTTATTGCAATAATTTCAATATCACGTAAAGTCTGTTGCAATATTGATTTAATAGCCTCAGAAAGATATTCTGCTGTATTATAAACGGGTATTACTACACTGACTTTAATTGAATTCATATTCATTTCAATTTTTCAAACGATTTTCTGACAATAAAAAGAAAACATATTTTTGTAACGGGAAGCTCCTTTAATAGAACCTTGTTACTGAAAAAATTGGATAACACATTTTGAAGCACTTTGTTTGAGCGAATTTGTTTAAAGAAATCAACCAAATGAAAAATGTTTTTGAATTTAACTTCATTACGAAATGAAGTATAAAGTCTTCTAAGTGTGCACTCCGAAAATTGATTCTTATATTGCTGCCATATATTATTAGTTCGCAAAAATGAATCAACTTCTTCCAAATGAGGTATAACTTTCGCTATTGCCCGATAATCATAATTATCAAATTCGTTTTGATTCGTATTGACATGATGATAAAATGTTTCCGGTAAATAAGTGATTTTCTCTGCAAAATAATGTACCTTAATATTGAACAGAACATCTTCCATTGTAATAACTTTGTTATCAGTAAAGCAGATTTTGTTTTTTTGTAAAAATTCTCTACGAAATAATTGATTCCAAATCACATTTACATTATCAAATGAATTCGAATTTCTATGTGAAATTCTACCATTAATTAATGATGTAAATATGTTTTTTTTGAATTCTGCATCAGTCAAACCGGTGGGAAAACCAAAATAAAATTGTTCAGCCTCACTTTCAACATAATAATTACTCATTACTATATCAACATCGTTTTTCTTAGCATGGTTATATAATTGTTCAAACATATCAGCTTCACAAAAATCATCATGATCCGTAAAACCTACATATTCTCCCTGAGCGATTTTCAACCCTTCATTTCTGGAAAATCCAATGTGCAGGTTCGATTTATTATAGACGAGTTTTATCCGGGCATCTCCTAAGGCATATTTTTCTGCCACTTTATCACTCCCATCTGTAGGAACATCTAAAATTAAAATAATTTCAATGTCTTTAAGCGTTTGACCGATAAGTGAATCTAAACATCGTTTTAAGTGGATTCCTGCATTATATACTGGTACAATGACACTAACCCTGGGTATGCCGGAATTTGGGATTATATTGTCATTAAATGTCGATATCTTATCATCCTTTCGTTCCATGTGTTGTTAACTTTTATATTTTTTTACAAGTAGACGAATACGAATATTCTTCTTTAATATATAATAGACATAATAATAGAGTCCGAATTTATCTAGAATAATTTTTCCTTTATTTTTTGCTAATAATTCGTCTCCATTTCCACTAAGCCCTCCTAATTCAAAAAATGAAATAACGGTCTTTAGGTAGATAAACCGAACATTTTTAGCTTTCAATGAAATGTTATACACGTAATCAGCAAAAACCCTATATGCTAAATCATATTTATAAGTTTTATAAACTGATTTTGGATAAAAAACAGATTGATGACATATGTTTTTAAAACACAAACGATGTTTTCCAAAATACCCGCCAAAAAACAATGCAATTTTCTCTTCAGTATTTAAAAAAATAGCATTTCCATAATAAATTGCACTCTTATTTTTTATTGATTTAACTACTCCTTCAATTATATACGGAGTAACAAATGTATCACCGGAATTCATAAAGATAAGGAAGTCACCTGTTGATATTTCTAATGCTTTATTCATCGCATCGTATATTCCGTTATCTTTCTCTATGAGCAATTTAGTTAGTTTAGGCTCATATTTTTTCAATATATCTATGGTACCATCGGTGCTTTCTCCATCAATAATAATATACTCAATATCAGCATATGTCTGACTTAGGATAGAATGAATCGTTTCTTCAATGTTACTTTTAGCATTTAAAACAACAGAGACAATTGTTATTTTCATACCCATCTTATTTTTTTGTTAAAATAAATATCGCACAACCGAAATGACAACCGAGATTATTTTCCATTTTATTTTCCGGAAGAATCGATAAATCTATATTTGAAAAAAATGAATTATTATCATTTACATATGAAAAAGTATCAATAGAATAATTTTCAGCTACCAATTTCACCAGATATTTCAAGGAAAAAACCCTGTGAGCGTGGAACTCAATCCTTTGCTCTCCCATTGGGACTGAGAAATATAACTTTCCTCCTTTTTTCAGTAATAAAGTAATGTTTTTAAATCCTGTTAGATATCCTTCAAAACAAATTGGATCACCATACCGGCCTAATCCGAAATGTTCAAGTGCATGCAAACATGAGACTGAATCGGTACATTCATAATTTTTCGCATCCAGGTTCATTAAATCTGCCTGTGAAAATCTGACATTGGGTATTGAAATTTCCAATGGCCGAATATCAAAAACTTCTATTTCCCGAAATGAAGCTACATGAGCAACAAATCCGTCTATTCTACTTCCAATATCAATATGCCTTTGCGGATGATTTTGAAATATTTGTTGTGCTACAAATAAATCCTGAGAAAAGTAATGAAGCATTAATTCACCGGCGTTATCTTTTTTATCATCATAACACGGATATAAAACCGAAACCGGAAACTTTAAATCGGATATTAGAGACTGTTTTTGAAGCACTTTTAAATCTTCTTTTAATAACCTGTAATTACTCGATGAAAAAACGCCATTCAGAAAAATTACACTCCAATGCAAGTAAGCATATTTATTAACTTTTCGTTTTGTATCCTGTAAAAATGATTTAATTGACATGATTTAGATTTTATTTTTAATTTCAATACCGGTTTTTAATACTGAAGATTTCCAATTATTTATAATTTTGCTCAAAAAAGATTTGAAATCTGAACTATATGATTAACTCTTAGTATATCAGATTTTCTTAAATTAAACTCAGAATTTGAATTATATTGAAATGATCCTGAATTTACAAGAACATTATTTCCTTAGCAGCAATTTCAGCGGCTTTTCCTTTTCCATACAAATTGATTGTGAAATCTGAATTTCTGTTTATCAAAGATTCAAAAGCAGTTTTTAATTTACTTCTATCGCTTCCAACCAGAACATTATATCCATTCTCCACCAATTCAACCCATTCGGTTTGTTCTCTCAATGTAATACAATGTTTTCCAAAGAAAAAAGCTTCTTTCTGAACCCCGCCACTATCCGTTATCACTAATTGGCAATTTTTCAGCAACACGATCATATCAAAATAACCAACCGGATTTATCATTTTGAATTCAGGGACAATGTTCAATTGTGTCAAAATATTACGTGTCCGTGGATGAACAGGTACTATGACGGGTATCTGGCGGTTAATTTCATTTAGTCCTTCAATAATATTAAGAAGCTTTTCAGTTGAATCTGTATTTTCCTGTCGATGAATGGTAGCTAACACAAATTTCGATACATCAATCTGTCTCAGGATATCTGATTTCATTTCTGCTTTTGAAGAGTAATAGATGGCTGCATCCTGCATTACATCGCCATTTTTTATAATCTGTACCGGCATGTTTTCAAACCCTTCCTTTTTAAGATTCATTACAGCGGCTTCAGTAGGGCAGAAAAGAACATTCGAAATGCGATCCGTCAGTATCCGGTTAATCTCTTCAGGCATTTGCATATTAAACGAGCGTAGGCCAGCTTCAACATGGATTACCGGAATATGTAGTTTTGAGGCCGCCAGAGCCCCTGCAAGCGTCGAATTAGTATCGCCGTAAACAATTACCCCATCCGGCTTTTCTTTCATTAGAATCGATTCTAAACCTTCGAGCATCCGTCCGGTCATAGCACCATGAGTTAGACAATGAATATCTAGTTGGTAAGCAGGGGTTGGTATCTCCATCTCTTCAAAAAATACTTCAGACATGTTGGTATCAAAATGCTGACCGGTATGAATGATCAACTCTTCAATTCCAAGAAGTTTAAACTGGCGGCTTAAAGTAGCCGCTTTAATAAACTGTGGACGTGCACCAACAACTGTAATTATTCGATTCATATTTTTTTCACTATCTCAATAATACGTTCTGCTGTTTTTCCATCCCAGAATTTAGGGTTCTGACCCGTCTTGCCATCACCTTTGATTATTGCCTCAGTCTCTGATACGATCTCCTGTACTTTTATTAATTTATTTGAACCTTCCCAGATTGTAACCGGTCGTTCTGTATTCGGACGTACTGTCAGACAAGGGATATTTAAATGCGTAGTCTCTTCCTGTATTCCACCTGAATCAGTAAGGGCAAATTTAGACTTGCTGACAAGATGAATAAATTCAAGATACCCCAACGAGTCAATCAGGTAAATATTGGGACGATTCATCTTATCCATCAATCCAAATTGTTTGATGTTATTTAATGTTCGTGGATGAATGGGGAAAACCAAAGGTATTTTTTCTGATATTTCACTCCATATCTGAACTAAAGTTTCAAGTGTCAGCTTTTCATCCACATTCGAAGGTCGATGGAAAGTCATAACACCATAACCGGTTTTTATTAAACTATTGATATCAACTTCACCGGATCTGTTCAACAACTGAAATTTTTGTTCTGAAATGGCTGCCTTTTTTAAATTTGCTTCAAGAGTATCAATCATTAAATTCCCAACCATGAAAATTTTTTCTTTATTAACGCCCTCTTTTATTAGGTTTTCATCTGCATCAATACTTGTTGTGAAAAAATAATCGGTAATTGAATCTGTAACCAACCGGTTAATTTCTTCAGGCATTGTTCTGTCATGACTTCGCAGTCCTGCTTCGTAGTGAATTGTTTTAATATTAAGTTTAGCAGCCACCAATGTACAGGCCACAGTACTGTTTACATCTCCGACGACCAGGACAAAATCAGGTTTCTCAGCAATACATACTTTTTCAAAACCAATCATTATTTTCGCAGTTTGCTCAGCATGTGAAGCTGAACCAACACCAAGATTGATATCAGGTAACGGTATTCCAAGTTCTTCAAAAAAACGTCCTGACATTTGGGAATCATAATGCTGACCGGTATGAACCAAAACGGGTTTAATTTCTGTATCGCCTTTTAGTTGATGCATTAAAGGTGCAATTTTCATAAAATTAGGACGGGCACCGACAACCAATATTATTTTTTTCATGGAATATTATAAAGATAATTTTGCTTTTTAGTAAATTGTTTTGGAAATGTCATTCAACAATCCGGCCATTACACCGCATTGAGCTTTTCGAGAGTATTGTTGATAATCCGTTGCTTTTGAAATTAGATTTCCATGCTTAAATTCCTTAAATAGATCGAGTATTACTGATTTCATACCTGAAAGGTCATCAAAATCAACAATCGATCCTGCCTTTGTTTCTTTGAGTAGCGTTGCAATATCACTTTGAACAGGTCCAATAGCTAATATAGGCCTTGATGATGCCATATATTCGTACAACTTTCCTGTCAGAATTCCACCGGCATTTGGTGTATTATTAATCAATAGCAATAAAAGTTGTGAAGTCTGTTGAAATCTTATTGCTTCACGGTGAGATAAGTAACCTATTTTTTCAATTGATTCAGTCAGATGATACTTCTCAATATCAGCAAAAACTATTGGTTCTACATTTCCTACCAGTTTTATCTTCAGGCTTTTCTTTAATTCAGGTTCTTCCTGAATTAATTCATTTAATGCCATCCAAAGGATTTTCGGATTTCGGGCAGCATTAATACTTCCAATA